>PPYF01384878.1_pt1 | contig 51552 bp, 43 predicted proteins | sample 1559871 | NCBI WGS metagenome assembly PPYF01 (sample SAMN08240021, study PRJNA423297) | Human gut metagenome, whole genome shotgun sequencing project.
ACTCTTTAGAGTGCAACCACAAGAGATAGGCCCTTATAGGGCCTGAGCAAACCACCAGTTAAACTGGTGGTTTTGATTTGGCCGGCCCAGCGACAGCGGAGGGGCATTCCTTTTAGAGTTTTTGAAATAGCGTCGTCGTTTCCTGGAAATAGGTGACGTATTTTTGAAATGTCGTGAGTACGGGAATGTGATTGGAAAGGGGTTCCTTATGGGTGATTTGATAAATGGTCCTATCCGGCGGCGGTGAGGTCAGTGGATAGACGGCCAAATCCATTTCTTTCAGCAGTAAACGGGCCATGGAGATCGGGAAGATAGACCAGTAGTTATTTTTTAGAAAATAGTGGCTCAATGACGGATTATTGAACTTGATGCGCGGACTGGTGACGGTATTGAACCAGAAATCATGCCAGGCTCGAAATTCAGGGCTCCAGTCGATGAAGATTTCTTTTTTTACGTCTAAATCCTGGGGATGAATCGAAGCAGAAGGAAACGGCATGTCTTTTTGGCACAATAAGACCATCGGTTCGGTGAATAAGATTCGGGTCACGACATTTTTGTAAGCGAAGGAGGTAATGACGAAGCCCGTGTCGATTTCATGATTTAAGAGGAGATTGTAGATCTCCTGTGAATGTTGGGTTCGGATGTCTAAGTCGAGGGTCTCTTCATGGGAGAGGAGATTTTGGTACAGCTCCGGGAAGACGTAGGTATTGAGACTGTCTGTACAGCCCAGGGATAAGGTGCTGTGCGGCCGTATGTCTTGAAGCGCCTGTGTATCCTTAAATAAGGAGAGCCAACGCTCTGCCAGGGGAAGAAAATTTTCGCCTTTGGGAGTCAGGTGGATCGTCCGTTGGCCCTGATGGCGGATAATGAGCTGACTGTTCAGTTCGGCTTCCATGGTTTTTAAATGATGACTGACCGTCGACTGTGATAAGTAGAGGTTTTCAGCTGCTTTCGAAAGACTGTGCGTCTTGACGATTTCCAAGAAGACGCGGATGGCAGTGATGTTCATAATGATCCCTTCTTACGGCGGATATATATCATAAAATATCTAAGTTATCTATATTATAATGCTAAATCATTCATTATTCAAATGAATGACTAGCGTATATAATGAGATTAACCAATAGGAATGATTGAAAGGAGTTGATTGAATGTATCCGGGAATGAACATGATCCGCTGTAGTATTATGCGCGGCGGCACGAGTAAAGGGATTTTTCTTATGGCTCACGATTTGCCGTCGGATCGGGATCAGCAGGATAAGGTCATCTTACAGATTTTCGGGACACCGGATATCCGTCAGATAGACGGGCTGGGAGGGGGTGACCTACTGACCAGCAAATGTGCCATCATCGGTCCGCCGTCACGGCCTGATGCGGATGTAGATTATACCTTTGCTCAGGTAGCACTCGACGAAGCCAGTGTCAACCGCAAGGGGAACTGCGGCAATATTGCAGCTGCTGTCGGTCCCTTTGCCATCCATCACGGATTGGTTCCGGTAACGGAACCGGTGACAACTGTTCGGATCCACTTGACGAATTCTAACAATATCGTCACCGCGGAAATACCCGTTTCTGAAGGCGAAGCCGTCGTCGACGGAGAGCTTCATATTGCCGGCGTGCCGGGAACCGGGGCCCGCATCACCTTAGACTGGAAAGACGGGCAGGGAGCCTTTACGGGAAAGATGCTGCCTACCGGAAATTTATCCGATGTCATTGAAGCCCGCGGTCGGAATTATCGCGTTTCCATCTTTGATGTCGGCAATCCCTTGGTCTTTATCCAAGCCGCTGAACTCAATCTGACCGGTCTGGAAACGCCTAAAATGCTCGAAGCCAATAAGGAAATCATGGACCTGTTGGAAGAACTTCGAGGAAAAGCAGCTGAAAAAATCGGAATGGTGAAGCATTGGCAGTCTTCCGTACAAGAATCGGGATACGTTCCCTTTATTGCGCTGGTCAGTCCGCCGGCGTCGTATCAGACCTTTGACGGCAAGCACGTAGACGGACAGGATGTCGATATTGTCAGCCGCCTGCTGTTCATGCAGCAAGTCCACAAGAGTTATCCTGTTACGTCAACGGTTACCTTGGCCATTGCGGCAAAACTTCCCGGCACTGTCGTCAGTCCGGTCGTCCGACCGGAGACGAAGCAGAACCTGGACATCCGTATCGGTCATCCGGCAGGAATCATTCCGGCAGAATCGATTGTCGATATTGAAAAAGATTCTATTATCGTTCGCAAAGCGGCTATGTACCGGACTGCCCGACTCATCATGGACGGCTATGTGTACGTACGTCAGTCTCAGCTCGGTCGGGTATAAGGAGGTTAACTATTATGGCTGAAAAAACGAAAGAAGGTCTGCAGCGTGGTTTAAAAGAACGGCATATTCAGTTGATGGCCATTGGCACGGCTATTGGTGTCGGCCTGTTCCTGGGGTCTTCCCCGGCCATCCAGCTGACAGGGCCGTCGATTATCTTGGGATATATGGTTTGCGGCTTGATTGTCTTTATTGTCATGAGGGCTTTAGGCGAGTTGTCCGTACATAATCCGGTTTCCGGGTCCTTTGCCCGCCATGCCAGGGACTATATCGGTCCTTGGGCCGGATTTATGGCTTCGTGGAATTATTTGTACATGATTTGGGCTGTCTGCACGGCAGAAATCATTGCGGCACCGATCTTCATGCAGTTTTGGCTTCCGGATACGCCGCGATTGTTATGGTCGTTTCTGGCCTTTGCCCTGATCGTCGGGATGAATTTCATGGCCGTCCGCAATTTTGGGGAATTGGAATTTTGGTTTGCCATGATTAAGATTATTGCCATTGTCGGCATGATTTTCTTTGGCGGACTCATTATTTTTGTCGGTATCGGGCAATTTTCGGAACCTGTCGGGATTTCTCATTTATGGGATACGGGAGGTTTCTTCCCGAAGGGCGCCTCCGGATTTTTGATGGCTCTGCCGTTTTGTATCTATGCGTACGGCGGTTCGGAAATGATCGGCAATACGGCCGGTGAAGTACAGAATCCTGAAAAAACGCTGGCGAAAGCCATTAACAATATCTTTTTGAGAATCCTCATTTTCTATGTCGGCTCATTATTTGTCGTTATGTGTATCTTCCCCTGGGATCAGGTAGGCGGAAATTTCGGCAGTCCCTTTGTCCAAGTTTTCCACTACGCAGGCATTCAAGAAGCAGCCGGAATCATGAACTTCGTCGTACTGACGTCGGCCTTGTCTTCGTTTAACAGTAATCTCTTTGCCGGGACGCGAATGGTGTTTAACTTGTCGGAACAGCATCAGGCGCCGCAGTATCTCCGTAAGATAAATGGCAACGGCATTCCGTACCGCTGTGTCATCGTCATTGCCATTTCCCTCTTTGCCGGCGTTATCTTAAGCCTTTTCGTGCCGAAGGATGTCTTCAATGCCATGGTCGGGGCCGGTTCGACGTCCATCATGGTGACCTATATGATCATCTTGGTTTCACACCACCGTTATCGTCGGCTGTTGGCCGCCGGGAAAATAAAGGAAAGCCGTTTCCGCCTGCCTTTTTATCCCTTGACGACGTGGATTGCCGCCGCTTTTATCGCCGTTTCCCTGGTCGTCATCGCCTATGGGGAGTCGACTCGTATCGGCTTTTGCGTGGCCTTGGTATTGTATGCTGCTCTCACAGTCATTTATTTTTTTACAGGTATGAATAAACCAGTAACTTTTATGGAACCACAGAAAGGATGCAGTCAAAATGAACTATAAAGAATTAGATACATCAATCGTAGAAGCTTTTAAAGAATTGGATACGTCTTCCCTGACCGATGCCCTCGATAAGCAGGGGATTGACGGCGGCCTTTTGGGCATCAAAGCCGTCGTCCCGGGAACGCGTCTTTGCGGCCAGGCTTTTACCGTACAATATATTCCCTGCGGTCAAACTAAGGGGACTGTAGGCGATTTCCTCGACGATGTGCCGACGGGCCATGTCGTAGTCATTGCCAATGAAGGCAGACAGTACTGCACGGTCTGGGGGGATATCATGTCCCAGGTCGCTGAATGGAAAGGCGTGGCCGGTACGGTCATCGACGGCGTATGCCGGGACGTTAAGACGATTCAAGCGTTAAAATATCCGATCTTTACAAAGGGCAATTACATGATGACCGGCAAGGACCGCGTTGAAGTTTCTTCGATTAACGAACCTGTTTCTATTTCGTCGGTCAAGGTTTGCCCCGGAGACTTGATCGTAGCCGATGAAAACGGGGCTGTCTGCATTCCCCTGCAGGTCGTAGAAACGACGCTGAAAATCGCCCAATCCATTGAAGAAACGGAACAGAAGATTGTAGCCTTGGTCAAGAGCGGCAAGACCTTGAAAGAAGCTCGGGCACAGATGGGCTATCATCATTTGCAGACACACGAAGAACAGTAAGAGAGGGGAATCGATATGGATATTGCCAGTGCTTTTAAAGGTATCCCGACAGGGAACATTTGTGATATGAACGGCCGGGAAGGGAGTATGGATGCGGCTATTAAACCGTTGGACTATCATTTTGAGATGACCGGTTATGCTATGACCGTGACCTGCGTGCCCGGCGACAACCTGACGATTCACCGGGCTATTGCCGAAGCCAAGCCGGGCGTCGTCTTGGTCATTCAGTGCGGGGGATATCTCCAGGCCGGTGTCTTTGGGGAACTCTTTGCGACATCCTGCCGGGCCAAGGGAATCGCCGGCGTCGTCATCGACGGGGCCTGCCGGGATAAGCGGGATATCATCGACATGAACTATCCTGTCTTTGCCCGCGGCGTCTGCCCGAACGGGACGCTGAAAGAAACATGCGGTACCATCAATGCTGTCATTGAATGCGGCGGACGGATCGTTCATCCCGGTGACATCATCATCGGCGATGCCGACGGAGTCGTCGTCATTCCCAAGGAAAAAGCAGCCGAAGTTCTTGAAAAATCACAAGCTAAGAAAGCCAAAGAAGACGAATTAAAAGTTCTGTTGCAGCAAGGCCAAACGACGGCCGATTTGATGGGCTTTGCCAAGAAGTGGCAGTAATTGAAATAGGAGGGATCAGCCATGCGTGATTTTATCAGCCAACGGGTAAAGGATCTGCAGCCGTCTGCAACGGTGCGGCTCATGAGTTTGGCAAAACAGATGAAAGAAGAAGGCCAGGATATCATTAACCTGGCCGGCGGTGAACCGGATTTTAAGACGCCGTCACCGATTATTGAACGGGCCTATACGGATATGAAGGCCGGATTCACCTCTTATATCCAGAGTCAGGGCCTGCCGGAGCTGCGCCGGAAACTGGCACAGAAACTGCAGACCGAAAATCATATCGATGCCGTTCCGGAAGGGATTTTAGTGACGGCCAGTACGAAATTAGCGCTTTTCATCGGCCTTTTTACCTGCCTCCAGGCCGGCGATGAAGCCCTGTATTTTGAACCGGCCTATGTATCCTATAAGCCCATTATTGAATTGACGGGGGCCAAAGCTATCGGCATCCCCTTGTCTTATGAAGATAATTACCAGATTCGCAAGGGTGACATCGAACGATTCATTACGCCGCAGACGAAGGCCATTATTTTATGCTCGCCCAATAATCCGACGGGCCGCGTCTGCCAGGCTGATGAACTGAAGGCCATTGCCGAAGTAGCCTGTGAGCGGGATCTGCTCATCTTTTCCGATGAAATCTACGAACGGATCATTTTTTCCGGGTTCAAGCATATCAGTCCGGCCAGCCTGCCTGAATTGAAAGGCCGGGTCATTACGCTCAACGGTTTTTCAAAAGCCTATGCCATGGCCGGCTGGCGTCTGGGCTACGTCGCTGCCGATCCGGACCTGCTTCGGCAAATGGCGAAAGTCCAGCAGCATATCCTCAACTGTGCGACATCCTTCGTGCAGAGTGCAGCTCTTACGGCCCTCGATTGTGAAGCCGACGTCAGCCGCATGTGCCGGGAATATGATGAACGGTGTCGATATTTTGTACAGGCCCTGAATGAAATCCCCTGCGTCACCTGCCGGGCTCCTCAAGGTGCCTTCTATGTCTTACCGCGGATTGATTACCGCGGCATGGATTCCCTGGCCTTAAGTGAATACCTCCTTACCGAGGGCCGTGTTGCTGCAGCGCCGGGGGATGCCTTTGGCCGAGGTGCTGAAAATTGTATCCGCATGCCTTTTGCGGCTTCTATGGAAGTCCTGCAGGAAACGGTTCGCCGCCTGCAGCGTATCTTGCAATAAAGAAGGAGAGGAAGGTAACTCATGGTACGCATTGCTTGTGCCCAGCTCCGGTTGGGAAAAAATTTAGAAGAAAATTATCAGAAGGCCCTGACCTATCTTCATAAGGCGAAAGAATCCGGCGCACAGCTGGTCTGCTTTCCGGAAGGGCAGCTGATGGAATATATACCGCAGTATGCCGGTCTTTCTAAGGACAATATCGCCCTTCCGTTGGATGATCCGCATATTGAAGGACTGTGCCGGGCCTGCCGGGAAGAAGGCATTATCGGCGTCTTTTCTCTGGTGTTGACTTGGGACGGAAAGATTTATCCTACGATGATGGTCGTCGATGAAAATGGGGAAATCAAAGCCATTGTCCGCAAGAACCATATTGTCCGGGCCCTCCATTTCTATGAGCAGGATTACTTCTCGCCCGGCGATGACGGTTTCGTCGTCGTGCCGACATCAGTCGGCAATGTCGGCCTTATCGTCTGCTTTGACCGTCATTATCCGGAAAGCTTCCGGACGCTGGCGCTGAAAGGGGCGGATCTGGTCATTACGGCTGTGGCCAATGAAACGACAGAACCGCTGGATGTATTCCAATGGGAAATTCGGATTCCTGCTTTCCAGAACAGTTTCTATGCCGTCATGGTCAACCGTACCGGTCAAGAAGGTGTCATGGATTTCTGTGGTCAGACCATCGTTGCCGGACCGGACGGATCTGTCGCGGCCTTGGCAGGAGCCGGTGAAGAACTCCTGTTGGCTGACTTGGATTACGAAAAGGCCCGACAACTGCGGGATGAAAAACAATACTTGCCCCTGCGACGCAGAGACGTATTTGAATTATAAGAAAATGGAGCTGTGCCTGAGGAAAAGATCCTCAAGGGGCAGCTCCTTCTTCTTTTGATGACGTCTCTTGACGGGGTGGAAGGCCTGGGGTATGATAAAACAAACCACGCTAGATGGTACGATGCAGGCACTGTTGTTACGGCGACATTCAATCCCGACGGGAATCGTCGAATTTAAGCGTGCCCGACCGGGACTGAGAACGAAAGGCCGGTATGATGGCGTGCTTCTATTAAACTTATACTGACATAATCTTTCAAGAGAGGTGAAGACAGTGACTAACTTAACGGATACTCTTACCTTCAAACGAGGCCTTACGGTAAAGAACCGCTTGGCCATTCCGCCCATGACGACGCGCATGAGCTATTATGACGGCACGGTCACAGGCGATGAAATTGCCTATTACGGCATGCGCACCGGTGCTGTCGGCATGTTTGTTACGGGCGTAGCCTATATCCAGCCGAACGGTAAGGGGTGGACCGGGGAATTGAGCGTCGATGACGATGCCTTCATTCCCAATCTCAGCAAATTGGCTTCGACGATAAAACGGGACGGGACCCGGGCTATCCTTCAGATCTTCCATGCCGGCCGCATGACCGACAGCAAGACCATCGAGGGCGAACAGCCCGTAGCCCCCAGCGCCGTCGCCGCTGCCAAGAAAGGTGCCGAAACGCCGCGGGAACTGCGGGATGACGAAATCGAAGAAATCATCGAAAACTTTAAAAAAGCTGCCGTTCGAGCTGTCAAAGCCGGGTTTGACGGCGTAGAAATCCACGGTGCCAACCACTACTTGCTGCACCAGTTCTTTTCGCCCCATTCCAACCGCCGCACCGATAAATGGGGAGGAAGCCTTGAGAAGCGCTATACTTTCATTGAACGCGTCGTCGATGGCATCATTGAAACCGTCGATGCTATGAACGTTCCCGACTTCATCATCGGCTATCGTTTCTCCCCGCGGGAAGAAACGGATCCAGGCTTTAATTTGAAGGAAACCTTGTGGCTCGTCGATAAACTGGCCGATAAGAAATTGGATTACCTCCATATTTCTCTGACCCGCTATGACCGCAAGACCAACCTTCCGGAATACCAGGAAAAATCGATGCTGGCCTATGTCCACGATGCCATTGGCGGCCGCATGCCCCTCATTTCCGTCGGTGACGTCCGCACTCGCGCTGACGTAGAAGCGGCACTGGCCCATTCGGAAATCGTCGCTGCCGGCTGCTCGTCCCTCATCGACCCTAATTGGAGTGCCAAAATCTTGGCGAATCGGGATGCTGAAATCCGTCAGAAACTTAACGTACAGGACCGGGATTTGCTGATGATTGCCAACGGCACATACGGTTTCATGAAACTGAAAGTGCCTGACCGCTTAGTCGAATAAAAAATATCATACGCTATAAAGAAAATGCCTTGCACCTTTGTGGATGCAAGGCATTTTGTCTGTCTGTGAGCGGAACTTTCTTTTGAGGATACCTTGAGTGATCGTCAATTAGTGGCCGGCAGCTTCGGCAGTCGGTTTGAAAGCCTGTGCCGTTTGCGGATTTTCGTTCATGCTGTCGATGCGGGCCCGGTATTCCTTATCACTGGCATAGCGCTTATTTTTATAGTGGCCGATGGTCAGGAAGGGGACGATGATGATGGCGATGGCAGCGTATCCGCAGTAGCCGTAACCGTATTTAATGATGTTGGTCAGGCCGGCGATGGAAACGGTCATCGAGGCGATGATGATGAAGGCCGTGACCATGGCAGCGCGGATGACCGAGCGGGAGCTGATTTTTTTCAGGATATTGATTTCCGAAAAACGAGCGGTGAAGCCGAAGACCGTCGTGACGCCGGTGGAAATGAGGCACAGCATCAGGAAGGCACTGTAGACGATGGTCAGCCACGGTAAGCCCATGGCCTGGCTGCTGGTCAGCGTCGGCAGCGTCGATTTATCGTAGAAGCCGGACCAGCCTAAGAGCATGACGACGGCTAAGGTCAGGGCAGCGGCGTTCATGGCGAAGGAAATCCACATCGACGTGGCGCAGTTCTTACGGGTGACTAAGGGCGTGCCGACGACGATCATGGTCGGGATGACGACGCACTGGAAACCGGCATAGGTGAAGGCGTGGAGAATGGCTGTCGGGACGTTGCTGAAACCGTTGGCGGAAAAGTCCTGGGCCATGACGGCTGTAAAGGCCTGGGTTCCTTCAACGGAACCTGCCGTATAGATGCCGACCGAGAAAATGATGGCGACCATGGCCAGGATGGCCATGCCCATGTACGTCGTCGCCCGGCGGACCAGGCCGGCACCGAAGATGGTCAGGAAGAAGATGATGATGCCGACGACACCGATGCCGGCGTAGTAGTTGAGGCCGGTTTGGGCGTTGATGGCGGAAGCGGCACCGGAAATCGTAGCCGATACGGCCATTAAGACCATGATATAGAAGAAGGCTTCAAAGCAATATTCGATGCCCGTAAAGGGACGGTATAAGTTCTGGAATAACTGGCGGTAACTGGTGAGGTGCCGCGAATTGTACATGTTCATGGCTTCTTTGATGGTCAGGGTAAAGAGCAGCATGGTGATGATCGCCGTAATGGGACCGAGCCAGCCCAGGCTGACGAAGTAGACGTTTTCCTGATTGCCTGTGGCAAAACCGCCGCCGGCGTGAGAGCTGAACAGGACGGCGCCGACGGAAAAGCACATACTGAGGGATGCCGTTTTAATCGATGAAATATTGGCCATAATGGTTTCCTCCTTTGATGGACAGGGAGAGAAACGAAAACGCCTTTCGTCTCTCTGCAAGGGTATTTGCTAAGAGACGAAAGGCGTTGTATCCTTCCGCGGTACCACTCTGTTTCATCCTCTCGGATGCCCTCTCGGATACGGCCATCGGCGATATCCATGCTCTGTAACGGGAGTTCCCGTGTCGGCCTACTTCGTTCAGCGTCTCCGCTCGGCAATGAGTTCGGTCCGGCTCCTGTACTGCCTTGCACCGGCCGGCAGCTCTCTGAAAACGAGGAGTTCGAACGTACTATTTTGCGTCGTCGCGTTTATGGCGTTTTTTGTTGATGGGCTTATGATATCACCGAGAACTTAAAAAGTCAAGGAAGAAAAATAATATTTTTTTGAAAATAAATAGATAAACGTTTAAGTTTAAAGTATTGAGCAAAGAAAAAGACCGCCCATGACGGACGGTCTCGGTATTACTTATCACGCGACAGGTCAACCTCTTTCAGCGGAATGAGGTGTGTCTTGTGTTTAAATTTATGATAGAGGAAGACTGCCAGGAAGACAGGAATGCCGATGTAGGCGACGCTGGCGCCGTACCAGTCGATTTCGGCACCGGTAAAGGCCGAGTAGTTCTGGCCGGCCGTGACGATGATACACATGATCAATGCCAAGAGAGGGCCGAAGGGGAACCAGGTTGCTTTATACGGCAGGTCTTTCAGATCCTTGCCTTGGGCGATATAGGCCCGGCGGAAGCGATAGTGGCAGATGGCGATGCCGATCCAGGTGATGAAGCCGGCCATGCCGCTGATGTTAACCAGCCAGTCATAGGCCTTGCCTTCGCCGATGAGGGACGTGAGGAAGGCTGCCAGGCCGAAGACGACCGTTGCAAATAAGGCATACGACGGGACGCCGCGCTTATTCAGCTTGAGGAAGCATTTCGGAGCCTGCCCCGTTTCAGCCATGGCGTAGAGCATACGCGTGGAAACGTAGAGGCCTGAGTTGCCGGCCGAAAGGACGGCCGTCAAGATGACGGCGTTCATGATCGAAGCGGCGGCGACTAAGCCGAATCGTTCAAAGACCAGCGTAAAGGGGCTGATGGAAATGTTGACGATATCCGTATTGAGCAGGTTCGGATCGGTATAAGGAATGAGGAAGCCGATGACCGTAAAAGCGCCTAAGTAGAAAATGAGGATACGCCAGAAAATCGAATGGACCGCACGGGGGACATTCTTTTCCGGATCTTCACTTTCACCGGCGGCAATGCCGATCATTTCCGTCCCTTGGAAGGAGAAGCCGGCGACCATGAAGATACCCAACATCGCCGTGAAGCCGCCGACGAAGGGCGCTTCATCGACGGTCCAGTTGACGAAGCCCGGTGACGGTTCAGAGCCGAGGCCCAAAATCAAGAGGGTCCCTGTAAACAGGAAGATCAAGACCGTCAGAACCTTGATGCCGGCGAAAATGAATTCGCTTTCGCCGTACGACCGGGTCGACAGGTAGTTGAGGGCGAATAAGATGACTAGGAACAAGCCGCTCCAGAGGGCTGCCGGTACGTCGGGGAACCAATACTTCATGATGAGGGCGCCGGCGACGAGTTCGGCGGCAACGGTAATGGCCCAGTTGAACCAGTAGTTCCAGCCCAGGGCAAAGCCGAGGGATTTGTCGACGTAGCGGTTGGCATACGTTTCAAAGGAGCCGCTGACCGGAAGGTATGAAGCCATTTCACCCAGTCCTGTCATAAGAAAATAGACCATGATGCCGATGAGTGCGTAAGCGACGAGTGCCCCACCCGGTCCAGCAGTGCTGACTGTTTCACCGCCGGCGACGAACAAGCCGGTGCCGATAGCACCGCCGATGGCGATCATGTTCATGTGGCGGGCTTTCAGACTGCGGCGCAGCTTTTGCTGCTGCTGTTGAGTTTCTTCCATGCAAAATCACAACCTTTTGTATTAAATTGATAACTAGAATCTAAAAAAACTCATACGAATATATTATATAGGATGTTGGCGTCGATGACAAATAAATATTCTGCAATTATGCAAGAATTATATAGGGTAGCGAAACGTTTATAGCCTTTTAGGGGCTTTTCCGCTATAATAATAGTATTACCATGCGTAAAAGGAAAGGATAGCTTATGGAATTAGAAGAATGCCGCCGGGAGATTGACTTATTGGACCGGGAGCTGGCCAAAATTTTGGAGCGGCGCATGCAGGTCGTGGCTGCCGTTGCCGCTTATAAAAAAGAACACCATATGGAAGTCTATGATCCGCGGAGGGAACGGCAGGTGCTGGATAAGATTTCTAATTTGACGGAGCAGAAAAATTTGGCTCCTTATTTGCGCCGCATCTACCAGTGCATCATGGATGAAAGCAAAAAATACGAACGGGAACACATGGGGATAGGATGATGGAAGAACTTATTGTACGAGGCATTGCCGAACGCATCTTATTTGAGGCCTCCGATTCGGATTACCGTGTCTTTCGCCTCCACGATGAAAGCGACGATACGACTTATACCGTAACCGGCCACGGGACGAAACCCCTCGTCGGCGATCGGCTCGAAGTAAAAGGCCACTGGGTCCAGCATAAGCGCTATGGACGCCAGTTTGCGGCAGACGGTTGGAGCCGCGTCATTCCCGAATCCCTCGACGGCATTGAACGCTTCCTCGGAAGCGGCGCCGTCAAAGGCATGGGACCGGCGTTGGCCCACCGCGTCGTTGCCCGTTTTGGCAAGGATACGATGGACATTTTGGAAAAGGCCCCGCAGCGCCTCTTAGAAATCGAAGGCATCGGCCCTAAAAAATTGGCCGTCATAACGGAATCTTTCTACGAAGAAAAACAGATCAACGACATCGCCTATGACCTGGAACAACACGGCGTCGCCGGACGCTATGCCGGTCGGCTCCTGCAAAAATACGGGGACGATGTGAAATACGTCCTGACCGAAGAACCGTATCGGATGATTCAGGAAATCGACGGCTTCGGCTTTAAGACGGCCGACCAGATTGCCCTGGCATACGGCATGGACCGTCAGTCGCCGCAGCGTCTCGGTGCCGGTCTGGCCTACGTCCTTCAGACTATGACCCAAAACGGCCACGTCTGCATTCCTGATGCCGAACTGGTGCGGCGAGCGGCCTTTCTCCTGCAGGCTGATGCCCTGGGTCTCCACGATATCTTACAGGATACCGTCGATATGGGGCAATTACGGACGGCGGATTTTGAGGGGACGGTCTACGTCTATACGCCGGAAGCCTATGAAGAGGAAGAATATATTGCCGACCGGATCCGCGAGATGGCTGCTATGAAGCCGCTTTCCATGAAAACGCACGTCCAATTATTCCTCGACCGATGGCAGGATTCCTGTCATTTTGAACTGGCAGACAAGCAGCGGGAAGCCGTCGAAAAGTCCCTTCAATCGGGGATGACTGTCATAACCGGCGGTCCCGGGACGGGGAAGACGACCGTCGTTCAGACCATCATCCGCCTGGCCGAACAGGAAGGCCTGCGCATCCTGCTCTGTGCGCCGACGGGACGGGCGGCTAAGCGCCTGGCCGAAACGACGCAGCGCAAGGCGAAGACCATCCATCGCCTCCTCGTTCCCGACGGCTATGTCGGCAAGGTCCAGTCCTTTGAATACAATGAAACGAAGTTATTGCCGGCCGACTTAGTCATCGTCGACGAAGTATCCATGCTCGACATGGAAATGATGTACCACTTGCTGAGCGCTTTGAAGCCCCAGTGCCGCTGCATCCTCGTCGGTGACGCCGACCAATTGCCGTCGGTCGGAGCCGGCGCCGTCCTCCACGATGTCATCGCCTCGGAAACGGTTCCCGTCGTCCGCTTAGATACGATTTTCCGCCAAAAAGAAGGGGGACGCATCGTAACTAACGCTCACCTCATCAATAACGGCCGCCTGCCGGTGGTCAACGAAGACTTGGAATTCCGCTTCGTCGAAATCGAGACTGAAGCCGACGGGGCGACGCAGATTAGCGCCTTGTATCGCAGTGAAGTGGAGGAAACAGGTGACGAATTTGCCGTCCAGGTATTGTCTCCTATGTACAAAGATCCCTGCGGCGTCGATAACCTCAATCAGCTCATTCAGGAACGGCTCAATCCGCCCGTTTTGGGGAAGGGCGAATTGAAGGGCCGCCACATGATTTTCCGCGTCGGCGACAAGGTCATGCAGAAGCACAACGATTACGAAAAAGGCGTCTTCAACGGCGACATCGGTCAAATCTTTGCCGTACAGCACGACATGGTCTACGTCCGTTATCCCGAACAGGACGTCAAGTATGAAGGCGCGGAAATCGATGAAATCACCCTGGCTTATGCCATTACCGTCCATAAGAGCCAGGGGAGCGAATACCATACGGTCATCATGGCCCTGGTCAACAGCCATTCTATCATGCTCCAGCGAAACCTTTTCTATACGGCTGTTACTCGGGCTAAACGAAAAGTCATCTTAGTCGGCACTAAACGGGCCGTCCAAACGGCCGTTCAGAATCAGCGGACGAGCCGGCGATTTACGCTGCTCATCCCGCGGCTCCAAGGAGAGCTGCTGACATAATATGTTGCGACAGGAGGCATGCCTATGTCACTGCTCACCCTTATTACCAATCTCTTCTATCCGCCGACCTGCCCGGCCTGCGGCATCCTCATGAAGCGCGACGGCGACTGGTGCCCGTCGTGCCTGGCGTCGGTCTGGCATCCGCGGCGCATCAACCGCTCCCGACAGTTGAAGGCCCTCGACGCCTGTTACTGTTTGGCCGACTACGACGGGGCTATGCGCCGTCTGATTCACGATATTAAATATAAGGGAAGAGAGGGAAAATGCCGGTCCTGCCGCGTCTTATTAGATCGATTCCCTTGGCCGGAACGATTGAAAGCCATCGATATGGTCGTTCCCGTGCCCTTAGCACCGGAGAAAATGAAAAGCCGCGGCTTCAACCAAGTCGAAAGCCTTTTCAAAACATGGGCTGACAATCATTATCGCTGGGCCGACATCCTCCAGCGCCTGCGTCCTACCGATGCCCAGTGGCATCTTCCCAGAAGCCAGCGCTCCGAAAACGTCCACCGCGCCTTCGGCCTTCGGGAAACTGCCGATGTTAAGAATAAGCATATCCTCCTTGTCGACGACATCTTCACCACCGGTGCAACCCTCGAGGCCTGCGCTAAAGCCCTGAAGCGAAACGGGGCAGCAGAGGTAATCGGTCTGGTCATGGCCAGCGGGGCACCGTAATAGAAAGTTATAATCATATTGGCAAGAGAGCGGAGTATATTCGCATAAATTAACCGACCTCCTAAGGTTAGATCTTTGGTCTGACGTTAGGAGGTCGGTTTTGTTTGGCTGCAATGATGATATTGTAGTTGGGGGCTTATATCTTGATGGAAGTGGGCTTTTTAGGCAGACTATGTTTCGGACAATTCCATCACTTTTTCTTTTAATAATCGGGCGGCTTCTGAAAAGAGTTGATTCTTTTTCCAGATAAAGAAGATGCGGCAGCTGTTTTGGGGTTCTAACGGCCGGAATACGAGCTTTCCGTCTTTCGGGAGGTGGACGAGTCGATCAAGGCAGAGCACGTAGCCGACACCTTCCTCGGCCAAGAGAGAGGCGTTGTAAATCAAGGTGTACGTGGCAATGATATTGAGTTCGCTTTCATCCTTGTCAAACCATACGCCAAGTTCTTTGGCGGTAAGGGCCTGTCGGGAAGCGATTAAAGGGAGGTCCTCAAGGTCAGCGGCCCGAATGGTCGTGTGTGCGGCCAGCGGGCTGTCTTTTCGCATCAGGACGCCCCAGATGTCTTCGTGGGCCAGCTCGATATGGGGATAATCCTGTGGGGGTTCAGGCTGTATCAATACGCCAAAATCCAAGGTGCCTCTCTTTAGCTGCTCTTTTACGACCATGCCGTCCATGCTTTGAAACTGATAGTGGATGTTGGGATACTCTTTTCGCAAATCTTGGATTGCACGGGCTACGACCCTCATGCCGGCCGTTTCGCCGCAGCCGATGCGAACGCTGCCGCTTACGCCTTCCTGGGCGTGGGACAGTTCATCTACGGTTTTATCGACGAGTTGGGCAATTTCTTCAGCTCGTTTTTTGAGCAGGAAACCGGCTTCCGTCAGCGTAGTATTCCGATTGCCTCGGACTAGGAGCTTCACGCCGAGCTCTTCTTCTAAATCCATGAGCTGCCGGGACAATGCCGGTTGGGACACATGCATGGCTTCTGCGGCGTGGGAGATATTTTCCGTTCTGGCAACTGCCAAAAAGTATTTCAGGACACGAAATTCCATTTCCATCACCTCTGTCACCATTATAACAGAATCAGGTATGTAATCCAATTATAACCAGACAAATCTTATAGGTATTAGTTATTTGTGACTTTCTGTGATATCCTTAGTCCATCAACAAGAAAGGAGTGATGCTTTGCAGGTGAATAAGCGTCTTTTGATCTTTATTTTAATGATAGGGGTGTTCGGCATCCTCAATACGGAGATGGGCTTTATCGGTATTCTGCCCTATATCGCGCAGCGTTACGATGTGACCATCGTTCACGCCGGGCTGCTCATCAGTCTCTTTGCTTTGGGCGTTGCCGTCTCCGGCCCCGTTATGCCTCTTATTTTCTCCCAGTTCAACCGCAAGTATGTCATGCTTTTTGTACTGGGACTCTTTACGATATGCAATACCATTTCTGTTTTTGCTTCGAATTTCAATCTGCTTTTGGCCGTACGGGTCATTCCGGCTTTTTTCCATCCGGTCTACTGCTCCCTAGCTTTTACGATGGCAGCCGAAATGGCTGGTGTGGAAGAGGCGCCGAAGGCGGTGGCAAAAATAAACATCGGAGTGTCGGCGGGCATGGTCGTCGGGGTTCCGATCAGTAATTTTCTGGCGGAACATATTTCGCTGTCCGTTTCCATGTCTTTCTTTGCCCTTACGACGTTTTTCGTCATGATGGCGACGGCCTTCTTTGTGCCTTCTATGCCGGCAGTCGGGCGTTTGTCTTATGGAGAACAATTGGCTGTGTTGAAAAAGCCCATGGTTTGGGCCTCTATCTTTGCCATTCTGTTCTTGAACGGCTCTGTCTTTGGTGTTTTCAATTATTGGGCCGCCTATCTGGCAAGTGTAGTCGGGCTGGCGCCGAACCTTGTCAGCCTGCTCTTGTTTGGCTACGGCCTCTGCAACATCTTTGGCAGCATGGCGGCCGGACACCTTCTTTCCAGCCGGGCCGAACATACGGTGAAAGTATTTCCCTTCTTGCTGGGAGCTGTGTATCTCCTGCTTCTTACGGGAGGGGACAGCGGTGTGATGGTGGCCGTCCTTACGATTTTCTGGGGAGTCCTGGCCGGTATCAATGCCAACATCAACCAATTCTGGCTCTCCCATGCGGCGCCGGAGGCTCCTGATTTTGCTAACGGCCTCTTTCTCACAGCCGTCAATATCGGAACCATGGCTGCTACGACCGTAAGCGGCATGTTTATTGATTCTTTTGGTGAAAAATTCGTCGTTTACGGCGGATTACTGTTTCTGGCAGCAGCCGCACTTCTTTTTTGGGGGCAGTGCCGGAAGAGCCGTATGAATCCGGTCATAGGAATCGATGCATCATAAATGCAGACATAATTAAAAAACATACCAAAATATAAGATGAAGGTATTTGTTATACTTTGATACTTCCGTTTATAATGGAGTCAAGATATCTTATTTGAATAATATATGAAGCTAATTTTTGATGATAAAGGAGACAATACTATGTTGAAAAAAGTAATTCAAACGACTTCGATGGCAGCTCTGTTGGCTGCTGCTATTACAGCTACTTCTTTGGCAGCCTTACCTGACAATGCAACTACCGTATCTGTACCGGGGCAAACGATCCGGTTGGAGCAGAAATGGGATAAGATATTCCCTCAGTCTGATAAGGTGGATCACCGTAAAGTAACCTTTCAAAACCGTTATGGATTTACCCTGGTAGGAGATCTGTATGTGCCGAAAAATGCCCAGGGAAAATTAGCAGCCATTGCCGTAAGCGGTCCTTTCGGTGCCGTAAAAGAACAGGTCAGCGGTCTCTATGCACAGACCTTGGCCGAACGCGGTTTTGTGACCCTGGCTTTTGACCCTTCCTTCACCGGTGAAAGCTCCGGCAATCCGCGCAATACGGCGTCGTCCGATATTAACACAGAAGATTTCAGCGCTGCGGTAGATTATCTGGGATCTTTGGATATGGTAGACCGCGATAAGATTGGTATCTTGGGCGTTTGCGGCTGGGGCGGTTTTGCTTTGAATGATGCCATTCAGGATACCCGCGTCAAAGCCGTGGCTACCAGCACGATGTATAATATGACTCAGGTCATGGCCAATGGCTATGAAATTACGATGGATCCCCAGGGGCAATACGATCGTGTAGCCCCGCAGAGTGCAGACGCACGGTACCAGATGAAGGAACAGCTGAATAATGCTCGCTGGGAAAGCTCGAAACACGGTTATACCGACTTAGCTCCGGCCAATAATCTGGATCCGGAAAAAGATATTACGTCGGAAACGCCGAAGTTTATCGCCGAATATGCTAATTTCTATCGGACCAGCCGCGGCTATCATCCGCGTTCGGTAAACTCAAATCCCAATGGTTCCTGGGCGACGATCATGCCCCTTGGCCTTATCAATATGCCCATCATGGAATACGCCAAAGAAATGCGTACGCCGACACTGATTGTGGCCGGTGAAAAAGCCCATTCCCGTTATTTCAGCGAAGATGCTTATAACGCTATCGGTTCCAAGGATAAGGAACTCTATATCGTTCCCGGTGCCAACCACACGGACCTCTATGATAATACCCAGAAAATCCCCTTTGATAAATTCGAACAGTTCTTTAAAGACCATTTAAAATAATAGTACCGTAAGTGAAAGGCCTGATTCCCTGCAGTCAGGCCTTTTTTGCGCAAGGAAATTTTGCGGAGACGGTGTATCGGTGGCAGCATACTTTTTCCTGCCGGAGGTGCTGCTATTAAAGGTAGTCCTTTTCTATTTACAATCGCCCCGGAAGGGGAGCTGTTGTCGAAAGGCGAGAAACTTTGTATAATGGACATAAAAGAAAGGTGATGCTTAAATGTCTACGAATGGACAGAGTACCGCGGCTCAACAGGCCAAACGCCATCAGCGGGCATTAAACATTATCAAGCGATGGCGGCTGATGGATGACGATTTCATGAAGCGTTGCTTCAAGGATAATATTCCGGCTGTCGAATGTATTTTGCGTATCATCATGGAAAAGCCGGATTTACAGGTAGAAACGGTGCAGATTGAAGATACGATTCCGAACCTTTCCGGCCATGGGATACGGATGGATGTGCATGCCACCGATTCGACCGGAACGGAATACGATATCGAAGTACAGCGTGCCGATAAAGGTGCGGGAACGAAGCGAGCCCGTTTCAACAGCAGTCTGCTCGATCTCAACAGCCTGAGAAAAGGCAGCGATTATGAAAAATTGCCGGAAAGCTACGTCATCTTTATTACCGAAAACGATGTCTGGCAGCATGGCTTGGCCCGCTACCATGTCAACCGGATCATCGAAGAATTGAATCGGCCTTTTGAGGACGGCAGTCACATCATCTACGTCAATGGCGCTTATAAGGGAAATGATGATATCGGCAAATTGATGAACGATTTTCGCAGTGAGAACGTAGAAGACATGATGTTGGAACCGTTGAAAGAAACGGTCCATCGTTACAAAAACAACCCGGAGGAGGTGGCGGTTATGTGCGCAGAACTTGAAAAATGGAGCCTGGAAGAACGTCAGGAAGGGCGTCAAGAGGGCCTACAGGAAGGTCGTAAGGAAGGTCGTAAGGAAGGCTTACAGGCAGGACGCCAAGAAGGCGAAAGCCGGCTTACGACGCTGTTGAGACTGCTGAAAGCCGATGGCCGTCTGCAGGATCTGGAATTGGCTATCGATGATGAAAAGACCAGAGAAAAATTTTATCAAGAATATCATATTAATTAAAGAAAATCATAGTACAGCCGGATACGTTTGGTGACGTAGCCGGCTGTTTTTCTAGAACTGTCTATAGAGTTTCAACCGTCCGAGAAAGGGAAGCGATTATGAAAAATTGCCGGAAATCTACGTCATCTTTATTACCGAAAACGATGTTTGGCAACATGGCTTAGCCCGCTACCATGTCAACCGGATCATCGAAAAATTGAATCGGCCTTTTGAGGACGGCAGTCACATAATCTACGTCAATGGCGATTATAAGGGAAATGATGATATCGGCAAGTTGATGAATGATTTTCGCAGTGAGAACGTAGAAGACATGATGTTGGAACCGTTGAAAGAAACGGTCCATCGTTACAAAAATAACCCGGAGGAGGTGGCTGTTATGGGCGCAGAACTTGAAAAATGGAGTCTGGAAGAACGTCAGGAAGGACGTCAAGAAGGACGCCAAGAAGGCGAAAGCAGGCTTACGACGTTATTGAAGATGCTGAAAGCCAATGGCCGTCTGCAGGATATGGAACTGGCTATTGACGATGAAAAGGCCAGAGAAAAATTTTATCAGGAATATCATATTAGTTAAAGCCTGCTATAACACAGCCGCTGAAAGAAATGGTCCATCGTTACAAAAATAACCCGGAGGAGGTGGCGGTTATGTGCGCAGAACTTGAAAAATGGAGCCTGGAAGAACGTCAGGAAGGGCGTCAGGAAGGTCGTCAAGAAGGAGAAAGCAGGCTCACGATGTTATTGAAGATGCTGAAAGCCGATGGCCGTCTGCAGGATCTGGAATTGGCCATCGACGATGAAAAGGCCAGAGAAAAACTGTATGAGGAATATCATATTAGTTGAAATAGGAATCATGGCACAGCCGTTTACGTTTTGTGACGCAGCCGGATGTTTATATGCTGAAACGCCTGACTTCTCGTAACAAGAAATCAGGCGTTTTTCGCATTCGGGCGTTATTATTTTTTGTCCTCTCGGTATCAATCTTCTTCGTCCTTGGTCCGCTTGGGGCCGGGATCGGCGACGATAGTGCTGTCGGCAATGGGATCCGCCGGCGTCGCAGGGATCTCTCCGGAAGGAACTGGGCCATGGCTGCCGGAATAATGGCCGGCATGGGGGACAGATTGGCCATGATAGGAGTAGTTGTTAGTGACGATGCCGTCGGGATTGGTGGCTTCGTAGCCCCGGACGTGTTGCATGGTACCGTCCGGTCCGGTGCGGTAATAGTCGTGGGTATAGTGATGGCCCGGGGCCGGCGTGACGGCATCGGATCCTCCGTGAATGTCGCCGCCGTGATGGGCCGTATCGACGGCTGTGTCGGCAGCATCGGCGATGGCGTCAAAGCCTCCAAAAGCCTTGATGAAGGGCAGGCAGAGGAGGATGATGAGCAGCGGGGCGACGCCCATGATGGGGAGGGCCCGTTCGAGGGTGTAATGATGATTGTAAAGCCAAATCAGGATGAGGTGGAAACCGACGGCAGCGACGAAACCCGTGAGGAGAGCCGGAATCGTTTCGACGGTCGTATTTCGAAGAACGGCAAAATAGAAGCCGATGCCGTACATGTAGAATCCGGCCAGAACAGCCCGCCAATGGGATATAATGTATTTCAAGCGCAGGAAGAAGATGACCGCCATGATAATGAAGGCGATGGGTGCTAAAAAGGGGAAGATACTGATGAGGAGCACCGTAATGGCTGCCGTGATGACGATATACATGATGCGCCGCCAGGTAAAGGCGATGAACAAGAGGACGACAGCTGCGATGGAGACGATTTCAAAATCACGGGTCACCATATTGATGAAAACATAAAGCCAGGTAAGGAGTAAGATTATCAGGTGAGGGGCACGGTCCGCGCGTTGGGGGGCTAGGTTCAATACCATCACATCCTTTGGAAAATTTGCTTATCAATAAGCTTCATAATTACATTTAATTATATCATATATTGAATGATAGAACACCTGGCAGATCGTTGCTTTTGTCGGCGTTTTACTCGTGGAGAATGAGGTACGTTCCTTTTACATCAAGGTGCAGGACGATAAAAAGCGCCGCCGGTATGACAGGAGTCTGTCGCCGGCGGCGCTTGCATATACCTTTGTATCAGCCTAAGATTTCGATGAAGGCCTTGACCACTTCCGGGTCAAAGAGGAGGCCGGATGAACTGAAGAGTTCGCGGACGGCCTGTTTTTTTGTTTTCGCCCAAAATTCAGTCGACGGATTGATAATCATATCGTAGTAGTCAGCTACGGCAATGATCCGCGCCCCTAAGGGGATGTTGGCTCCGCGCAGGTGTTTGGGAAAGCCGGAACCATCCCAGTGTTCATGGTGATAGCGGATGTAAGGGACGATGTCCTGGCAGCAGGGGATGCTTTCCAGCATATTGCCGCCGGCCGCTGCGTGGCGCTTATACTGTGCCATTTCGGAGCGGTTGAGATAGGGTATCTTGACTAAAAGAGTATTAGATACGACCAAAAGACCAACGTCATGAAGGAGAGCGGCGTATTTTATCTGTTCGATTTCGCTCTTGGGAAGCATGAGTTTGGCGGCGATACTGACGCTGTAGTTGGCAACTTGCAGGGAGTGCATATATAAGCGCTGACTTTTTAGCTGTATGAAGTTGAGCAACTCTGCCGTAATGCCGTCAAGAGACGTCATTTCTTCACGGGCAATGCCCGCTGCTTGATTTAACGATACCATATACATGACAAACAAACCCTTTCATCTGCAACCATACTATTCGTTCGTCGTCCGATTCGACTGGCGTACTTTTTTTGGATGACGAAGGATATTGAACATTTTGGCACTCGTTTTTTTGATGCGCGCGCCTGTATTTTTCATACGCCGTGCTGTCGTAATCTTGGACTTGCGCTTCGGGCGCATGTCGCGGATTGAGCCGAAATCACCGCGGCGGATACTCGTCGCCTTGATGCGGTCGGAACGGAGGTTTACTTTTAATGCGTTCATGATTTGGCTCGTCTTAAGGTCGATGTTAAAACTGTAGATATCTACTGCCACGTAGGAGAGGAGAGGATAGGCATGGATGCTGATATGGGCGTTGCCCGATACCGCCATGCACGTCAGTTCGTCATCAATATGGAAGAAGGTAATGCCCTCAGCAGGTGCGCCGACCAAATGGAATGCGCGTTCTACCAAGGGCTGCAAGTCTTCGGCTTCGGTGAAAGAAGCTTTGCAGTTATAAAAATCGATCAGTACATGATTTCCTAATGTATTATTCATAAATCTCCACCCGTTACTTAGTTACAATTAATTATATACTGTTTTTGGGAACTTGTAAACTAAAAAGGGCCTCATGGGATATGTTAAAACCCCATGAGGCTCGTTTTAGTTATGCTTTGTGCTCACGAATGGGCGTGAAGGTAAAATCCGTTCCGTCAAAGCCGATGCTGACCGTATCGCCTTCGCGGATGGTGCCGGCGATGATGCTGCGGCTCAAGGACGTTTCGACGGTATGGGTGATCAAGCGGCGCAGGGGGCGGGCACCGAACTGAGGATCGAATCCTTTGTCGGCCAATTCCTGCAGGGCTTCATCAGTCCAAGTGAGTTTGATCTTGATCTGTTTTTCCAGACGCTGACCGAGGCGTTCCAAGAGGATGGCTGCAATACTCTGTACCTGGTCTTTCTGCAGGGCCTTGAAGACGACGATGTCGTCGACACGGTTGAGGAATTCCGGACGGAAGTACTGTTTGAGGAGGTCACGGACCTTCTGGTTGGCCTGTTCGTAATCCGGCGTTTCCAAAATTTCATGGGAACCGAGGTTACTGGTCATGATGATGATGGTGTTCTTGAAGTTGACGACTCGGCCCTTGCCGTCAGTCAGGCGGCCGTCATCGAGGATTTGCAGGAGGACGTTGAAGATGTCGGGATGGGCCTTTTCGATTTCATCGAGGAGGATGACGCTGTAGGGACGGCGGCGAACGGCTTCGGTGAGCTGACCGCCTTCGTCATAGCCGACGTATCCCGGAGGCGCCCCAATCAGGCGCGAGACGGTATGTTTTTCCATGTATTCCGACATGTCGATGCGGATGATGTTCCGTTCGTCATCGAAGAGGGATTCCGCTAAGGTCTTGGCAAGTTCCGTCTTGCCGACGCCGGTCGGCCCCAGGAAAATGAAGGAACCGATGGGACGGTTCGGGTCTTTGATGCCGGCCCGAGCGCGGATGATGGCGTCACTGACGACGCGGACGGCTTCGTCCTGGCCGACGACTCGTTCATGGAGGGTTTCGTCGAGGTGGAGCAGTTTTTCTCGTTCACCGGTCATCATCTTAGTGACGGGAATCCCCGTCCAGCGGCTGACGACCTGGGCGATGTCTTCTTCGCCGACTTCTTCTTTCAGGAGTTGAGAATCTTGTTTCTGTGCCAGGTGCGCTTCCTGTTCCGCCAGTTGTTTTTCCAGTTCCGGCAATTTGCCGTACTTCAGTTCGGATGCTTTCGCCAAGTCGTAGTTGCGTTCGGCCTGAGCCATTTCGCCCTTGACGGCGTCGATTTCTTTTTTCAGTTCCTGTGTGTGCAGGATGGACTGTTTTTCCGTATCCCATTGGGATTTGAGCTGGTTTTCTTTTTCTTTCAATTCCTGCTTTATGGCCGTGATCTTAGCCAACCGTTCTTTGGAAGCGTCGTCCGTTTCCTTGGTCAGGGACTGTTCTTCGATTTCGAGCTGCATGATCTTATGGCTCAATTCGTCGATCGGTGTCGGCATGGATTCGATTTCCGTGCGCAGCTTGGCAGCAGCTTCGTCGACGAGGTCGATGGCCTTGTCGGGCAGGAAGCGGTCCGAGATGTAGCGGTCCGAAAGGACGGCAGCTGCAACCAGGGCCTTATCGCGGATGCGGACGCCGTGATGGACTTCATAGCGTTCTTTCAGGCCGCGGAGGATGGTGATCGTATCTTCGACGGACGGCTGGTCGACCATGACCGGCTGGAAACGCCGTTCGAGGGCAGCGTCCTTTTCGATGTATTTCTGGTATTCGTTGAGGGTCGTAGCCCCGATGCAGCGCAGGTCGCCGCGGGCCAGCATCGGTTTCAGGATATTGCCGGCGTCCATGGAGCCTTCGGACGCGCCGGCGCCGACGACGGTGTGGATTTCGTCGATGAAGAGGAGAATCTGACCGTCTGATTTGGCGATTTCATTGAGGACCGATTTCAACCGTTCTTCGAATTCACCGCGGTATTTGGCCCCGGCAATGAGAGAACCCATGTCGAGGGAGTAGAGGGTCTTGTTCTTCAGCGATTCCGGAATGTCTCCGCTGACGATGCGGCGGGCCAATCCTTCGACGATGGCCGTTTTGCCGACGCCCGGTTCCCCGATGAGGACCGGGTTATTCTTGCGGCGACGCGACAAGATTTCGATGGTCCGGCGGATTTCGTCGTCCCGGCCGATGACGGGGTCGAGCTTATTCTGGCGGGCAGCTGCCGTCAGGTCGCGGCCGTATTTTTCAAGGGCCTTGTAGTTGCCTTCGGGGTTGTCGGTATTGACGTTGGCCTTGCGGTTGGCCTTGATGGTACTCATGATCTTGTCCTGGTGCAGGCCGAATTCACGGCACAGTTCTTGGACGTCGCTGCTGCTTTCGCTGACGATGCCGAGGAGCAGGTGTTCTGTGCTGATGTAGTCATCGTGCATGGAGTCGGCTAACTGCTGAGCCTTGCCGATGACCCGGACCATTTCCGTCGACATCGACATCTGGCTCGAACCTTGGACGGAAGGGATTTTCTTCAGCAGCTGTTCCAACCGTGCCTGGAGCATGGGGACGTCAGTCTGACATTCCGTAAGGATGGTGCTCAGCAGGCCTTCAGGCTCTTTGAGCAGGCCCATGAGCATGTGGACCGAGGAGATTTCTTGGTTGTAATGGAGGGCAGCAATCTGCTGGGCAGACTGGAAGGCTTCCATGACTTTCTGTGTATATTTTTCGTTTCCCATAAGTAAGACCTCCTTATTATGGCGATTGTATTCAGGATTAGGAGCTTTTCGCTAGCTTCTAGTATCATTATAGCTATAAAAGTCAAAAAGTCAATATGTCAAAAAGGAAAATTTGTAAATCTTTTGGAAAAGACGTTGTTGACAGCCCTCATCCTTTCCCCTACAATCGAGGCAGTATAAAGATTGTCTTCCGTCATGGGAGACCGATGAAAGGAGTCCGACGATGGACGAAACAGAACGACTGGCCTTTAGCGGCGATGCAGCGGCTCAATGTGCCATGGGAGACGATTATTTCTTTGACGCTTTTGACGCCGATATAGAAGATAAAGATGATTTATATAAGAAGGCTTTTTACTGGTACAGACGTTCGGCCAAGGGCGGTTATGCTGCCGGTCAGTATAACTTGGGCTATCAGTATGAGCATGGGTTAGGCACGGAGCGCGATATCGAACAGGCTGTCCTTTGGTACGGTGCAGCAGCCAGCCGGGGCTATGGAGCGGCTGAGAATAATTTAGGCCATCTCTATGAAACAGGGGAGGATCTCCCTCAGGATTACGAAAAGGCCTTGTACTGGTACCGGCGGGCTGCCGAACACGACGACGGCGACGGCCAGTGCAATACGGCTATCATGTATCAGTTCGGCTACACCGGGGAACCGGATTATGAAAAAGCCGCCTATTGGTATGCCAAGGCGGCGGATCAGGGAAATGTCATTGCCGGAAACAATCTCGGCTATCTCTATGAAAAAGGCTATGGTGTTCCTCAAGACTGGGAACTGGCTGCGCACTGGTACTATGAAGCGGCCATGGCCGGCGACGGGCCGGCGCAGAACAACTTGGGCGTCCTCTACCGCGACGGCCACGGCGTAGGTCCTGACAGCATTCAGGCGGCCTACTGGTTTGCCCAGGCAGCGGCGTCGGGGTACAAAGAGGGCATGAAAAATTACGCCACCGCCCTGGAAACAGGCGATGGCGTAGAAATGGATCACGATGAAGCTCTATATTGGCGAAATAAAAGTCAGGACGATTAATGGAGGATATTGATAAATACCGTAATGATCGTGGCATTGACCGGGTCGATGATTAAGGACCCGATGAGGGGAATGACGAAGAAGGCCGTCGGTGCCGGGCCGAAGATTTCCGTCATGGCCGTCATGTTGGCGATGGCGTTGGGCGTAGCCCCTAAGCCGAAGCCGCAGACGCCGCTGGTCATGACGGCAGCTTCGTAATCGCGGCCCATGATGCGGAAGACGACGAAGTAGGCAAAGATCGCCATGAACAAGGCCTGACTGAGGAGCATGACGACCAAGGGTACGGCCAGGTCTGCCAGCTGCCAGAGCTTGAGGCTCATGAGAACGCAGGTCAAAAAGACGGTCAGGCTGAGGTTGCCCAAGACTTCGCTTTCGTGCTGGTAGACTTTAAAGCTGTGCGTGAAGTCGGCGATGTTGCGGATGACGGCAGCGACGATCATGGAGCCGATATAGCCCGGGAATACGAGACCGATGCTGCTGAAGAAACCGCTGACGATCGTTCCGAGGCCCATGGCCAGGAAGAGGTGGGCCATGGCGTTCATGAAGCGGTAGTTGTCGATGGTCTGGCCGATTTTATTTTCGATTTTAATGGCGTTTTCGGCCCGTTCCTTATCGCCGGCTACGGCTTTTAACCGCGATACGGCGTCGGCGTTGGCCGAAGGATCGAACCGTTCTGATTCAGCCGAGCTGACCAGATGGTGTTTGTGAATCAGTCCTTCCCCAATCGGACCGCCGATGACACCGCCGGCGACGAGACCGAAGGTAGCGGCGGCGACGGAAATGGTGACGCCGCTGTCAAGGCCGATACTTTCCAGCAAAGGGCCGAAGGCCGCTGCCGTGCCGTGACCGCCGACCATGGGAACCGATCCCGTTGCCAGTCCCATGAGAGGACTGAGGTCGAAGATTGTCGCGAGGCTCACCCCGATGATATTCTGGAAGGTGATGAGAATCGTCGTGACGATGGCCATTTTAAAGACCATGATGCCGCCTCGTTTGATGAGGCTGATGCTGGCCGTGTAGCCGACACTGGTGAAAAAGAGCATCATACAGATGTTTTGCATAATCGTATCCTGCTCGTACTGCCAAAGACCCTGAGTATAGAGAATGCAGTTGATGATAGCGAATAAGATGCCTCCGACGACCGGAGCGGGGATACAGTACTTGCGCAGGACGTCGAATTTTGCACGCAAGAATACGCCGGTATAGTAAACGACAATCGCTGCGGCTAATGTTTGATAAATATTAAGATTTACAGCCACAAATAAGCCCCCTTCATATTTTACCGATTATGGGCAGAATCGATGAAATAGGTTATGAAAAAATAAAAAATACAGTACTTATGATAACAGATTTCGGGCTGTAAAACAAATATGCGGATAAAAATAACCGGATGTCACCCTTCTCCGTCCGCTTGGGAAAGATAGCAGGGAGAGGTATAATAGTCCCTTCGTCCTTGGCGGCAAGAAGCGCTGCGGAAACAGAGCGCTTGAATGTCGTTGGCCCGGATATCGAAGGTAAGCTGTGCCTGTCCTAGAGGGGACAGGATTTTTTTTGCCTGCGCCGGTTTAGTCAGGATGGGGAAGGTCGCCTTTGTTTGTTTCAAGAAAGCGGCGCCGCGCTCATTGAAGGCCAGGATGCGGCCGTATTGAGGCCCTTCACGGTAGGCGTCATTGAAGAAATCTTGAGACGGCTGCAGGACCGTATAGGCGCCCATGCGGCATAAACGGCTGAAGGCGTAACGTTTAGTTTTGATGGCCGACAAGGCTTCTTCATACGTCGAAAGCGTAGAAAAGGCTTTATGCCAGCGGTTTTCGAGGCCTTCGGTAAAGGCCGGCAGGCGGTGAAGCTGCTCCGGTGTCAAGAGGCGCCCTTCAAGGCTGACGAAATCGCCGTAGCGGTCGTAGTCCGTGAAGGCACCGGTTTTTAATAGGGCTTCGATATCGCTTCGGCTGGCCGGAGGCAGATAGGCTGCGACGCGGGACGAAAAGCCTTTTTTTAGTTCCCGGCGGATGGCCGAGGCACTGGTGAAAGGCTGGTCGAAGCTGTTTTCAGCATGGCTTCCGCGGCGAGGGACGGTTTGCATCGCAAGGGGAGACGGCAGGGCGAGGATGGCTTTTGCATATTCAAGGGCCAAGAGAGCATTGGGCTGATCCAAAAGGCCGGCCAGTTCCGGCAGGGCCTTTGCCAGGTCGTCTGTCTGATTACGACCGGCCGTGGCCGTCTTTGTCGATTCATCGTACGAGAGGCTCAAGGCGGTTTTTCCCAAGCGGAGAAAGTCGGCAGCCGTCCCCTCTTCGACGCCGCAGACAAGGGAGGCACAGCCAAGGCGATAGGCTAAACGGATGCCGCCTGAGGCAAATCCTTCGGCACTCGAGAGAGCATAGACGGCAGGCAGTTCAAAGACGGCATCGGCTCCGCTGCGGACGGCCCAACGGGCGCGGTGCCACTTGTCGAAGAGGGCCGGTTCGCCGCGCTGGACGAAGGCGCCGCTCAGGATGACGATGACGGCCGTATCGGGCGGATTTTGGCGGCGGATTTCCGACAGCAAGTAGGCATGGCCGGTGTGAAAGGGATTAAATTCGGCGATGACGGCAATGGCTTCCATAACAGCCTCCTTACGTTCTAAATTTCACAATGTCTGAACGGGGCGAAGCCGCAGCGTCTGGCGGCACCGTCCGGAAAAGGCCGTATTTCACGAAGAAACACAGTATAAGTTGTTTATAAGTATACGGAAGGTAAAGAAAATCGTCAATGCAGTCCGCCATTCTTTTTGGCTGTTTGGGCGGATAGCTAAAGTATTTCCAATTCCTGCTTTTTTTAGATGACGCTATAAGGCTTTTATGCTATAATGAACCTAGTCTGTAGAAAGCATAAATAGGTGATTGTATGAAGGGATTGAAAGGACTTGCAGCTGCGGCCATGGTCTCAGCTGCCGTATTGTTAGCCGGCTGTGGCAGCAATACGATGCTTGAAGAATACAGTTTCGGCTATGTCCAGTTAAAGGCCGGAAATTCGGAAGTGTACGTCATGACCCCGTTTGACCTGGCACATGTGAATCGCCAGGACGGCGAAGGCATGATGTATATTAACAATGACAAACACATCAATGTCGTCGCTGTTTCTGAAACAGCCGGCGAAACGACGCCTGTTGCCATGGCAGACAAATACGTTGCCATGCTGAAACAGACACCGGATGTATCTGATCTGCAAACGAAGATTACCGAAGCCGAAGAGAGCGGGCGCAAGGCCACCGTCGTCGACGCCTCCTATACGGAGCCCTTGAACGGCCAGCCGGCGAAGCTCACCGTGCGGAGTTTCTTCTTTGAAGATAATGGCCAGATTTGGCACGTCATGTACATGTACAAAGACGGTGACGAACTGGCGAAGGAAGTAGTTGACCACGTATTTGGCCAGCTAAAGTAATTTTAAAACACACGAAAGAGGGTAAAATTTCATGATCGTATTGGTTGTAAACTGCGGAAGCTCATCTTTGAAGTATCAGCTCGTCAACATGGATAATGAAGAAGTAATGGCAAAAGGTTTGGTCGAAAAAATCGGCCTCACCGATTCGCAGCTGACCCACAAATGGAATGGTCAGAAAAAAGAAATCAAACAGTCCATTCCGGATCACCAAGTAGCCGTCAAGTTAGTCCTCGACATCTTGACCGACGCTGAATGCGGCGTCATCAAATCGATGGATGCCATCGACGCTGTCGGCCACCGCGTCGTCCATGGCGGTGAAGAATTCGCTGCTTCCACGCTCATTACGGACGAAGTCATGAAAGCCTTGGAAAAATGCTCGGCCATGGCTCCGCTTCACAATCCACCGAACATCATCGGCATCAATGCCTGCAAGGCTATTATGCCCGGCGTACCTCAGGTCGGCGTCTTCGATACGGCCTTCCATCAGACCATGCCGGCAAAAGCCTTCATGTACGGCCTCCCGTACGAACTCTATAAGGAAGATCATATCCGCCGTTACGGCTTCCACGGCACGAGCCATCGCTATGTCGCCGGTGAAGTCGCTAAAGTCATGGGCAAACCCGTTGAAGAACTGCGTATCATCAACTGTCATCTCGGCAACGGCTCTTCCTTAGCTGCCATCAAATACGGCAAATGCGTCGACACGACGATGGGCTTTACGCCGCTGGCCGGCGTCCTCATGGGTACGCGCTGCGGCGATATCGACCCGGCTATCGTCCTCAACGTCATGGACAACCATAACCTTTCGACGAAAGATATGGACAAATTGATGAACAAACAGTCCGGTGTCCTCGGCATCTCCGGCGTTTCCAGCGACTTCCGCGATCTCGGTAAAGCTGCCGGCGAAGGCAATGAACGCGCTCAGCTCGCCCTCGATATGTTCCACTATCAGGTCCGTAAGGAAATCGGTGCCTTTGCTGCTGCCATGGGCGGTGTCGATGTCATCACCTTTACGGCCGGTGTCGGCGAAAACGGCATTGAAGACCGTGCCGCCATTGCCGAAGGCCTCGAATACCTCGGCGCCAAACTCGATCCGCAGCGCAACGACGTCCGCGGCAAAGACGCTTTGATCAGCACCGACGATTCGACGGTTAAGATGTATGTCATTCCGACGAATGAAGAAATCATGATTGCCCGCGATACGAAGGACATCGTATCCAAACAGTAATAGTGCCTCGGATGGAGTGAAGACCGTGAAATTATTATACTGGGATATTGACGGAACCTTATTGAATACCGGCCATGCCGGATTGAATGCCATTAAAGAGGTCCTCCGCGATTTAAAAGGGGAGGATACACCGGTGCCGAAAATCGATGCCGGCGGCAGGACCGATAACTATATTTGTCAGCAGCTGCTCTATAAATCGACGGGCGTCATGCCGACCGATGAAGAAGTCTTTGCCTTTTGCCGCAACTATGAACAAAAGCTCTTGAAGTGGCTGAAACGCAAGGCTCATGAAGGTGTCATTCTGCCGAATGCAGCAGAAAACCTGGCATTCTTCCATGGAAGGGAAGGCTATTGCCAGCTCCTCCTGACGGGGAACAGCCGCGTCGGTGCCAGCCTGAAGATGGATTTCTTCGGCTTGTCTCAGTATTTTGATTTCGACCATTCCGGCTTTGCTTTCGACTACTACTACCGCGACGACTTGGCCCGCAATGCCCTGGCCATTGCCAAACGGACTTGGGGCGATGACATTGAAGCCATGTATGTTATCGGAGACACGCCTCATGACATTCAGTGCGGGAAAGCCATTGGCGCCCGGACCATCAGCGTCGCTACCGGAAGGCATTCCTACGATGATTTGGCCAAGTGCGAACCTTGGAAAATCATTTCATCCCTTCCGGAACCGGAAGCCTTTGAAGCGCTTCTTGAATCGTGATAAATCCCTAATAAAAAGGAAACCCAGACTCATTACATGGAGTCTGGGTTTTTTTTCGGTTCTTCGATGCGCCACGTGTTTTCAAGGACACGGAAGTTGAGGGCGTGCCATTTCTTTTCGATGTCCGCTAAGGTAACCGATGCCGAGTAGAGCTGATTATTCTGCTTTTGGGCCTGTTTCTCGAGCTGGGAGATGCGGACCCGCTGCAAGGCGACGGTCTGTGACAAGGAAAGAACCTGGACTTGCAGCACCAGGTTCCATGCCAAGAGAAGAACCGCGGCGACCGTCAGGTATCTTTGCGTCTTAGACAGACCCTGCCAAGTCTGTAACAGGCGGCGATACTGATTGAATAAACCGTTTCTGCCGCGCTGTATCCGGCTTTTCAGGGAACCGGCAGGAGCGGCGGGGCCTTGTCTTTCCCCGGCCATTATAAGTTAGATATGACGCGGGCCTTATTGCGGACGAAGTCGAGCCATAATTGAGCCGCATGGGACAGGTAGTGGCCGCGTTTCCAGATGACATAGAGGACGTGCATGATTTCCGGTTCGACCAAGGGACGGACGACGACCGATTCCGAGACGCGGGGGTTGGCTTCCTTCGTCGGGCACAGGCGGCTCGGCAGGAGGGCGACGCCGAGGTTGGCGACGACGGTCTGGATCATGAGGTCGCGCTGGCTCGTTTCAAAGATGATTTTCGGCTGGAAGCCGATTTTCTTACAGTGTTGGATGATTTCGTCGTGCAGGTTGAAGTCATCGCGGTAGAGGACCAGCGATTCGTTGGCCAGTTTCTTCAAAGGGATTGTCTTTTCCTTGGACAGGATATTGTCGCGGTGAATGATGACGTTCATCGGATCCTGGGTGAGGAAGAACGATTCAAAATCCTTTTCCTTCGGCTGGGTGCAGACGATGCCGAGGTCGATGAGGCCTTCTTGGACGCTGATTTCGACCTTCTTCGAGCCGTGTTCGTACAGGTCCAGTTCAATTTGAGGATATTCCTGCTTGAAAGCCCCTAAGAGGTTGGCGAAGATCGGTGCCCCGGTAATGGGGGGCAGGCCGATGAGAATCGTGCCCTGTTCCAATTTGAATTCATTTTCGAAGTCGGTCTTCAAATGTTCGAACATGAAGACGACCCGTTTGGCATGGGACAGGAAAATCGTGCCGGCATCGGTCAGTTCGACGGCCTTCGCATTTCGCATGAAAAGGACGACGCCCAGTTCTTCTTCCAGGGCTTTGATGGTACGGCTGATGGCGGACTGAGAAATATGCAGTGTTCGCGCTGCTTTGCTGAATGACTTCTTGTCTGCTACTTCGACAAAGTATTTAAGATGATGAAAATCCATGCTAACACCTCCACTAACTAATCGTGTATATCAAAAATAACGCTACAATATACACTACTTCGGTATACGTTTACAAAATAGCACTGAACGATGCATAAACTAGCATCACATTCCTATTGAATTTAACATTGCTTAGGCATATAATTAACTTGTAAGAAAAAGTTACAAAGTCGTTCGGTTTGTGATGGTCAGCAATTTCTGAAAAGAGATATGGTAATGTGCAAATCTGTAATACCACTATAATAGTAGTACAGATTGAGGATATTAGCAATACCTTTTTTGAATATTGTCAGACCTTCCCGCGTTTTATTGCATTTTTTTCAATTATGGGACGTGTATAGTCGATACGTGAACAGAATGCATCATTGGAACCTTTGCGTGCTGTTCGCGCCTTCTGTATGAGATACAGCGGGACGTCTTTATAGCTATCTTAAGCCTATCAGTATGGAATCTTCCATATTGTGTATAACATTCAATTAAGGAGCGTGTTTTATCTATGAGCAAATTTAAAACCATGGATGGTAACGAAGCAGCTGCATGGGTGTCCTATGCATTTACTGAAGTTGCCGCAATTTATCCGATCACGCCGTCTTCTCCTATGGCAGAACATGTCGATGATTGGTCCGCCACTGGCATGAAAAACCTCTTCGGTCACAAAGTTCACGTTGTTGAAATGCAGTCCGAAGCTGGCGCTGCCGGCGCATTCCACGGTTCCTTACAGGCTGGTGCTTTGACCACGACGTACACTGCATCTCAGGGCTTCCTCCTCATGATGCCGAACATGTACAAAGTTGCCGGCGAACTCCTTCCGGGCGTATTCCACGTAGCTGCGCGTGCTTTGGCTAACCATGCACTGAGCATCTTCGGTGACCATCAGGACGTCATGGCTGCTCGTGCAACGGGCTGCTGTCTCTTGGCCGAATCCAATGTTCAGGAAGTCATGGACCTCGCTGGTGTCGCTCACTTATCGGCAATTAAAGGTTCCTTGCCGTTCATCAACTTCTTCGACGGTTTCCGTACGTCTCACGAAATTCAGAAAGTTGAAGTCATGGATTTCGAAAACTACAGAAAACTCGTTGACTGGGAAGCTATCGACAAATTCCGTAAACGTGCTCTTAACCCGGATAACCCGCAGGTTCGCGGCACGGCTGAAAACCCGGACGTATACTTCCAGCACACAGAAGCTGCCAACAAGTTCTATGATGCTATGCCGGATATCGTAGCTGACTACATGGACAAGATTTCTGAAATCACTGGCCGCTCCTACAAACCGTTCAACTACTACGGTGCTCCTGACGCTGAATACGTCGTCGTTTCCATGGGTTCTCTCTCCGACGTCGCTAAACAGACTGTCGAATACTTGCAGAGCCAGGGCGAAAAAGTCGGTGCTATCAACGTTCACCTCTATCGTCCGTTCTCCAACAAATACCTCCTCAACGTTCTTCCGAAAACGGTCAAGAAGATTGCTGTCATCGACCGCACGAAAGAACCGGGTTCCCTCGGCGAACCGCTTTACCTCGATATCACGGGCTTCGTAAAAGAAGAAGGTCTTAACATTGACGTCATCGGCGGCCGCACCGGTATGGGCTCCAAAGACGTTCTTCCGGAAGACTTCCTCGCCGTCTTCAAAGAATTGAAGAAAGATCATCCGCTCAACGGCTTCACCCTTGGCATCGTCGACGACGTTACCAACCTCAGCCTTCCGCGCGAACCGAAAATGCCGGTTGATACGACGGGCCTTACGTCCTGCAAATTCTGGGGCTTCGGTTCTGACGGTACTGTCGGTGCTAACAAATCGGCTATCAAGATCATCGGTGACCACACGGATATGTATGCACAGGCATACTTTGCTTATGACTCCAAGAAATCCGGCGGCGTAACGATTTCTCACCTGCGTTTCGGTACTCGCCCGATCGATATGCCGTACCTCATCGACGCAGCTGACTACATCGCTTGCCATCGTCAGTCCTATGTAGGTCGTTTCGATGTTCTCCGCGGCATCAAGGACGGCGGCACGTTCATGCTGAACTGCACTTGGACCGATGAAGAACTGGAACACGAACTTCCGGCTCGCATCAAACGCGCTATCGCTAAACATCACGTTAAATTCTACACCTTGAACGGTGACGCTATCGGCCAGAAACTCGGCCTCGGCACTCGTATCAACATGGTCATGCAGGCTGCTTTCTTTGCCCTCGCTAAGATCATCCCTGTAGAAGACGCTGTTAAATACTTGAAAGACTCCATCATCAAGAACTACGGCAAAAAAGGCCAGAAGATCATTGACATGAACAATGGCGCCGTTGATGCTGGTATCAAAGAATTCCATGAAGTTAACTATCCGGCTTCCTGGGCTGATGCCGTTGACGAAGTCGTCGAAGGCCGTCCGGCTACGAAATACTTCACGGAAGTTGCAAAACCGATGCTCGAACAGGTTGGCGACGATCTCCCGGTTTCCGCATTTGTCGGCCGCGAAGATGGCACCATGCCTTCCGGTACTTCGAAATTCGAAAAAGCCGGCCCGGCTCTGCACGTTCCTTCCTGGGACAACGAAAAATGTATCGGCTGCCTCCAGTGTTCCTTCGTTTGCCCGCACGCTACGGTTCGTCCGTGCTTGACGACCAAAGAAGAAACGGCTACTGCTCCGGCTGGTTACAAAGTCGCTGTTAAAGCTAAATCCGGTAAAGAATACGATTTGGCTATCGTCGTCGACCAGCTCGACTGCCTCGAATGCGGTTCCTGCGTAAACGTCTGCCCGGTCCAGGCTCTGACCATGGTTCCGAACACCGACGAAGAACGCAAGAAGATGGAATTCTGGTACTATGCTACCGAAAAGGTTGCTCCGAAAGCTAACCCGCAGAACAAGAAGACCGTTATCGGTTCTCAGTTCGAACAGCCGCTCCTCGAATTCTCCGGCGCCTGCGCAGGCTGCGGTGAAACACCGTATGTCAAACTCGTTACACAGCTCTTCGGCGACCGCATGATGATCGCTAACGCAACAGGCTGCTCCTCCATTTGGGGTGCATCGGCTCCTGTTTCCCCGTACACCATGAACGCTGCCGGCCACGGTCCGTCCTGGGCAAACAGCCTCTTCGAAGATGCTGCTGAATTCGGTCTCGGCATGTTCCTCGGCGTAGACAAAGTCCGTAAAGACTTGGTCGAAAGCCTCGACGCTGCAAAAGCTGTCGCTTCTCCGGAACTCCAGGAAGCACTCAGCGATTGGGCTGCTCATGCATACGAAGGCGAAGGCACTCGTGAACGCGCTGATAAATTGACGGCTCTCCTCGAAAAAGAAGCTGCCGGCAAACCGGTTCTCGAAGACTTCCTCGCTAAGAAACAGTTCTTCGTAAAACGCAGCCAGTGGATCATCGGTGGTGACGGTTGGTCCTACGATATCGGTTACGGCGGTGTTGACCATGTCCTCGCTTCGGACAACGACATCAACGTCCTCGTTCTCGATACGGAAGTTTACTCCAACACCGGCGGTCAGTCCTCTAAAGCTACCCCGACTGCAGCTATCGCACAGTTCGCTGCTGCCGGCAAACGCACCAAGAAGAAGGACCTCGGCATGATGGCTATTTCCTACGGCTATGTTTACGTAGCTCAGGTAGCTATGGGCGCTGACAAGAACCAGCTCCTCAAAGCTATCACCGAAGCTGAAGCTTACCATGGCCCGTCCTTGGTTATCTGCTACGCTCCTTGCATCAACCATGGTATCCGTAAGGGCATGGGCAAGAGCCAGACAGAAGAAAAACTCGCTGTCGAATGCGGTTACTGGGATCTCTTCCGTTACAATCCGGAACTCAAAGAACAGGGCAAGAACCCGTTCAGCCTCGATTCCAAAGAACCGGATTATGGCAAATTCCAGGAATTCTTGCAGGGTGAAGTTCGTTACGCATCCCTCAAGAAGAGCTTCCCGGAAGAAGCCGAAGCTCTCTATGCTAAGACTGAAGCTGACGCTAAGAATCGTCGTCATTCCTACGTCCGTCTGCAGAAGGGTTTTGAAGACTAATTTAAATGCACTTGCTGCATAGATAAATAGTGGAAAGGCTCTGCACGGTGGTTTCCACCATGCAGGGCCTTTTTGTTGTTTGTTATTTATGGGTAAGTAGTGTATAATGAATCGTGATTGGATTATTAGTTTTTTTATTCTCTATCATAATAATTAGATGAACTAGGGGGCCTCTTTCATGTCATCTAAAATGGGTACGCTTTGTATTGTCCTGGCAGCCCTTGCTTTTGGGACCATGGAAATTTCGCTGAAGATTGCCGGTACGGCTTTTACACCGTTTCAGCTGACCTTTCTCCGCTTTCTCGTAGGCGGCATCCTGCTCATGCCGCTGGCCGTTCGCGATATGAAGAAGCATCAGATTCGTCTCAGACGGACGGATTGGGGGTATTTAGCCGTCTTGGGACTGGTCAATATCTGCTTCAGCATGATCCTCTTCCAGATCGGTGTCAACATGGCCAATGCCAGCCTGGCGGCCATCGTCTTTTCCAGCAATCCTATCTTCGTCATGATTTTTTCCTATTTTCTCATCCACGAAGCCTTTACGCGCAAGAAGGCCATCACCTTGGTATTGAGTCTCATCGGCCTGATCATCGTCGCCAATCCCGTGGATATCATCCAGAACGGAAATGTAGGACTTCTGGTGTCCTTGGCAGCGGCTATTTCCTTTGCCTTTTACACGACCTTGGGGAAACTGCGGATCGGGAAATTAGGGGGCAACGTCGAAAACGCCTTCAGTTTTCTCATCGGCTGCCTCTTCCTCTTGGTCATCCTGATTTTCCACGGCGATCCGATTATTGCCGGCATCAACTCCCGCACTATTTGGCCGCTCCTGTACTGCTCCTTGGTTGTCACCGGCTTTGGCTACCTGTTCTTCATGAAGGCCATCGAATTGACGGGTCCGTCCAATGCGTCCTTTGCTTTTTTTATTAAGCCTATCATCGCCCTCATCTTGGCCTCGATTATCTTATCGGAACCGATTACAGCCAACGCCGTCATCGGCCTGGTACTGATTCTTTTAGGCTGTACCATGGCAGGGCCCATTGAACGCCTGATTTTCTCTCATCGGGCTATCGGCGAAATCGCCGGCCGTACCAACCATCCGGCTTGGATGAAGGAAGATACGGACAGCCCCTTAGTCATTACCATTTCGCGTGAATTCGGCAGCGGCGGCCGGAATATCGGGAAACTCGTAGCTCGTAAATTAGGCGTTCCATACTACGATACGGAAATTTTTAACCGGACTCAGAAAGAACATCCGCAAACCGTCATCGCCTGGTGCAAGGACCAGAAGCGCCGTTTGGGGCCGCTCCTGTCTAAGGTATACGAAGATTACGTCCACTATGCGTCGGGATATGAATCGAATCAGATGGAAATGTTCCGCGATGAAGCTGAAGTCATTGAAGCCCTGACGACGGGGCATTCCTGCGTCATCGTCGGCCGCTTGGCAAACTACGTCCTGCGCAAACGACCGAACACCTTCAATGTCTTCATTTCTTCCGATCCTGATTGGGCCGTCCAGCGCATCATGCTCCGGGAACACATCGACGCCGACCGGGCGCGTAAACTCCGCAACCACGTCAATCGTGAACGGCGGGATCACTGCATGTACTGTACCGATTCCTATTGGGGTTACGGGGCTAACTACGATTTGAGCCTCAAATCCAGCGACTACGGCATCGTCAAGACGGCCGACCTCATCTTAGAAGCGGCTCGTCATCGCCTGACCATTTCTCAAGACGATATCAATCCTACCGAGAAGGAAAGGGAAACGGCGAAGGCCGGGACGACTTCGGAAGCATTGTCGTCGTAAACTCGATGTTTTCGATATCGACATGATACAGAGGGCTATTCGTGATTTTTCATGAATAGTCCTTTTTCGCTATCCTCGAAAAGAAAGGCGAAGTGGAGACTGTAAAGAAATGGTAAAATCCATTTCTAAGATGAGAATCTTGCTAAGTGCATATTAATTTAGTCTTTATTTTGAGAATAGAAAGTGATAAAATAATAATTGATTTATTGATAGTGATTATTCCTGAGAATGAGTTGTGATGCAAATGGAGAAACGATGGCAGTTTGCCCCCTTCGAAGAGGGCCTTACGTCCGCCTTAACCGAACAACTGCATATATCGCCGATTTTGGCCCAAATACTGGCTAATCGCGGCATTGCCGATGTCGAAGAAGGGCGTCACTTTCTCCAGGACACATTGAACGACATGGCCGATCCGTTCTTGATGGACGGGATGGAAACAGCCGTCCGTCGGCTGAAGCAGGCCGTAGAAGATAAAGAGCGCATCGTCATCTATGGTGACTATGACGTCGACGGGATTACGTCGACGTCACTTGTTTATTCAGTTCTTCGGGATCTGGGGGCGTCGCCGCAGTTCTATATCCCTGAGCGGCAGAGTGAAGGCTATGGCCTGAACGAAGAGGCCCTGCAGCACTTAGAGCATGAAGCTGATGTTCTCATTACCGTCGACTGCGGTATTTCATCGTATGAGCTGGTTCGTGAGTTTTCACCTCATCTTGATATCATCATTACCGATCATCACGAGCCGCCGGAAAAGATACCGCCGGCCTTGGCCGTCCTCAATCCCAAGAAGCCCGGCTGTCCCTATCCCTTTAAGGAGTTGGCCGGTGCCGGTGTGGCCTACGTCCTTTGCCGGGCCCTTTGGCAGCGCTGCTGTAACGAAGATCTGGCAGGCTATTCGGACCTTTCGGCCTTGGGAACCATTGCCGACCTAGTGCCTTTAATCGGAGAAAACCGCATTATTGTCCGCCAAGGGCTGGAATTGATGAAAAAGGGGCAGCGCACGGGATTGTACGCCTTGCTCCGGGCTTCGGGGCTTGTCGATAAAGAAATCACAGCCGGCCGCATCGCCTTTACGGCAGCGCCGAGATTGAACGCTGCCGGCCGCATCAGCCATGCGACAAAGGGCGTCGAACTGCTCTTAGAGACGGACGACGAAAAAGCGGCAGCTGCCGCCGCGGAGCTCAGTGAACTCAACGCCGAGCGTCAGGACATCGAGCACACCATTGCCAAAGAGGCCATCGCCCAGATTGAAAGCCGGCAGCAGGGAAGGGACGGCGTCCTCATTGCCAGTCATGAAGGCTGGCACGTCGGCGTCATCGGCATTGCCGCATCGCGCCTCGTCGAAAAATACTACCGTCCGGCTTTGGTCATCACCATCAGCGACGGCATCGGCAAGGGCTCGTGCCGGAGCATCAGCGGCTTCAATATGTACGAAGCCCTGCAGTCGGCGAAAGACCTGCTCATCCAATTTGGCGGCCATACGATGGCAGCCGGCTTTTCCATCAAGGCCGAAAACATCGAAGGCCTGCGGAAGCGGCTGCTGGCTTATGCAAAAGAACACATGACGGCCGACGACTACATCCCTTTGGTCCATTTAGATAAAGAGCTGGAAACACCGGACGTCTCGCTGGACATGATTGCCGAGCTCTCCTCGTTAGAGCCTTACGGCATGGGGAACAGCCGGCCCGTCTTTTCCCTGCGGAATCTGACCGTCGAAGAAATCCGGCCCATCGGACGGGATAAGCAGCACGTCCGCATCGTTGTCTGCGGTCCTCATAAGATTCGCCTGAGCGGCGTTGCCTGGTCCCGGCCGGACCTGTGCGATGCCATCGTCGAAGGCGATATCATCGACGTCGCCTTCCAGCTCGAACGCAATGATTTTAACGGAACGTCATCGCCTCAGCTGGTCGTTCAGGACGTCCACGTCTTGAATAAGGAGGTTACCCTCAACCGGACGGTCATGGTCGATATCTACATGGCCCTGAAGAAACTCCTGCCCGAATGGGGCATGCCCGTTTGGCAGGTCCGGCGCCGCATGGCAGCCTCTCAGGCCGACCGCTACGACGTCCATACCATTTACGCGGCCATCGTCGTCCTTCGGGAAATCGGCGTCCTCAAAGTGCGCCAAGATGACGACGGCCCGGTCTATTATTTTCCTATCCTTGCAGGGAAAATGAATCTTCATATGTCCCCGACGTATGAATTGTATTGCAGGGAGTAAGGAGGTTTTTTATGGGAGAAAGAATTCAAGATGCCGAATTCAGGCACCTCATCGATACGATACACTCGTACCTGCCACAGGCAGACTGCGAAGATGTAACGAAAGCATATCATGCGGCAGAAGAAGCCCATAAGGAACAGCATCGCGTCAGTGGGGAACCTTATATCCTGCACCCCCTGGCGGTGGCCCAAATTTTGGCCGACATGAAAATAGATACGACGACGATCACGGCAGCCTTGCTCCATGACGTCGTAGAAGACACAGCCTGTACCCTTGAAGACCTGCGCCGTGAGTTCGGCCGCGAAGTCGCCTTCCTCGTCGACGGCGTCACCAAGTTAAGCCGCCTCAATTACCGGACGAAGGAAGATCAGCAGCTCAACAGCATGCGCAAGATGTTTTTGGCCATGGCCAAAGACGTCCGCGTCGTCGTCATTAAGCTTGCCGACCGCCTGCACAATATGCGGACCCTGCGCTACATGCGCAGCGACAAGCAGAAGCGGATTGCCCAGGAAACCCTGGAAATCTTCGCGCCCTTAGCGCATCGCCTGGGTATTTTTAACATCAAATGGGAGCTCGAAGACCTGTCCTTCCGCTACCTTGAACCGGATAAATACTACGACCTCGTCGATCAGATGAAACAGAAGCGGCATGTCCGCGAAGAAATCGTCAACGAAGCCATCGACGTCCTGCGAAAAGCCCTCGACGACGCACACATCCACTGCGAAATCAACGGCCGGCCCAAGCATTTTTACAGCATTTATAAGAAAATGAAAAAAGATAACCGCGACTTGAGCCAGGTCTATGATCTCTTTGCCATCCGGGTCATCGTCGACGACGTCAAGGACTGCTACGGCGTCCTGGGGATTGTCCACAGTTTGTGGAAGCCCTTGCCGTACCGCTTCAAGGACTACATCGCCATGCCCAAGCCCAATAACTACCAGTCCCTGCACACGACGGTTATCGGGACCCGGGGACAGCCCGTTGAAATCCAGATTCGAACCTGGGAAATGCACCACATCGCCGAATACGGCGTCGCCGCCCATTGGCGCTATAAAGAAGGCAACCAGACGGCGAATAAGGACGCCTTCGATGAAAAGATGGGCTGGCTGCGAAACCTCCTGGAATGGCAGGATACGAGCAACCCCCAGGAATTCGTCAACGCCTTAAAACTCGATGCCTTTTCGGACGAAGTCTTCGTCTTTTCCCCGCGAGGTGACGTCATCGACCTGCCCCAGGGTGCCATTCCCATCGACTTTGCTTACCGCATCCATACCGACGTCGGTCACCGCTGCGTCGGCGCTAAGATCAACGGCAAGATCGTACCCCTCGATTACCGTCTGAAAAACGGCGATATCGTTGAAATCATTACGTCCAAGACGGGGAAACCGAGCCTCGACTGGCTCAATATCGTCGGCAGTTCTGAAAGCCGTTCGAAGATCCGCAACTGGTTCAAGAAAGAAAACCGTGAGGAAAATATCGAAAAGGGTCTCGAAGCCTTAGAGAGAGAATGCAAACGCCTCAATCACGACTGGAAGACCTTAAACGTCGGCGGACGGCTGGGCCGGGTGGCCAAGCAGATGAACGCCGGCTCGGAAGACGATTTGGCAGCGGCCGTCGGTTACGGCGGTTTTGCCGTCAATACGGTCCTCATCAAGCTCCTGGAGCTGCAGAAGAAAGATTTGCAGAAGCAGGAAGAACAGAACACCAGCCTGGTCATGCTGGAAAAACTGAAACCCCGCAAGCCGGTCAAACACAGCGGCACGGGCATCTTGGTAAAAGGGGAGCCGGGTCTTCTCGTGCGCCTTGCCAAATGCTGCAGCCCCGTGCCGGGCGATCCCATCATCGGATTCATCACCCGCGGCCGCGGCGTGTCGGTCCACCGGGCCGATTGTCCCAACGTTACCCACGGCCAGAGTGACGTCGACCGCTTGATCGATGTCGAGTGGGATTACGAAGGGGATGAACGCTTTGAAGTCAACATGGAAATCGTCGCCTACGACCGTACGGGTATCATGGCCGAAATCATGGCCGCCTTGGCAGAAATGAAGATTTCCATCTTAAGCATCAATGCCAAGACCAGCGATACGAAAAACGTCGTCATCCACATGGGCATCAGCATCAAGGACTTGGCCCAGTTTGAATTCATTACGACTAAGATCCGCCGCTTGAAGGATGTCTATGCCGTAGAACGTTATACAGGAGGAAGCATGCAATGAGAGCCGTCGTACAAAAGACGCTGACATCATCGGTCACCTCAGACGGCGTCCTCGTCGGAAAAGCGGCCGAAGGCCTTACGGTCCTCCTCGGCGTTTCCGTCGAAGATACTGAAAAGGACGCCCTGTACCTGGCCGATAAGATCGTTCACCTGCGGATCTTTGAAGATGAAGCGGGAAAACTGAACGACTCCCTTCTCGATAAAGGCGGTGACATGCTGGTCATCTCTCAGTTTACCCTCTATGGAGATGCCCGCCACGGCCGCCGCCCGAGTTATACAGAAGCTGCCAAACCGGAACAGGCCGAAGCCTTATACACCCGATTCGTCGAAGCTGTCCGCGCCTTTGGCGTAGAGGCAGCGACGGGCCGCTTTCGGACCCATATGGTCGTATCCCTGGAGAACGACGGGCCGGTTACCATTTTATTGGACAGCCAGAAAAATTTTTAAGGAGGAATCGACATGAGTATGCAATATATCAGCATGGAACTCGGACCGATCATGACCAACTGCTACGTCGTCTATGACAGCGACACGAAAGAAGCGATGGTCGTCGATCCGGCCTGGGATTACAACGCCATCGACCGGGCCCTGTCCCGCTATGAGCTGGATCTGAAATTCATCTTCCTGACCCATGGTCATGCCGACCACATCGGAGCCTTACAGGAGCTTCGCCAACGCAAGAACGTACCGGTCTACGTCGGTGCCGGCGATGCCGGGCTCATCTCTAATTCGCATCACAACCTGTCCATGTTCATGGGACAGCCCATTGAATGCACGTCCGCCGATCACTTAGCCAAAGATGGCGACGTCATCAGCCTGGGGACGCTGCGCTTCAAGGTCTTGGAAACGCCGGGCCATACGCCGGGCGGACTCAGCCTCTATGGGGAAGGCGTCGTCTTTTCCGGCGACACCTTGTTCCGCTATTCCGTCGGCCGGACCGATTTATACGGCGGCTCGTCCGATATCTTACTGGACAGCATTGAAAAGAAACTCTTGACCCTTCCTGACGATACGGTCGTCCTGCCCGGCCATGGCCCGGCGACGACGATCGGCGACGAACGGATGGGCAATCCCTTCTTGGATGGAGGCTGGTAAGCCATGATTACCTATAAGGAAGCAGAATTTTGGATGCGGGTTACCCTGGCCGTCCTGGCATTGGCCCTGTTTTTAACGGTCCATGCCATCTACTGGCCGGCCATCGTGTCTCTCATTCTGACCTTTATCCTTATGCCCATACGCGATGGCATCATCAAAGTGTTTCTGCGCCTTACAGGGCGCAAGATGCCGGTGAGCATTGCCATCCTTATCTCCTTTGTGGTCTTTATTTTCCTGGTGACGGTCATTACCAACATCATCGTCAAGCCCTTAGTGGTCCAGACGAATTTGTTGGCTGCCAACTTCAGCAACTTAGTCAATCGGACGGCAGATCTGGTCATGCAGCTTGAAAATGAACAGACCCAGCTTTACATTCCGGACCAGGTTAAAAGGATCATCAACGATGCCTTCGCTAAGGTCAGCAATTACGGTATCGACGGCATTACCAATCTCCTGCAGTCGGTCTTCGTCATTGCCGGCACGGTCGTCGAATTCTTCGTCGTACCCATCATTACCTTCTACTTCATGAAAGACGGCAGCCGCATGGTACGGACCTTTGTCGGCATCTTTCCGGCAGGCTACCGCGACCATTTGGCGTCCCTCTTTCTGGAAATCCAGCACGTCCTGAGCCGTTACATCCGCGGCCAGATCCTCATGAGCTGCATCATTGCCGTCCTGACGTTTATCGGCATGTGGGTCCTGGGCGTGCCCTATCCGATGGTCATCGCCCTCTTGGCGGCCATCACCGAATGGATACCCATCGTCGGGCCGATTGTCGGCGCGGCACCGGCTATCCTCTTGGGGGCGTTAATAGACCTGTCCCTGGCCTTGAAGGTTCTCATCTTCTACGTCGTCATTCAACAGATCGACAGCCACCTCATCATGCCCCAGGTCATGGGTGCCGTTATCAAACTGCATCCCGTGGTCATTGTCATAGCCTTGCTCATCGGCGGGACCCTCTTTGGCATAGCCGGCATGATCCTTACCGTCCCGGTGACGGCAGTTTTACAGATTCTCTGCAAACATCTGTGGTTTTACAATACCTATAGAGAAAAGGCGATGAATAAAAATGGAAACCAATAAAAAAGAAATCATGGATACCATGATGAAACGCATGAAAGACAAGATTAAATTCAAAAAATATAAGATGACGTCGCAGCGTCAGATCATCCTTCGGACCTTCGTCGAAAGCCCGATCCGCCATATGAGCGCCGAAGAAGTCTTTGAACTGGTCAAAAAGAAGGCCCCCGATATCGGTTTGGCGACGGTCTACCGGACCCTTGATTTATTCACTCAGATGGACCTCCTCAAAAAACTCGACTTCGACGACGGCTGCAGCCGTTACGAATTGAACGACCGCGACAATGAAGGCCATTACCATCACCATCTCATCTGCCTCGGCTGCGGAAAAGTGTGGGAATGCGAAGACGACCTTCTGGAAACGCTGGAAACGATTTTGGAAAAACAGCTTCACTTCCATACCGTCGACCATCAGCTCAAGGTCTACGGCTATTGCGAAGAATGCCAGAAGAAGCGCGACGCCGAAGCAGAAGCGGAAGCGGCTGCGAAAGAAGCGGAATAAGATGTCTGTAAAGACCTATACGTACTGCGGTCCCGAAAGCCTGCATTCCCTCATCGGCCAGGTCATGGCCTCCCTGGGCTATGTCGGCGGTCGGGAAAGCCGCGACGTCGGAGCTGCCATCACCTTTAGGGACGATGGCAGCCATCTTTATGTCGGCTGTACCTTTACGGAGGAAGGGCGGTCGTGGTCGTCTGAAATCGGGCTCTTGTCGAAAGACGATCCGCGAAAGATCGTCAAAGACTGCCTTATTCACTGGCACCAGCGTTTTACCGGTCACGGCCCCGGTCCGTGGGGAACCCTCATCGGCGTGCGGCCGACGAAACTCGTTCACCATCTCTTTGACCAAGGCCTTGATGAAAAAGGGGCCGAGAAGATACTGACTGACGACTATGACGTGGCCGATAAGACGGCTAAGGACCTCGTCGCCATGGCAAGTCTCCAGCGTCCCTATGTAACCGGCCGCGGCCGGAAGATCGCCCTCTACGTCGGCATTCCGTACTGCCCCAGCCACTGCCTGTACTGCTCCTTTCCGTCACGCCTCATCGGCGGAGAAGGGGAGGATGGCCTTACGGCTTTTCGCGACGCCATGCTGCGCGACTTCGATGACTTGGCTGCTCTTTGCCGGGACTACGACCTCGATGTGACGTCCCTCTACGTCGGCGGCGGGACACCGACCTGTCTGCCGACGCGGGTCCTGCAGCCCCTCATGGAGCGTCTGGCCCGAAATTTCCCGAGCGTCCGTGAATGGACGGTCGAAGCCGGACGACCCGATACAGCTGAAGAAGGCGTCCTTACGATGCTAAAAAACTGCGGCGTCAATCGCATCAGCGTCAATCCCCAGACGATGCAGCAGCACCTCCTCGACGCCTTGGGGCGGCGCCACAGTGTAGACGATATTTATACCATGTATGAGACGTGCCGCAAAGTCGGATTTTCCGTCATCAACATGGATTTTATCGCCGGACTTCCGGGGCAAACCGTAGGGGATATGCAGGAAAATATGGAAATAGTTTGCAAACTGCACCCGGAAAATGTTACAATTCATACGTTAGCATTAAAAAAACGGGCACCTCTATTCCATCACGACCTGCGGGAAAAAATTCCGCCGGCTGACGTGACGGGCCGCATGGTCAGCCTTTGTCAGTCTGTTTTGGCAGGCGGAGGCTACGTCCCTTATTATATGTACCGCCAGAAATACATGGCCGCCAGCTTTGCCAATGTCGGCTACGCCTTACCGGGCACCGTCAGTGCTTATAATATCGAGATGATGGAAGAACGGCAGTCTGTCTTGGCAGCCGGACCGGGCGGGGCGACGAAGTTCCTCGGCCGCGACGGTCATACGCTGGAAAAAGTATATATGCCGAAAGATGTCAATACATACATTCAGGCGCTGGACGACAAAATGGCTCGGCGCCGCCGTTTGTGTGCTATCGTATACGGAGGAGAGGATATTTAAAATGGCTATTACTGCACCGAGAGGTACGCAGGATTTCCTGCCGGAACAGACGGCGGAATGGCAGTGGCTGGAAGCAAGAATCCGGCAGATCTGCTCGCTCTATGGTTTTGGCGAAATCCGTACGCCTATGTTTGAAAGTACCGAATTATTTTTACGGGGTATCGGGGAAACGACCGACGTCGTTACCAAAGAAATGTATACCTTTGAAGACCGCGGCGGCCGCAGCATGACCCTGCGTCCGGAAAACACGGCATCCGTCGTCCGGGCCTTTCTCGAGCACAAGCTCTACGGCGAACCGCAGGTCCATAAATTGTACTATATGGGGCCCATGTTCCGTCATGACCGCCCCCAGGCCGGCCGCTACCGCCAGTTTACCCAGTTTGGCGTCGAAGAAATCGGCTCCAAGGATCCGGCCGTCGATGCAGAAATCATCGCCATGGCCTTCCAGCTCTTCCGGGAACTGGGCCTGACGGACCTCGTCCTGCACCTCAATTCCGTAGGCTGCCCGAAGTGCCGTCCCGTTTACCGCCAGAAACTGCTCGATTTCTTCGCCGATAAGAAGGATCAGCTCTGTGACGACTGCAATTCGCGGTTGGAAAAGAATCCGCTCCGCGTCCTCGACTGTAAAGAAGACGGCGAAAAGATGATGAAAATGGGCGTGCCTTTGATTACGGATAATCTCTGCGACGAATGTAAGGAACACTTCCACAAAGTCCAGGAATATCTGACAGCCGTCGGCATTCCCTTTACCCTCGACCCGCGCCTGGTCCGCGGCCTTGACTACTATACCAATACGGCCTTTGAAATCATGTACGCTCCCTTGGGCGCACAGAGTACGGTCTGCGGCGGCGGCCGCTACGACGGCCTCATCGAAGAAGTGGGCGGTCCGTCGACGCCGGGCATCGGCTTTGCCATCGGTATGGAACGGCTGCTCCTGACCTTAAAGGAACAGGGCCTCATGCCGCCGATGGATGCCAAAAAGCCGGTCTTCATCGTCGCCCTCGGCGATGCGGCGAAGACCAAGGCCTTCGAACTCCAACAGGCTCTGCGCCAAAAAGGCTTCTATGCTGAAATCGACCTCTTGGGCCGCAGCATGAAGGGCCAGATGAAGTCGGCCAACAAACTGAATGCCGATTACACGGTCATCATCGGTGACGATGAATTGGCCAACGGCGCTGCCATGGTCCGCGATATGGCCAGCAAAGAACAAGTCAGCGTTCCCCTTGATGGGATTGTTGCATATATGGAAACACACAAGAAGGGATGATTTACTCATGGATACAATGGAAGGTTTACACCGCTCCCACTACTGCGCTGAAGTAAGCGAAGCGGATAAGGGCAAAGAAGTCGTCTTGACCGGCTGGGTTGAACGCCGCCGCGACCACGGCGGATTGATTTTCATCGACCTCCGCGACCGCACGGGCATCGTACAGGTCGTCGCCTCTCCGGACTACGAACAGGCTTCTTTCGATAAGGCAGAACAGGTCCGCACGGAATACGTTCTCGTCGTCCGCGGCGTCGTCCGCATGCGTGACGCCGATACGGTCAACCCCAAGATGAAGACCGGCACGATCGAAATCCGCTGCGAAGAACTGCGCATCCTCAACTCGTCGAAGACGCCGCCGTTCTACATTGAAGACAATATCGACGTCGACGAAAAGATTCGCCTGAAATACCGCTACCTCGACCTTCGCCGTCCGGAAATGCAGAACAACCTCATCATGCGCCATAAAGTAAAGCATGCCATGCGCACCTTCTTGAACGGCCACGGCTTCATCGATATCGAAACGCCGGAACTGTGCAAGAGCACGCCTGAAGGCGCTCGTGACTACCTCGTACCGAGCCGCGTCAACGAAGGCAAGTTCTACGCACTGCCCCAGTCCCCGCAGATCTTCAAACAGCTGCTCATGATCTCCGGCATGGACCGTTACTACCAGATCGCCCGCTGCTTCCGTGACGAAGACCTGCGTGCCGACCGTCAGCCGGAATTCACCCAGCTCGACATGGAAATGTCCTTCATGGACCAGGAAGAAATCCTGACCCTCGTCGAAGAAATGGTTCACTACATCTTCAAAGAAACTCTCGGCCATGACGTCAAGCTCCCGATTCACCGCATGACCTGGGACTATGCCATGGAAAACTACGGCTCCGATAAACCGGACCTGCGCTTTGACATGAAATTCACGGACGTCACGGAACTCGTGAAAGACACGGACTTCAAAGTCTTCCGCAGCGTCATCGACAACGGCGGCCAGGTTAAAGCCATCAACGTCAAAGGCGACGCCGACATTCCCCGCCGCGAATTGGACGGCCTCGTCGAATACGTCAGCCATTACGGTGCAAAAGGTCTCGCTTGGATCGGCTTCCTCGAAGACGGCACCCTGAAATCGCAGATCAAGAAATTCTTCGGCGAAGACAAACTCCTTGAAATCGGTAAAGCCTGCGGCGCTGAAAAGGGCGACTTAGTCCTCATGATCGCCGACAAACCGAAGGTCGTCGCAGCCGCTCTCGGCGAACTGCGTAAAGAAATGGCTCGCCGCATGAACCTCATCGACGAAAACGAATTCGCTTTCACGTGGGTCGTCGACTTCCCGATGTTTGAATACAGCGAAGAAGAAAAACGCTACGTCGCTATGCACCATCCGTTCACGGCCATGCGCGACGAAGATATGGATAAACTCGAAACCGACCCGGGTCACGTCTATGCCAAGGCCTATGATTTGGTCCTCAACGGCATCGAACTCGGCGGCGGCTCCCTGCGAATCTACCAGCCCGACGTCCAGCAGCGCGTCTTTAAAGCCATCGGCCTGACGCCGGAAGAAGCAGAACAGAAATTCGGCTTCCTCCTCCGTGCCTTCGAATACGGTGCACCGCCCCATGGCGGCTTGGCCTTCGGTTTGGACCGCATGATCATGCTCATGCTCAAACGCAAGTCCATCCGCGACGTCATCGCCTTCCCGAAGACCCAGAACGCCATCGATCCCATGAGCGAAGCTCCGTCGACGGTTGCACTGAAACAGCTGCATGAACTTCATATTCAGGTAGAAGAAGACTTAGTCAGCAAATAAGATCTTTCACCATAAAACCAAAGAGAGGCTGTCCTTGCGGGCAGCTTCTTTTTTGTATATAGATTGACAAATATCAATGTGAGAATTATACTGTTCATAGATCGATGAATATCAATATGAAAGGGAGAGAGTCATGGAAGAAAAGGAAGCCATTCGCGTCTTTAAAGCCTTGGGAGATGAAAAGCGGCTGCGCATTTTGTCGCTGTTGCGGCAGGGGGAACGCTGTGCCTGCGTCCTCTTGGAAGATTTGAATCTGTCTCAGCCGACCTTGTCGCATCATATGAAGATTCTCTGCGATGCCAATCTCGTCACCGGCCGCAGAGAGGGGAAGTGGGTTTACTATTCCTTGAATGGCCGCCAAGGGGAAGCCCTGCAACAGATGATCGGCGATTTGATGGCACCTTCCGGTGACGCGGCTCCTGATGACACGGACCGCTGCTACTAAAGCCGGCCGTTTTTGTGATCTCATATATTGATAGATGTAAATGTATAAATTCGTTTAGGAGGCTTTTATCATGAAACAGATGGAAATTTTTGAACAAGCAATGTGTTGCCCGACCGGTCTCTGCGGCCCGTCCATCGATCCGGAGTTACTGCGCTTGTCGACGGTTCTTGATACGTTGTGATATTGTCAAGATTAGTTGACACATTTTTCTCAAGGATATCACTGACTATGCAGCCACCTCCAAAGCCTCATAGT
>PPYF01524990.1_pt1 | contig 51465 bp, 31 predicted proteins | sample 1559871 | NCBI WGS metagenome assembly PPYF01 (sample SAMN08240021, study PRJNA423297) | Human gut metagenome, whole genome shotgun sequencing project.
ATTCAAAAATTGCGGGTCTTGACTATGGCGCGGACGCTTATATAGAAAAGCCTTTCTCGCTAAGCCACATGAAAGCCACTATCAATAATCTGCTTGAAAACCGGCGCATGCTGTTCAACCACTTTACAACCGTTCCGAATATGTCATACGACCAGACATTAATGAACAAAACAGACGTGAAATGGCTGAACACGATCAATGAAATCATTACCCGCAATTTCACCAATGAAGAATTTACCATCGACAAGATGGCGGAAGAAATGGCTATCAGCCGTTCCAACTTACAACGCAAATTGAAAGGACTGACCGGAATGCCGCCCAATGACTATATCCGATTGATTCGGCTCAAAACTGCGGGAGAACTTTTGCGGGAAGGGGAGTACCGGATTAATGAAGTCTGTTACATTGTAGGATTCAATAATCCTTCGTACTTCGCCCGTTGCTTTCAGAAACAGTTCGGGATATTGCCGAAAGACTATGTGAAGAAAGGAGGATAGGCTTTAATATAAGTCCCTCCCCCTTTACAATCATCAAATTTTTCTTTCAGTTTATTGTTATTATATTGATTCCGGGAAATGTTGATGCGTTCAATGTAGCCGGGTGTACCGAACTTTCCGCTACTACCATCGAGCAACTGTAACCTTGAAATTATCTGCCACATTTTTGTTCTTATTTTAAGTATTATACGGGGAAAAACAAAAATGTCACAGAACTAATAATCAATCATTTACACCTAAAAAAGGCCTTATTTTAAGAGAAGTTCACAAAAAACAACCGCATGTTTTTGCTTTTTTCCGCAAGAAAACTGCATTTTCTTTGTAATATCCTATCTATTAATATATTACATCCGCTTTTGGGGCTTTCTCCCCCCCAAAAAAACGTTCCTTCCAAAGCAGTATCTGCTTACACTTATGCAACTTCCATGACAGACTTGGGCAACCATCCGGATACACAAGTGCAACAACACAGTTGCTCAAGTGCATTTGATGAATATATGCGGAAGAACCGGTTAACAGATAGGAAGAAGTCATTAGTTTATATAGAAGAAATCATTAATACTACCTGATGGATAAATAAAAATATACTATAAATTGAACGATAGATACGGTAGAAATATATTCATAAAGAACATGTTGGGTTTTCTTCATCACTAAAAAGTATATTACGGAATTATAGATTACAAAAGAATGTAAATTGTTAATATACAAACATTTATATCTCAAATTTGAAATATGATGTATATTTGATGTGCCGTTATCAGAGGGTAGACACAAGAATTGAAAGCTTTGTAGGGGAAGGATTTTAGGAACTGTCGGTACCTGAATCTATTTTTGTGTCGAAACATCTGATTCATTAACTTTAAAATCTTAGAAGATGATAAAACATGTAGTATTGTATCTATTCCTATTATCTTGTACCTGCCTGGCGCAAGCACAGGATTTCAAAATCAGCGGAAAGGTTTTCGAAGAAGAGACCGGAATGGGGCTAATGGGAGCTGCGGTAGTTATTGAAGGAACTACCAACGGAACCCAGACAGACCTAAGTGGTTCTTTCTCTCTCACGGGCGTAAAAGCCGGAGACAAACTCGTCGTTAGTTTTATCGGAATGAAAACGGAAATTATTCCTATCACTAACAAAAGCCGTTCAAGCGAAATCATCGTCCACTTGAAGAATGATAATTATCAATTAGACCAGGTGGTGGTCACCGGCTACGGTACGGCCCGCAAAAGGGATTTAACCGGAGCTATTGTCTCCGTATCGGGCGAGGAACTTAAAAATGCGCCTACCAATAATGTAATGTCTTCCCTGCAAGGGAAAATACCGGGACTGATGGTGACCAATTCCGGATCGGCAGGTGCGGAACCGGATATTAAAATCCGCGGAATTGGTACGTTGAATGCCAGCAGCAATCCTTTGTATGTAGTGGACGGTATGTTGATGTCGGACATCAAGTTCTTGAGCAACAGCGACATTGCCAGCATGGAAATTCTGAAAGACCCTTCATCTCTTGCTATCTTCGGGGTACAGGGAGCGAACGGAGTAATTATCATCACAACGAAACGTGCCGAAGGAGACAAAACCTCAGTTACCTACGACGGCTATTTCGGTGCACAAACCGTTTGGAAACGCGACCGGGTAAAGCTGACTAACGCAACGGAATTCACCATGCTCTACAACGAGATGTTGCAGAACCAAGACCCGAACGCCGCTTCGTGGGTGCCCGACATGCTGGGTACGGGAACTGACTGGCAAAGCAAGGTATTAAGAGAAAGAGCGATGATTACTAATCATAACCTGACGGTATCCAAATCCGGGAAGAACAGCAAGTCCTTATTATCAGTCGGTTATTACAAGCAGGACGGTGTACTGAAATATAATACTTACCAACGTTTCAACATACGTTTCTCACAAGATTATGATATTACCAAGAATCTGAAAGCAGGGGGAAATATCAACCTCTCGCAGATGGATAGCAAACCTGCTTCTGCCAAAATCCAGAATGCTGTCATGGCGCTCCCTACTTATGTACCATACGCTCCGGAAGAAGATTACGACCCGGAAAACCTGGGCTCGCTCTATCATCCGTCTGCCGATATACAATCCAACGTGAACAATCCGGTAGCTCAAATGGAGCTTTACAAGGATACGGAGAAGTATCGTGACTACCGAATCATCGGCAACATTTACGGTGAATGGAACTTCCTGAAGGATTTTACGTTGAAAGCAACCGGATATATGGATATCGGGCTCTATCGGGGCGAGCAATATACACCGCGCTATGACGTGAATAACTCTACCAGCCATTCTGCACACAAGAACGACATCACCAATTTCTATCGCAAAAGCGATGAGGGACGTACCTTTCAGGCAGATTTCCTTCTGAATTATAAAAAGATGATAACCAATCATCGCATCGACGCAACAGTGGGATATACGGCACGCAAAGCCATTAGTGAAGGCTTCAACGCCAAAGTAGACAGTTTGGCTAACGGCATGAATATCGTACCCGATGACCTTTGGATGCTTAGCATGGGCTCCGTCAACCGTGTTTCCGCAGGTGACTGGTGGAACGAGGAGTCTTTTATCTCTTATCTTGCACGTGTGAACTATGCTTATAAAGACCGTTATTTGCTCACCGCCACTTTCCGCGCCGACGGTTCTTCCAAGTTCTCACCTTCGCATCGCTGGGGATACTTCCCGTCAGTGGGACTGGGCTGGGTAATCAGTGAAGAAGCCTTTATGGAACCATTGAAAAAAGTAGTGGACTTTGCCAAGTTAAGGGTCAGTTGGGGGAAACTGGGAAATGACAAGATAGGAAATTATCTCTACTACCCGACCATTAATCCGAAAGGGAAACAAGTCATCATCAACGGAGTGACGCAGTTTATTCCTACTCTTAGTTATGACATTGACAAGGACATTCATTGGGAAGTCATGACAGGTATCGACGTCGGTCTTTCCGCCCAGCTCTTCAACAACCGTCTCGGTATGGAACTCGGCTATTACAGCAAAACGACCGATGACCTATTGGCTTATGTATCACCTTCTTCTTCGATAGGTGCAGGCTATGCCATTACCAATGCCGGCTCTATCAACAACAAAGGGTTCGAATTCAGCCTTTCATGGAAAGACCGGATAGGGGATGTGGACTATGGCATCAACGTAAACGGCGCTACCTTAAAGAATAAAGTGACCAAACTTGGCGATAACAATTCGGACATTATTTCAGGAGATTATCACCGTACATCCGTAGGGCATCCTATCAGCTCTTATTACGGCTACGTACAGGATGGAATCTTCCAGACACAAGAAGAGGTCGACAATTATTACCCGATGACATGGACAGCGAAACCGGGAGATATCCGTTACAAGGATTTAAACGGTGACGGAAAAATCACCGATGCCGACCGTACTTATCTCGGCAACTATATGCCAACTTTCACTTACGGATTCGGAATTATGATTGGATACAAGAATTTTGATTTAAATGTTGATTTTAACGGTGTAAGTGGCAACAAGATTCTCGATTTGAAGAAAACTGTATCGTGGACTACTACCAATTTCTACGAGAAAAGCCTTCAAAGATGGCATGGTGAAGGAACTTCCAACAAGGAACCGATTCTTGACAAATCACGTGGTCACAATTACCTGTCGTCCACTAACTTATTGGAAAACGGCTCGTACCTTCGTCTGCGTAATGTCCAACTAGGTTATACCCTGCCAAATACACTCATCAGTAAACTGGGTATTTCTGGACTACGTATTTATGTCAGCGGTCAGAATTTGCTTACCTTTAAGCATAATACCGGATATACACCAGAAATACCAACTCCTACAGACGACAATAAAAAATTACTAATAGGTATGGATCAAGGAGATACCTATCCGCTACCATCCGTATACACAGTAGGTTTATCCATCAACTTCTAAACTAATACCAACAGATTATGAAACGAATCATTTATATAATAGCAGCATTATTCGCCTGTACTTCTTGCAGCGATGCTTTTCTGGACAATGCACCGAAGGGGAAATATCATGAAGGTAATTATGATATGGGCACCGCACAGGAACTTCTTGTCCTCGCTACGCTAATGGACGGCTACAATGTATTCGCCCAACAAACCTGGCCCGTGACAGCCATGCAATGCCATACAACAGACAACACCCATCCCGGAGGGCCTTCGGGCGACGGCGGTGTAGACTTCAGCCAGTTTCCTACCATGTCATTCACGCCGGCCAACAGTATGTTTAATACCTACTACTCTCTTCAATTCACCGCCATCACCAAAGCTAACGAAGCCTTGCAGATGTTGAAGGATATAGAAGAAGCCAATGGGGTAACAGCAGAAACCAGACAATACAGAGCCGAAGCCTATTTTATCCGTGCAGCAGCGTACTTCCGCCTGACACAGGCATTCGGTGCGGTTCCCTACGTTGACAGGGTAATGGGAAAAGACGAGGAAATAGCCGACCAGCTTAGTGCAACGGTTATCCGCAACAAGTATCTGCCCGAACTGATCGGAGTGATAAACGACCTGCCTACCCGCAAAGAAGCAGTCAGCTCGGGAAACATCGGACGTGCCACCCAAAACGCTGCCCGTGCCATCATCGCCAAAACTTACCTGTATGAAAAGGATTACGGCAACTGCCTGACCTACACGGGACAAATCATCAGTTCCGAGGATAATGACCTCTCTACTCCTTATGCGGAAATGTTTTGGGAAGAGAACGAATTCGGCCCCGAATCTGTCTGGGAAATCAACGCCGACTACAAACCTGACCAAAACATCTCCATTATCGGCGAAAACAACCAATGGTGCCTGATGAACGGTGTACGCGGATTCCCGAACTTAGGCTGGGGACATAATGCACCCAGCGAGAACCTGATGACAGATTACGAAAGTAACGACCCGCGTTTCGGTGCTACCGTACTGGAACACGGTGAAAAGGTGGATGGTGAAGAAGTGGTGGCAAGTAACTACAAATACTTCAACAAGAAGGCCTATTGCCGGAAAAGCGAACGTTCGCTCTACGGACGTGCCGACTGGTGTTATGGTTACTGGAGCAATCTCCGCATCATCCGTTATGCTGACATCGTACTGATGCACGCCGAAGCTGCCTGCGAAACCAATGACCTTGATGAAGCAAAGAGGAAACTGGAAATGGTAAGAGCCCGCGCCCGTAACGGTCAGTCGGTATTACCCGAAATAAAGACTACCGACAAAGACGAATTAAGAGAGAAAATCCGTCACGAACGCCGCATCGAACTGGCGTTGGAATTTGAACGTTATTTCGACCTGGTACGCTGGGGGATTGCCGAAGACAAGATAGCCAACTTCGTTGTCGGCAAACACGAGGTATTCCCTCTCCCGCAAACGGAAATCGACAAGTCGAACGGTAAACTGCAACAAAATCCTAAGTATTAACCGAAATCAAATAACAACTATAAATATGTCAAAGATGATATTAAATATAACCGCTGCCTTGTTCTCGGCACTCATGCTGTGGAACTGTGTGGAAGATGAATCGAAATTGGGCGAATCGACCGTGAACAACGACAACACCTATTCGCCGCTTATTGTGAAAGCTGCCATGAACGACCAACAGCAGAAGGTTATCAGTTATTTCTATGAAGGTGCCAATCCGGCAACCGGAATGGCTTACAACGGGTCTACAAGTAAAACGACCCTTACTACCGGTGCCACAGGAATGGGTATCATGAATCTTGTGATAGGGGTGGAACGTGGCTGGATCAGCCGTGAAGATGCCGCCGGCCATATCGTAAAAATAGTCCGCTTCCTGAAAACAGCCGACCGCTTTGCCGGAGCCTGGGCACACTGGTACAGACCCGATGGCAAAATCATCCCCTTCGGAAATCAGAATGAGGCCGGAGAAATTGTGGAAACTGCTTTCATGATGGGCGGCTTATTGACTGCCTGCGAATATTTCACCGGTAACAGCGAAGCCGAAAAGGAAATCCGCGAAACGACAAACTATTTTTGGGAAACCATCGAATGGAACCATTTCGTGAACAACGGCCGCTTATACTGGATATGGCACAAAGATACCAATACCTACGAACTGCCCTTGATAGGCTGGAACGAAACCCTATTGGTATATATATTGGCCATGGCGGCACCGGACAGCCATAAAGTATCGACAGATATCTACAAGAATTGCTGGCAAGGCCGCAACTTTGCCACTCCCGGCAGAAAAACGTATGGTTACCTGATGCCATTGGGCACGGAATATGGCAACGCACTTTTCCTGTCCCAATATTCTTTCCTCGGACTGGATCCCAGAGCCATGGAAGACAAATATACCTACTACTGGACACAGAACGTAAGCCATACAATGGTCAACCGCCATTACTGCATATACGAGGCTCCGGAAGAATATAAATATTCGGAATCCGACTGGGGGCTGACTGCCTGCGGCGGTTGCGGCAAAAATCCCGAATACAAATCGCGCGAACCATTCAAAGACGATGGTATCATTGCACCTACGGCAGCAATCAGCGCTTTTCCATATACCCCGTTCTACTCTACACAAGTATTGATGAACCTGATAAGAAATTACCCGAAGCTGAACGGTACCTACGGGCTTAACATATCCTACTGCCCTTCCGACAAATCCGTAGGAACGGAATACCTGGCAATGGAGCACGCACCGATGGCTATCATGATGGAAAACTACCGCACGGGACTTATCTGGAAACTACTGATGAAAAACGAGTATGTGCAGAAAGGTTTCCAACTGGCAGAAATCAGGACGACTCCCGAATATACTCCGGGATTTTATTTGGCAACAGTCAACACCGCAACCCATGTATATGACATGATGCGTCACCCCGACCGTGAAAAATATGAAATAGACTTCTATACCAAGGCTTCGGGCAACGGACTGCTCGTACTGACTAATATGAAAAACGAAGAGATTTACCGCACCAATATCGAACTGGCAGCAGGCACCAATATCATTTCTTTCTTCGACAACTCCATCCTAAGAGGAAAGAAATACACGCTCACAGTGACCGACGGTGCAAACCAGTCTTATTCTATTCCCGTAACTTTAAGATAAAAACAATGATGAAGAAATTATTGACTACTATACTGTGCTTGATTCTACTAACAGGAACTTCAATGATGAATGCTCGTCCCCCAATGCAAACTTCAATGAATACCGAAGTTCCGTCCCAACTGGTCAAGAACGAAAACGGAAGCTGGCAACTGATAGTGAACGGAAAACCTTTCATCATGCTGGCAGGCGAACTGCACAACTCTTCGGCCTCAACGACCGAGTATCTGAACAGCCTATGGGCTTCCTTGAAAACACTGAACCTGAACACGGTTCTCGCCCCTATCGCCTGGGAACAGTTTGAACCGCAAGAAGGTATATATGATTATACATTGATAGATAATATGATAGATGGAGCCCGGAAGAACGGATTCAAACTGTCTGTCCTGTGGTTCGGCAGTTGGAAGAACGGAGAATCAAGCTATGCACCCACTTGGGTGAAAGAGGATACCAAGCGTTTTTTCCGCGTGAAGAATGTGGAAGGAAAGGAAATCGAAACGCTTTCCCCTTTCTGCGAAAATACCATGAAAGCAGATGCCAAAGCATTCAGAACATTGGTGGAACACATCAAAAAAATGGATCAGGCAACGGGAACGGTCATCGCCCTGCAACCGGAAAACGAGGTGGGTATCTTTCAGGATATGGACTACACGAAAGCCTCACTTACGGCATATGAGCAGGAAGTTCCTCAGGCACTTATCCAATATATGAAGAAAAACCGCAAGAACCTGCGTAAGGAACTGCTTTCCGTATGGAAGGAGAATGGAGCCAAGACTTCCGGCACATGGAAAACGGTCTTCGGAGACAATGCCTGGAGCAAGAGTTTCTACACCACTTGGCAGTATGCCACTTACATTGATTTTGTCGCTGCCGGTGCGAAAGAGATTTATCCGCTGCCTACCTTCTGTAATTGCTGGCTGGTGCAAAAGCCTGATGACATGCCGGGAGTTTATCCCAACGGCGGGCCGGTATCCCGTGTAATGGACATCTGGAAAGCAGCCGCACCGCATATTGATGTGCTTGCTCCGGATATTTATCTGTCCGACTTCAAGAATATTGTGGCAGACTACCACCGTGCTGATAATCCGTTATTGATTCCCGAAGCTGTGATGAAACCGGCTAATGCTTTCTGGGCATTCGGCGAACATAGTGCACTTTGTTATTCACCTTTCGGTATCGAAGACGGTGCGGATAATTTCACCTTTGCGCAATCCTATAAAGTGCTGGATGAACTGATGCCGCTTATTACCGAACACCAAGGCAGCAACCGCATGATTGGCGTAATGAAAATGCCGGGTGAGTCGGAACGTACAGTGACGATGGGCGATTATCAACTATGTATCAAATACGATGCTGAAGATGCTTATGGATTGATTATCCGGACTGAAAAGAATGAGTTCGTCGTTGCCGGAATCAACTTCAAGGTTTATTTCACTTCTACTGACAAAAAGAAAACAGGCTATATCAAGCAAGTATGGGAAGGCGGTTACGATACGAACGGTGAGTGGAAAGCCACCCGTTTGCTCAACGGCGACGAGACTTACCACAACGCTGTACTGATTGCCAAAGGACGTCGTACGTTTACATCGGAAAAGAGTAACAACTACAATGCCGACCACAGCGACGAGATATTTGTTTACTCACCTACTTCCTATCAGGCAGTCTGGAGTCCGGGTATATATCGTGTGACAACCTATCTACGATAAAACCAGCTTATTCATATATGAATAAGTAAAATCAGATATAAAATAGGTCAGACCTATTCATATATGAATAAGTATAAAATTAACAACCAATAATTAAACAGTATGAAACACATATATTGTATATTTATCTCTCTTTGCATGACTCTATTCATTTGGAGTTGTAAAGATTCCGAAGAGATAGCCCCGGCATCTCTGACTATCAATAAGAATGAACTGTCATTCACCGGATATAGAAGCACTCTTGCCGTCAAAGTGGACGCCACCCGTCGCTGGAGTGCCGTTGCTTCCGAATACTGGATTACCATAAGCCCCGACAACTATCCCGGAATAAATGAGAGTTTCATAGCGAATGTAGCTGTCACTGTCTCCGACAATGCAACAGGTCAGCCCCGCGAAGGACATGTCACTTTTTTCCTGCAAGACGAAGAGGTAATCACCCTGACCGTCAAGCAAAGTATTCAGGATGAAGGAGAAAGACCGGATGAAGAGTTTCCTATCACATGGGCAAATCTACAATGGTGCGCCGCTAGCGTAATCAATGAAGGAGACGATTTTGAGGCGGGTTCGTGCGTATTTGCCGACGGCATCACCAATTCTGTCGACAGTGAAACAGGAGAAGAGATTACCTGTGACATCGGTTACTCGTTTACCGATACTGATCCGTCCGGAGAAGATTGGATATGGACTTCCTGTCCGTTTAATGGCGACTGGGGCAATAACTTCTATTATCAGGGACGCATTAAAAACCTCACTGCCGGCACTTACTTTTATACGTTCCGTTTCCGTAACGGTACAGGCCCTTACAAATATGCAGGAACAGACGGACTTTGGGATGGAGAAGTAAACATCAACGGAAAGTTTGAAGTGAAAGAAGAAGAGGAAGAACAAGAGGAATACGCAAGCATCGAAGATTACAGCCAACTATCCATCAGTTGGGCAATACTCGGTGACTGGACAGCCAAGAATCCTATCCTGCAAGGAGAACAGTTTGAAACGGGCGCACAAGTATTCATCGAAGGATTAACCGACTTGGGAACAGGCACTGCCAACAAACATGTGACTTGTGAAATCGGTTACTCCACAACAAATTCTGACCCGTCGGGAGCCGGTTGGACATGGCATTCTTGCCATTGGAACGGACAATGGGGAAACAATCACTATTATCAAGGCAAAACTCCCGAAATCTCGACTCCAGGAACATATTATTATACTTTCCGTTTCAGAATAGACGAAGGAACTTATGCCTATGCGGGAACAGACGGGCTTTGGAATGGTACAAGCAGCACCAATAAAACTTTTCAGGTAACAATGTAATTGTGTATTAGCATATATGCCGGGCTGGTTCTTTATAGTCCGGCATATATCTTTTAGATGATGAATCCGGGATTCATTCTTTCAGAATTGAGTACATCTTCATATCCATCACAACACCATTTTTTACCGCATTTTTCCTCAATGTCCCCTCTAACTCAAACCCGCATTTCTCAAGGATGCGGCAAGAAGAGGCATTATGTGCAAAAGGTTCGGCAAACAGTCGGATTATATCCGTATTTTGAAAGACATATTCGCATAATTGTTTCACAGCACTTGTACCGATACCTTGCCCCCAATAAGGCTCTGCAATGTAATATCCCACTTCGGCAGTTCTCGAATGTATGTTGCTTTGGCGGAAGGCACCTATGCTCCCTATTGCCTTATCATCGACAGTTATTGCAAATGAGAACGTACTTTCCGAATCGGCGGCATTCATTGCCTGTATAAACTCCCTTGCATCATGCACTGTATATGGAAAGGGGATGCCATCCCGCAGGTTATCCAGTATATTCTTATTATTCAGTGTCTCTGCAATATCTTCTGCATCCTCTATCCGCCAACAACGTATTTTACATTCCATATTATGATTACATTTTATGATTATACCCTCTTTTTCCTGATACGTCCGTAAAACTACAAAATTAATCCGGAACCGGAAGAGGAGTTGATTTATTTTTCCGGAAGAAAAAGAAGAAAAGAAACGGCTTATTGCATCTTTGATTTTTCTCTTTATCTTTGTGGTACACTCCTTGCTAATATAATACTGATGAGATACAATTGGATTTTCTGGCTATACACTCTATTATCTTTTGCCTGTCTCTCGCCGGGCACAGCACAGACGCCTGTGCAAATCACCAACTATAATTATAAAAACTACAAAGGCGGGATTCAGAACTGGGGCATTACGGTTTCTCCCGAACAGGTTCTTTACAGCAGCAATAACAACGGACTACTGAGATATAACGGCAATGACTGGGCACTTCTCGAACCGGGCGAGCGAAGTACCGTACGTGCGGTCTGCTGTATCGGGAACCGGATTTACACAGCAGGCGACAACAACATCGGCTACTGGCAACATGATGCGAACGGAAAAATCAACTATACATCTCTTCTGTCCCTGGTAAATAAGCTCGGAATCAAAGGGGAGACTTTTTGGAGTATAGCCGAAACGGAAGGCAAGGTATATTTCCATTCTTTCGGCAATATTATCTGGTATGACGGCAAGGATATGGGTTATCTGGTGAAAAACGACTGTTGTGTATCTCTCTATCCGGCAGGTGACAAACTGTTTACGCAGAAGTGCGGCGGTGCTCTTATGCAAATTCGCGACAATAAGCTGGAAAGCTTCTGCGAGGATACAATCTTCCTGAATGGAGAAACTAAATTCATGTTTCGGATTGCCGATGATGAATATATTATCGGGCAGACCAGCGGGAAGATATATACACTGAAAGGTAATACCGTAACTCCGCTACTCCAGTTGGAAAATGCCAATCATATCCCCGTCCGGATAGACTGCGGAAGTATTTGGAAAGACGAACTACTTGCTGTCGGAACCATAGGCGACGGCTTGTTCCTGATTAACCTGAAAAACGGGCAACAGACGCATTATCATTCTTCGCAACTGCAAGACCTCAATATTCATGGTTTGTGTTTCGCCGCCGAGAACTTCCTTTGGCTCTCGCTTGACAACGGAATATCATCGGTTATCCTCGAACCGGCAACTTATCTATGGAAAACAAATACTGACATAGGCACTTTCTTCGATGCGACATCTTTCAACGGAAAGACTTATATCGCTTCCAACCAAGGTACTTATATATACGAAGAAGACGGCAAAAAGATACAGACTTCGATGTATCCCCTTCAGTTCTGCAACCTGAAGAATGAGTTATTGTGCGGCACTACCACCCAGTTATTCAAGATGAAAGCCGGGCAGCCCCACTTCGAACCGTTCTGCAACATAAACGGTGTCAGGCAGTTCGAATATATAGCCGACCGCGGGGATGAATATATTTTCCTGCGTTCTTATTCCGGAATTGCACTGCTCGAATATAAGGATAACACTTGGAGATACCGTTCCTTACTTCTGGATACCGAAGATTACGCCAGCATCATGCCCGAAAATCTTCATACCGTATGGGCTATCCACCCGGAAAAGGGAATCTTCCGCCTGCGTATCGACAAAAACCTGAATCAGATAACAGATTTCGAAAACTTCTCCGAAATAGACGGATATGCCAACTACAACAGAATCAGCCTGTTCAAAGTGGAAGATAAAATCCTGTTTGCAACACCCAAAGGGATTTATATGTTCGACATCACCGGTAAGAGTTTCAGGAAACAAGAACAAATAAGCAGAGAAATACTGTATCTTAACAAGCTGCAATCCATAAAATCCGCCTATAAGAATGATATCTGGGTTGCCACGGATGAAGAATTGTTCCTGTATCATATATCGGACTTATCAGCCCGGTTGATTATGCACTGGCCTTTCGTCGATAACGAACTGATGCTTTACGACAAGCATTATAATCTGAAATCAATAAACGATTCGATTACATTCGTCTCTACCTGTGAAGGTACTGTCGTTATTAACAGCAAAATGGTAGGCCGTTGTGCAGCAGACCCGTATCCCCTGCGGATAGAGACATTCTGTTTCACCGACAACGATAATACCACTTTCTACGCAGACTTTCATCAGCAGGAAATTGAATTACCCAATACGGCAACTAATATTACTATCCAAGTTACTACCGGCTTGGGGACTCATGCCACTTCCATAGCTTATCGTCTTCCCGGTGTCGCCAACGACTGGAGCACGTGGCAGACTTCGGGTGTTATTCATTTCACCAATCTGCCGTCCGGCAGCTACCGGCTCGAAATCAAAGACAGTAACCAAAATACTTTAATGGTTCCCATACTGGTTTCTCCCCCTCTCTACAAGCGGACATGGATGATTATATTCTATATTCTGATACTAATAGCGGTTACCGTCGGAATAGTGACATTTATCAATGAACGGAAACGCAGGATTCTTCTCCGGAAATACCGGAAAGAACAGAGAAAGCATACGGAAGAATTGCAGAAACAGGCCTACGAACAATTGCAGGAGAAAGTAAGGAATCAGGAAAGTGAGCTCAAAAACCGTATGCGTTTCCTTACCCAGAAACAGGAACTGCTGGATACGATTGCGGAAGAAGTTGAAACACAAAAGAAGGAATTGGGAGACCGTTATCCTAACAAACTCTATCAGCGGCTCATGAAAATCATTCAGGAAGGAGCTACGGAAAAAGATAAGTTCCTGTCGTTTGAAAACTACTTCGTGGAAGTTCACTATGAATTTATGCTACGCGTGCAGAAGACACACCCTTCTCTCTCGGCTTCCGAACTGAAATTCTGCTGCCTGTTAAGGGCTAACTTATCTACGAAAGAGATTTCTGTCATTATGGGCATTGCGCTCCGTTCGGTTGAACTGAAGAAATACAGGCTTAAACAGAGACTGAATCTGGATACCAACAGTAGTCTGACCTCTTATATATTGAGCATCTGAATAAGGGGGATAAAAGAACAGAGCAAACAGTAGAGTCGGAGTATGTATCTCCAACCTCTACTATTTGCTCCCCCTAACCATTTTACAAAAAAAGTATTATGAATCCAGGAATAAAGTATCTATCATTAGAATGAATGCATTCTCAATTCCTTATCAACCAATATTCCATCTTTCAAAGTCAATTCAAACTTCACTTTACGTTTCGCTTTCAATTTCAGAATAAACAGTTCTTCCGAACCATTCAATGATTCCTGTTTGCCCAAGTTGACAAACGTAGGATAGAGCGATTTCACGCCACTGGTATGCAAGCGGTCGTTGGTAAGGTTTTCCATAGCTTTCATATTCAGAGACTCCACGCCTACGAACTCATAATCATTCTGGTCGTAAGGCAAGGCAAAGCTGAGCGCATTTACCGCTTTCAAGTCATTGCCCTTCACATGGATTTCAACGACTTCATCCTTCTGATACAGACGTTTCGGGGTGCTGATTGACAAAGAGCCCGATACTTTAAGCGTATCTTTTCTGCCGACACCGCCTTCAAGTTGGGTGGCTACTACGGATATATCATAAGCGTCTATCAAGTCATTCATGTTTATATCACCTTTGCTGATATATCCTTCATAGTCCGAATCTCCACGGCGCAAACCGGTATAGTTCATATAGGAAGTCAGGTCGTTGCGGTCAATCTTGCCGTCGTTGTTGATATCTCCCTGCAGGTAGCTGGCTGTTCCCGGCACCTTGAATACATAGAGTTCACGACCGGAAGCGTAGTTGCCCACACCTGCCGTTATATTAAGCTTGATATAGCGTGCCGCAGGACGGTTGGCAAATTCAAAGACTTTCACGTCACCATCGCGTTTCCAGTCGAATGCTCCGGCTTCTGTCCAGTGTTCCTTGTCCATGCTGTAAGATACGGAACCTTTCAGTATCGTACCGTTTCCGGCATCGGTGCGTGGCAGGTAGTGGAATTTATCCAGTTGGTTAACGGTCTTGAGGTCGATGGTCAAATCCAATGGGATGGCGTTAGCACGGTATTTCGTATGCCAGTTGTCACCTGATTCGGCAAAGTCGAACAAACGGTTGACACCGAATCCTCCCTGTGAAGGAGCGGTAGATTCACCTTCAATGTCATGGATGGCAAATTCCAGCGGGTTCGCTTTCGTAGTTACCTGGATTTCAGACCAGTCGGAAGCACCGTCCTTGTTGACTGCACGCACTTTGAAAGAATAAGGAGTCTCGGCTTCCAGTCCTTCAAACAGGAGATAAGTGTTGCGGATAGTCGTGTAGAGCATTCCGTTAAACTCGATTTCGTAGAAGTCGGCATTGGTTACCTTATCCCAAGTCGGTTTCAAGGTATATGCTTCCCGGTTTTCTTCGGTTACCTGCGCATTCTGCGGAGCTGTCAGAGTACCGGTGCTTACACGATAACGGTCGGCGGGCTCAAAACGGAAGCCTTCCACGTTTACTACGGTCTGATGGGCGGTGATGTCAGTATCAGCCAGCCTTACACGTACTTGCGGATTCTTCGTGATGGTCACTTTCTCGAATTCGCTGCCTTTTGTGGCAAACTTATTCAAGTTCGGAGTTTCTTCGTACCAGAAGACGTTTTCACCTTTCAGGAAGTCATCGGCTGTGTTCACTTCTGTCAGTTTCACGGTTTTGCCGTTTATCTTGGCTGACAGTTTCTTCGGCTTTTCGGTGACGTTGATGCGCAATTCCGTCTTTTTATCTTTCACGAAGCCGTCGAAGTTGCCGGCTGCCGGATGAATGGTAATCGTCAGTGTATTCTTTTTGGCATTCACGTCGGATTCAATCAGGGTAGATACGGATTTCTCCTGGCGGTAAGCTTCCGTCACGCCGTCATCGTCATACTCAACGGTAGCGGTATGGCGGTTCGGGTAAAGCTCATAGATGCGCAGGGACGGGTCTATCTCGCTGACATTGTTGTGGGGGTGGGTCATCGGGATGATAGAGCCGTTTTTCACGAATACGGGCAATTTCCAGATAGGAGTGTCGAAGTTGTTGAGGATGCGGTTGCCCTCATACTTCTCACCGGTAAAGTAGTCAATCCAGGTTCCTTCGGGCAGGTAGATGCCGTCACGGATGTCATTGCCTTTCTCGTCGGCTTGGGTATTCTGATAGATGGGAGCCACGAGGAAGTCCGTACCGTACATAAACTGGTACTGCGTGGCAGGACCGTAAGTGTACGCATTGGGGTAGTCAAGGAACATGGCGCGGATTAGCGGCATTCCGTCCACCGCTTCCTTGGCAAAGCTATATGTGTAGGGGATTAATTCGGATTTCAGCTTCAGGTACATTCGGTTGATGGATGTAGCCGGTTCGCCTAAAGCATGGGGGTACTTCTCATTGGCGCCCCAGCCATCCATATTCAACTGCATGGGGGTAAATGTCTTCCATTGGAAATCACGAATATTGACTGTTTCATTTTTGCCGCCGAAGATGCCGTCCATATCCGAACAGATGTTGGGCTGTCCGGAAAGGCCGGAACCGATATAAGTCGGTATGTGGAAACGGATATATTCCCATACGCCGCCTGTCTGGTCGCCCGACCAGATGCCGGCATAACGCTGCGTGCCTGCCCAGCCGTCAAGCGAAATGATGAAAGGACGGGCGTTGTTGCCATAATAAGGCATGATGCGTCCCACATCAGCCACACCGTTCAGTCCGAAGGAGTATCCGGCTCCTACCCAGGCAACATCGGTTTTCAGTACACGTACACCTGCGTCGCGGACTTCTTTCACGATGTCGCGTTGCAGCAGAGCGCTTACACCTTCTTTCGGATGCAGGTCGGACTGTGTCCAAAGTCCGATTTCCACTCCGTTCTTACGGGCATAATCGCCCAGGCTTTTCAAGTTGGCGATGTTACCGTCCAGCATTTCCGTCTGTCCGTAGCCGGCTCCGTAACCGTCGTTGGGTAGCAGCCAGCCGAGAGGCATGTCATGGTTCTTGTAGCGGTCGATAACGGCGCGTGCCGAGAATTGGTAGTTGTTTTTTTCACCGTTCAGGGATTCTTTGATACCGCCATTGTCTTTCTGGCTTTCTTTATAACGTTTTCCGTCTTCGAAGAGGATTCCTTTTTCATCCTCTTTCCAATAGTCGCGGTTGTAGGCGTTGAGGTGCCCTTCGTAGAAACCGAATTTGGGCAATAGGACGGGATTTCCCGTCAGTTGGTAAAAATCGTTCAACAGGGCAACGGCTCCGTCGTTAACCATGTAAAATAAATCAAGGTAAGAAGAATTATGGGATAGTTTCACTACGTTTTTTTCTGTTGCGCCAAAGTCATATTGGCCTTTCTTAAAGGTGTACCACATCATTCCATAGCCTTTTGTTGACCAGTAGAAAGGGGTGGGGGAAGCAACTCCGCCATCTGTCCAGCTATTCTGGTTTTCGATGGCTATCACCTTACCCTTGTGGGAGAAGCGTCCGTTCTGTACACCGCCGCCGTAGAAATATTCGTCCGGCTGTTCTTTCAGGGTGACGGTCACTTCTTTCGGACTGAATGCCACCGGGGCAGTCTGTTCGATGACACATACGTTTGTTTCGAGGTTAAAGACTTTCATCAGGGATGTCTGTTTGTCGAGTTCAACCCGTACCTTTCCGGTAGTCAGGATGATACGGCCGTCCTTTTCGTCCAGTGTGAGGCCGGACACCTTGCGGCGTGGCTGGTCGACGAGTATTTGTGCTTCAGGTTTCGCTTCGGGGTTACGAATAATGCCGCCGGAGTTATCCTGAAAAACACGGAAGATGTTCTCTCCGTAGAAGTCGATAGTCATTCGCTGGTTGTTTGTAAACAGCACATCGACTGTGGTCGGATTTACCCTTTCCGCCCGAAGGATTCCCGAAGTTTCGGATGCTTGTATGGAAAGAAATGAAATGGGATGTAATAACAATACTAGTAATGCGATAAACTTGAGATACCGCGAAGAAAGAGAATGACTGTTTTTCATGCTTTATTTATTTAATTAGACATAAGACGCTTGTCGTAATACAATGATAAATACACGTAAATCACCTGTTACCCTAATTTTATAGCCGTTTTTTAACTATTCTTTGTTCTTATTGCTTTTTTTCACTATTCAGCCAGGCAGTAAAGTAATGTACGTACAACATACATCAATCAGCAATTACTGAAAACTCGGCTCCAGCAGCAAAATCAGAGCCATTTTGTGAACTCAATCCGGTAAAGCGAATATAGCGAGCCTTAACCGAATTTTCCAGTATCACTCTCTGAGCCTTCTTGCTTTTTTCAAAACTTCCTGTGACCACAGCATCTCCCCAATCCATTCCGTCCAAACTTAGATGTAAAGAGAAGTCTGGGCGTTGCTTGCCGAAAATAAAACAAGCAACAATCCTATTAAGCATATTCTCATTTCTCTATCTGAAATATAGATTAAAAAATAAATTTATCAAAAGACAATCATAGGTTTCACCCTACATTCAATAATTAGAATTTAGTCTTTCTCCCCGTACTCAACTTTAGTGCTTCAAACTCATCAGTGAGTTCTTTCACCTTCTTCGGATATTTATCAGCCAAGTTATGTTGCTGACCGATATCTTCTTTTAAATTATAAAGTTGATATTTCGTCTGCTTGCGATAAGGGGGTATCAAAGCCCAGTCTCCTTTCCGGTAGGCATAATTGAACATTCCTTCAATAACCAATTCTTCTCTGCCTTTTTTGCTTTTTCCCAGAAAAGCTTTCAGCGTGTTCCGGCTATCAATCTTATCCGGATAAGCCTGCTCCAGCAGTTCGGCAAACGAAGCCAGCAGATCCATCTGGCAAACAAAAGCATCCGATACTTTAGGTTTCACTACAGCAGGCCAGCGTAACATAAACGGAACACGCACCCCACCGTCATACATCGTTGTCTTCCAGCCGCGAAGAGGTCCTGCAGGACGATGCTTGCCAACCAACTCCACTGCTCTGTCTTTATATCCGTCATCCAATACCGGCCCGTTATCACTTGTCAATATCACAATGGTATTTTCTGTCAGTCCTAAGGTGTCCAGTGCTTTTAAAAATTCATTTACGCACCAATCTGCTTCAAGAATGACATCCCCCCTTGGACCCATGCCCGACTTACCAACAAAACGTTCATTGGGCACTCTGGGCACATGCGGCTGATGCAGGCCATAATAAAGAAAGAAAGGACGTTCTTTGTTATCTGCGACAAATTGTTTCGCCTTTTCAAGAAACAGTTCCGCCATATCTTCATCCCGCCATTGCGCTGATTTACCACCTTTTTGGAAACCGATACGAGGTACTCCGTTCACTATCGACCCGGCATGTCCAACACTGGGGTGCATCTTCAGCAATTCCGGATTATCTTTTCCTGTAGGCTCTCCGGGAAAGTTTTTCTGATAGTCAACATAAAGCGGGTCTTCCGCATCAAGCCCTCTCACTTCATTATTCTCCAAAAAGACACAAGGAACCCGGTCATTCGTAGCCGCCTGAATAAACGAATAATCGTATCCGATTTCAGAGGCGCCCGGATATACTCTTTTGTTCCAGTTCACATTACCGCCCCCAAGGCCGATATGCCATTTTCCCACCGAACCGGTTGTATAGCCGGCATGTTGCAGTACCTTAGGCAAGGTGATAGCCGCAGTATCAATAATCAATTTTGCGTTTCCCGGCAATATTTTCGCATCCGGATTTGTCCAAGGATACTTGCCGGTCATCACCGAATAACGGCTGGGGGTGGAAGTAGCCGCTGTACAAAATCCTTGAGTGAAACGAATACCCTCATAGGCAATGCGGTCCATGCCGGGAGTTTGTATCACGTCGGCTCCGTAACAACTCAAGTCTCCATAACCGAGATCGTCAGCAACAATAAGGACTATGTTAGGACGGTGTTTATCGATAGATTTTTTCTCAGGTTGAGACTGACCTGCCAACAGGAAGGCAGGCATTGAAGAAATGCCCGCGAACGCATAAAGCGTCAAATTCAAGTTTTTCATGCTATTGTATGAGTTTTACGTATCTGCCAACAAAAGAACAAACCATATAAGTTGTTTTTTAACGTTACTGTTTAGTCTCATGTATTCTTCAAATCAGAAAACCGACTTAAAAGTAAACAAAAGGTTTCAACTGGTTTCCCTGTTTATCCACAGGGTAAAGAGCTCCTTCTTGTTCCAACCGAAATGACATATTACGAATCATCTCCCTACATTTATCAGGAAATACAGAAGAAAGTTCTTTTTTCTCTTCCTGATCCTCTTTCAGATTATAAAGTACCGCTTTCGGTTGCTTCGGAGTCTCCGGCGAATAATAGTAAATCAGCTTCCAATCCCCCTCACGATATACTGTGAAGTAATTGCCGCGATGAGCGTGAGGAAAGTGCATAAGGAACGTTTCAAAACGTTTTCTATTGACTTTTCCACTTAGCTGCTTCTTTAGATCGAATCCGTCTATTGCATAATCGGCAGGCAGTTTACATCCGACTACCGATAAAACTGTCGGATAAATATCCATGATCGTTCCCAGTTGGCTTTGCATACCTCCGACTTCAATAGGTAACCGCTTCTGAAATTTATTACCTTTCCGGGGCTTTGCCCAACTCACAATAAAAGGCACACGCATACCACCTTCAAACTCCGTACCCTTTTTTCCTCTCAATGGCGCGGAAGAACCATATCCCCGTTCTTCTCCTAAAGGTGCGTCTCCACCGTTATCTCCCAAAAAGAAAATCAAAGTGTTTTCCGCAATTCCCAATTTTTCAAGTTGGTCCATGATGTCCCCCAAAGACTTATCCATGCCTTCTATCAATGTAGCAAAGGCCTTGGCCTGTTCCTTCTTATTTGGGTCTGTATAACGGGACAGAAAACGTTTGTCGGCCTGGAAAGGTGCATGGACAGCATAATGAGCCATATTCAAATAAAAAGGACGCTTTTCTTCCACAGCTTTAGCTATCTCACGGTTAGCCTCTATCGTCAGGGCTTCGCTCAGGAAAGTATCCGTACCATGATATTTCTCCAGATCGGGTACTGCTCTGGCTTTCGAACCTTTAATATGACCGTATCCCCACTCACCATAATAACTGCCGGGATGTCCTATTCCCGACCCCGCAATGTTGACATCAAAACCAAGATTCAACGGATTTTCACCCTCGCTATCCATACAGCCGAAGTGAGCTTTTCCTATATGAATCGTCTTATATCCAACCTGTTGCAGAACTTTCGGCATGGTCGGAATATCCTTCGTCAGCCCTTTCCAATTCCAATCAGGAGGCCCGAAAGGAGTACGGTTATTACTTTCCGCATTAATCCAGTTCGTAGTGCGATGTCTTGTTGCGTTTTGCCCCGTCAACAATGAGGCTCTGGAAGGGGAACTCACACTTTGCGCATAAAAAGTAGAAAAGCAGATCCCTTGTTCGGCCATCCTCTCCATGTTGGGAGTATGATACCAATTATTTAAAGAATGCCTCACCCGATTTCCGCTCCCGTCTGTCAGAAAAGGAACGGAAGTATCCATAAGTCCCATATCGTCTACTAGAAAAACAATAATATTAGGGCGTTCCTGATAATCGGCAGTTATGCCAGAAGCAGCTACTAGAAAATTTAATAAAAACATAATGTTTGATATTTAAAATTGAGTATCATTTATCCGACGGAATATAGGCTGGATTTAGTTCCGTCGGGATACCCGCGTGTGTCTCGTCCAGCCATCTCATCAACCGATCTTGCAGTTTCGCTGTAAGAACCGGCTGCGCAACCGCCTGGTTGTTTTTCTCCATCCTGTCCTCTTTCAGGTTGAAAAGCTCCACTGACTTGTCTTCGTAATAATAAATTAGTTTCCAGTCACCCTGACGAATGATGGAGTAGGGGGTAGCTCTGAACTCCTTAGCTCCATGATTGCCTTCCAGATAGGCAGGGAAATGCCAGAAGAGTGCCCTCTCCTTTGCGCACTTCTTGTCAAAAATATCTTTGCCATCCAGTCGCTCGTGGGGAGTTCCACCAGCTAGTGTCACTAACGTGGGGTAGAAGTCGACTCCCGTCACCGGTTCCGACACCACCGTCCCTGGCTTTATCTTGCACGGGTATTTCATGATGAGTGGTACCCTGATCCCTCCTTCGTGAGGCGTACCTTTGGAACCTCTGAGCTGGAAGTTGTTGGTGGCAATTGCTGTTCCTCCGTTGTCCGAATAGAAAACAATCAGCGTATTATCGGTCAGTCCCAGCGAATCGATGGCATGACATAGCCTGCCCACATTCCAATCCAAGTTTTCCACCATGGCTGCATAAACAGCATTTTTCTGATACTTTCCCTTGTTTTTTTTTCGGTATTTGTCCACCAATGCCTGCGGAGCTTTCAGAGGTGTATGGACAGCATGATGCGCCATATAAAGGAAGAAGGGCTTGTCCCTTGACTGTTCCACAAACTTAATGGCTTCGCTCGTTAGACGGTCGGTGAGATACTCTCCCTCCTCTCCCTCGTCCAGCCCCAGGTGGCACTTCTGATTCCTACAATAAGGATAGAAATAGGAGTAAGGCGAACCCGCCCTCTCCCCAGCTATGTTGTAATCGAATCCTTGCGACAGGGGACCGGTTTTACTACCATCGAGGTCGCTGCCAAGATGCCATTTACCAATATGTCCACAGACGTATCCCTGTTGCTTCAGAGCCTCGCCCAAGGTGACAAACTCTGTCCGCACATCCTCCGTGTTGGCGATGGGAATCAGTTTCCGAAGGGTCTTGTCACCCCGCTCCGATGGACTCACCGTATAGACACCATGTCGCGGAGTGTAAAGTCCTGTCATGAAGCAGGCACGACTTGGAGCGGAGTTGGCTGCTGCCGCATACGCGTTGTCAAAAAAGACACCTTCAGAAGCCAGCCGGTCAATGTTGGGCGTTTCGTAATAGTCGCTGCCGGTCACTCCGAGGTCGTTCCAGCCCAGATCGTCGGCCATAATGAATACGATGTTGGGGCGTTGTTGTTCTTTCTGTTTTTGAGCTTGAAGAGAAGGGGCTATCAATAAAGATCCGCCGATTCCCAACCATATATTCAGATTCATCATAACACGTCTCTTTTTTATTTTAACTGTTACATAATCATTCATTGAAATAGATCGAGAGTTCTTCCCTTATCTTTTCGTTTTGCCACATAGGTTCTTCGCACGTTGTGCAATAATCTCTCAAGTAAGTAGCCAGCCTTTCTATGATCTTCCGACTACTCTTCTTATGATAAATATTCACCAACTCATTAGGGTCTTCCAAAAGGTCGAACAAAACGGGTACTTCTCCCAACCCTGTTGAATAGATGAGTTTATAGCGTCCGTTCGTGGATGCGATCCAATTGCTTCCTTTAAACGCCGTAATACTTCCTGTGTCGTCTTTCTCACCCAAAATTGCCTTGGAATGCTCTTTACCCTGATATTGAACTTTCGATTGGATATTCATTATCTTGAGAAGTGTAGGGGTAAAATCGGTGTTGTTCATCGCTTCCTTCACTAAACTTCCAGCAGGTATCTTGCCGGGGTAAGTCCAAATAAAAGGAATTTTGACCGATGCCTCAAAAGGCACTGACTTGTTATCTCTTCCATGTTCACCCAAGAGGTCTCCATGGTCAGCGGTGAAAATGACAATCGTATTTTCGTTCAATCCCAGTTCTTGCAAGCGGCGCATCACCTTTCCCACATTATCGTCGATACATTTCACCATACCTAAGTATTGCGCCATACCGTTCTGTGGTCCAGCATCTACAATCGTCCGTTTGCTTTTTTTAGCCCATGCAGGCATTCCTTCCACATTCGCGCTGGCTGAGGCTGGACGACCTACTTTCATTTCCGTGTACATGGTAGAATAGGGTGCTCTCACCACATTCGGTCCGTGTGGGTCGGCAATGGAAAGAAAACAGCAAAAAGGCTTTCCTTTGTTTTCTTCGATGAAGCGCAAGGCACGATCGGCCAAGAAATCTGTGGAAAAACTGTTCTCGTCGGCTCCTGCCAATAGGTTCTCAGATAATTTACCTTCTTTGTTTATTGCAGCAACGGCTGGTTGTCCGTCTTCGTCTGATAACTTTTTCCAATGCCCTCTGTTGTACATATAACGATTGTCCATGAATCCAAATTTCCGTTTGGGTGTCCATCCGGGTTTGTCACCTCCATCCAAGTGCCATTTTCCGAAATAAGCAGTAGTATATCCGTTATCGGCCAATGTCTCGGCAAATGTCACCACTTCATCTCTAAGCGAAAGGTTGTTGGCTGTTACTCCATTCTTCTGCGGATACATCCCGGTCATGAAACATCCGCGCGACGGGCCGCTAACCGGATGGGTTGCATAATAATTCAAGCACAAGGCACCCCGGCTCGCCAAAGCATCAATGTGGGGAGTTTTTACCTCCACTCCTTTGCCCCAAGGATAAGCCTGTTCTTGCGGAAGTTGTTCACGATAACAACCCAATGTGCGGAAATTGTGTTCGTCAGTCATAATAACCAAGACGTTAGGACAGTGTTGTGCCATCCCCATAGCCGAAGAAGCAATACCTCCCATGACAAACATATTTTTCAATATCCGATTATTTTTCATATTGTTGTTCCAAAACATTCTATAATTACTTGCTCCAATTGCTTTGTCTGAAGCCTTTCGCTTTTTCTTGCTCCAATATGGCTTTCAAGTTTTCTACCTTTTCAGGATATTGTTCCGCGAGGTTATTCTTTTCGCCTCTGTCTTTCTTCAGGTTGTAAAGTTGTTCTATGGAGGCATTACCCGTTTCAGTCTGTGTCAGTTTCATAAAGGAGGCTCCTTTGTTAGGAGTGATGTACTTCCATGTTCCGTCCGAAACAGACAAAGAGCCTGAAGATTCTACCACATAGTCACGTCCCCTGCGATCGGTTCCCAAGAATGCTTTCAGTTGATTACGGCTGTCTACTCCGGTGCCCGGTTGCATCTCTTGCCCCACCAAAGCGGCCATTGAGGCAAACAAGTCTATTTGCGATACCAGGGCGTCCGACGTCTTGCCCTTTTTTACCTTGCCAGGCCAGCTGACGATAAATGGCACACGGGTTCCGGCTTCAAAGCTGCTGTATTTACCGCCACGCAGGTTACCCCACGGACGGTGGTCGCCTAGCAGCTCCACTGCTTGATCCTGATAGCCGTCATCCACTACTGGACCGTTGTCGCTACTCAACACAATCAGCGTGTTTTCTCTCAATCCTTTTCTCTCCAACGCTTCTACGATTTTGCCAACCGTGTAATCGAACTGAAGAATAGCATCTCCTCGATAGCCCATTCCGCTCTTACCTACAAAACGCAGGTGGGGGAAACGAGGTACATGCACGTCATTGGTTCCTACATACAAGAAGAAGGGTTTGTCGCTATTATGCTCGATAAAACCTACCGATTTAGCAATGATGGTGTCAGCAATGTTTTCGTCCTTCCACAGTGCCTTGCCTCCTCCCTTCATGTATCCAATGCGCGAAATCCCATTGACGATGGCTTGGTTATGTCCGTGATTGGGCGAGGGCTTCAAGTTGGTCAATAGCTCTGGATTATTTTTTCCGGTCGGTTCGCCAGGAAAAGGTTTGGTATAACTCACTTCGATGGGTGCCGACGGATCGTAATCAAGCACCTGCTGATTCTCCATCCATACGCAAGGCACACGGTCTCCAGTGGCCGCCATCAGGCAGGAATAGTCGAAACCGATATCTTCCGGCCCGGGGCAAACCTTTTGGTTCCAGTTCTGTGTACCCGTCTGGTCGCCCAGTCCCAAATGCCACTTCCCGATAGCTCCGGTGGTATATCCGGCTACCTTGAACATATCGGCAATCGTAGTCTGCTCGGGTCGAATAATCATTCCCGCATCGCCCCGGGCAATTCCCGTATCGGTTCTGCGCCAAGCATAATGTCCGGTAAACAGAGAGTAACGCGACGGTGTACTGGTGGAAGCTACCGCATGAGCATCCGTAAAGCGAATACCGCTGTCTGCCAACGCATCCACGTGAGGAGTTCGGACACGATGTGCACCGTAGCAACTCATGTCACCGTAGCCGAGGTCATCAGCTATGATAAAGATGACATTGGGTTGTCTGTCTGTTGCTTTCTTCTGTGCTTGAACCGGTGACGCTATCAATAAGGAGCCGCCCAGTCCCAAAAATAAATTCAGATTTTTCATAATATGACTGTTTTCCTATTAATTACCAAATATTTTAAACCTTTCAAAGAGTCTTTTTCTGTTTATTTTCAAATTATTTTCCGACCTGCTATTTCTTTTTATGCAAATCCTGAGCTGTTTTAATCTCGTTATACATCAACCGTTGATGATATCCATTCGTTATTTTTCCCCAACCTTCTTCAATCCATAAAGGAGTGATACATTCGTTTTTCTCCCATTGATACAGCTTTTTCGCCAACTTACGATATAGTCCTAGTTTTTTCAGTATCAGATTGTCCATCTCCTCCGGATCTTTTCGAATATTGTACAGCACCGAATCGACTCCATAAGTAATGATTAGTTTATAATCTCCCGAACGGATGGCACGCGTATCCATCTTGCGCCAATATAGCACTTCGTGTGGTTCTCCTTTTTTCCCTTTCAGATAGGGAAGCAAAGATACACCATCTAATTTATTACGTGTTTTCGATATGCCGGCCGCATCAATAGCCGTCGCAAAAACATCCAAAGAAGAGACCAAACCGTTATAGTGCTTACCGGCGGAAATGCCATTCTTCCATACCACGAAGTAGGGTACCCGATGTCCGCCTTCAAACTTATTTCCCTTAAATCCTTTCAAAGGATAATTCGAAGACTGATTGGTGGTGGCACCTCCATTGTCACTTAAGAAAAAAATCAGTGTGTTGTCAAATTTACCACTTTCTTTTAGACCGCGAACCACAGTACCTACGCCTCTGTCGAGCGCATAAGTCATTGCGGCAAGTTTCTGTCGCGGATGTCTTTCGAACTTGGCCAAATCTTCAGCGGTTGCCTGCATGGGAGTATGCACGGCATTATAAGAAAGGTACATCATGAAAGGTTGAGAACTTTCGTTGATAAACTCAACCGCCTTTTCACTAAAAGCATCAGTCAGGTAATTGTCGAATTTCACTTGCCGGTCGTTCAACAGCAAGTTACGTTCGTCTCCGGGGCGATCACTTTTTTTCTCGTCATAAAAATAGTCACGGCCTCCTGCCTTCATGCCATAGAATAAATCGAATCCGCGTCTGTTGGGATGCAGTTCATCCTTGCTTCCCAAGTGCCACTTCCCGATGGCAGCCGTACGGTATCCGTTGGCTTTAAAGACATCTGCGATTGTTTCTTCCGTCAAGGGAAGTCCATTATTACGGTTCGACAAATTACATTCATACCCGAACCGGTGACCATAGCGTCCCGTTATCAAACAGGCCCTTGACGGGCTGCTTACCGTTGCAGCCACATGGGCATCGGTGAATACGACTCCCTCATCCGATAAAGCATCAATATTAGGGGTTTGCATCTCTTTCGAACCCATGAACCCAAAGTCATTATAACCGGCATCATCTATCAGGATAACCAATATATTGGGATTTTTATCTGTTGTTTTATTGTCTACCGCTTCTGCTATTTGGGTTTCTCCTAAGACAAACAGGCTGGGGAGACATACATATTTCAATAGATTCATTGTTTTTCTCTTTTATATTGTTATGATTTGTATTTGGTTATCATCTTGTACCACACGCCAACGCTCTTTCACCGTTCCAAACGACAACTCCTATGCGAAAGGATTGCGTACAAATATACTCAGATTTTCCGTTCTCCATAAAATGGGGAGCAATATCTTCTGTCATCAGCCATATAAAATTAGGTTTTTCTTCTGCATGAAAAAGCAGAGGCGATGAAACCAAAGCAAACAAAATATAAATCACGACTCTTATTCTATTTCTTTGTTACTAATATTACAACTCACTCCATTATCCTTACATGCGCGATGAAGATCAAATAAGGGGTTATTATCTTTACTCCAATAAAGATTTGGAGTATGGGATTTTATCATAAATCCTCTTATTTTTTCAACGACATCAGGATATTTATCTGCAAGATTTATTGTCTCGCTCTCGTCAATACCAATATTATACAATTCTATGTCCAATCCTTTGCGCATATCAAGCACAACACCTTTCCAGTTCTTATACTTCACAGCACAGCGTGGTTTACCTTCATACAACTCCCAATATAGATATTCGTGCTGTTTTTGTGCTTTTTCATTGCCCAACAACGTAGGAAGCATTGATATTCCGTCGGTCTCCCCCTTTACGGGTTCGCCTGTAAGTTCGGAAAAAGTAGGAAGAATATCCCAAAATGCTGACAAATGATTTGACACAGTACCGGCAGGCACTTTACCAGGCCAGTAAGCAAAGCTCGGGGAGCGTACTCCACCCTCGTACATACTTCTCTTTTTATCTCTCAGTTCGCCCGATGTTTTGAAAAACTCTAACGATCCGAACTGACCGTGTGCGCCGTTGTCGCTGTTGAATATGATAAGGGTGCTATCCTCAATTCCAAGTTTTCTGAGTAGCCTTACTAAGTCGCCCACGTCACCGTCCATACGTGAAGTCATCGCAGCATGTATTTTCATATTTTCTGGCCAGTCCTTGTCTTTGTACTGTGCCAAGTCCGGAACTTGGTATTTTACATGAGGTATGGTATATGCCAAATAAAGGAAAAATGGATTTTTCTTATTTTCCTTAATGAAAGTGAATGCCTCTTCTGTGAATAAATCATGGCTATAATCTGTCTGTTTGCCGTCTTTATTGAACTTTATTTTCTTTCCGTTGCGCCATAGATAAGTAGGATAATATTCATGCGCCAGCTTTTGGTCGGTATAGCCAAAGAAATGGTCAAATCCCTGCTTATTAGGATTGCCGGAATTGCCGTAAGAACCAAGCCCCCACTTGCCTATGCAGGCTGTCTTGTATCCGGCACGCTGCATAAGTTTACCCAACGTCTCGCTGTTTTCCCGTAGTGGAAACTGCCCGTTTGGATATCCGGGACTGTTGGCACGAATCAAGGCATGACCTGGATGCTTTCCCGTCATCAATCCGCAACGTGAAGCGGCACTTACAGCATTTGCGCAATAATGATTTCTGAGAATCATTCCTTTTGATGCCAAATTGTCCAATTCGGGGGTTTGGATTTTCTTTTGACCGTTATATCCAAGTTCACCATATCCCAAATCATCACACAATATATATATCACATTTGGACGAGATACTGATTCCCCATTCTTCGCCATTGCAACAAAGCCATTTGATAACAGTAATGCACTTAATGTAAAACAATGTATTCTCCTCATATATGAACAAAAAATATATAATAAATAAAACAAAATGTCACTCACAAGTTCCACAAACAGTTTCACGTTTACCGTCCCAAGACACGGCCTTTATACAGGTAGCTCCTTCAGGGTATCTCACAAATGTACTTGAATTATTTGTTGAACCAGTACCTACAATACATATTTCAACCAATTCGTCACCGGCATACGTTTCAAATGCAACGACATTTTTCCACACCGAATGAGAAATAGTTTTCGAAAGATTACCATTAGATACTCCCTGATTGAAAACTCCTTGTACAGAAAGCTGTTTTTTATATGTATCTAGACTATTCCCGGATATATAATAAATAACAGGAGTAGGTACAGGCGATTTACTCTTACCATAGTTTTCTATCTCCTCTACCATTTCTTTCGTTATCGTTATTTGCTTTGCCGGTCCATAATCTCCGACTTTCATATTAATCTCCCGCAGTAATCCCATCTTTTTAAAGAAATCGGTCAAATTCATCTCTGATGCATCCATCGCACGTTTCATGAAATTTACATATTTTTCACCATAAGTATATGCCGAATTATTATCGTGAATAGCTGCCCAATGTACATCTGGCCAGAAATCAGGTTTAGACCACGGAGCATCTTCTGTTAACATAAAAAAGAGAGATAATTGCCAAAGAGGAGCCAATGAAACAAACGGATCAGCACTATAATATTCACCTTTTTCAGGGTCATTAACAAGTCCACCTTCATGTGTCAAATACGGTTTTTCCTTCACAATTGCATCATTCAAATAGGCATTAAAACGATCGGCAACTACTTTATCATTATAACCTTGCCTTTTAAATTCAGTATGCTCCAAACGACAAGCAGCATTATTCATCTGATACATGGCTTGTTGCGCATAAATATTGTTTGTTACTTCCGCCCAACCGGCTCCTTTCATTTGAGCCACTTGATTGCCATGACCAAATTCATGCCCGAATACCCAGATATTCTGAAGAAAAACTCCTTTATCAAGCATAGCTTGTTCACTATTGGGAAAATTAGCACAAGTGCCATTCCAATTAGGGGATCCTCCCCATGAACGCACACCCAACATACGATTTCGGGGAACTGCATTGTTTTTAACTAATCCCATCATCATATACTCTATCTGCATTAGTTCATCATGCATATTCATTATGCTTATAATATCATCCGGACAATAAGTATTAAATGCATTAACCGTATTTATCAACTGGACACGTTCACCCAAGACATCCAACATAGCATTAGTTATATTCAAACGTTGGATACATGTATTCGCTAAATTAAGAATCCGTTTCCAATCTTCATTGGTATGTCCGGCACGTATATCCCAGAATCCGATTTCATTACCATAACAAACATGTATTTTCACCGCAGGCTCAGCAATTTCCGTATTTGTCCAGTATTGTATATATCCCATACCGTCTGTTCCGGCCTCCAATATATTTAGTCCGCTTTTCAATCCGATAGTCTGGGTTCCCCCGTTCTCACGCCAATCACGGATATACAGTTCCAAAGTGTTGTTACCTATTTCATCTCCTACAAATATAACATACTTCTTATGCTTTTCAAAAAATAATCCTGTCGGGTTGTCACAAATACTTCTTTTACCTATAGCCAACTCTGTGCCAATTATCTCAGGATCCTTGCTAGACTGATAAGTACGAGACCTAAACTCACTTGAATAAGTGTTATCTAATAATTCTTGTGCAACGGCACGTATCATCGGATGAGTTATCTTTGAAATGTCTTCTTGCGTAGTCGTAGATTTTAAACGGGAAAAAACATTATCTTCGAAATAGGCTGCATCAACCGTCAGATCGAAATCAGTACCTTCCGCTTTTTGATAACATTCAAATTCTGCCAAAGCAACGCTTCCTTGATTAGGTTTGGGTGTACGTTCGAATGTAAGACGAAAATGAGTGGGATTAACCACATTCACATCCATCCGGATAGACGGTACTATTTTCGATTCATCAAACGAACCGCATTTAGTCCATTCTGTAACCGTAGCGGATTTATACTCAATTTCTCCTTTCGTCAATTGATTATTTACCGTCACTCCTGCTTTTCTTTGATGCAAAATAATATAATCAACTTTTTCTGCTCCTTCTTGTAATGTATACTCAAATATGATTGGTTCCCATTTTGCACTTGGCCCCGACCCATAATGAGTATTCGGATCATCATCAATGGTCTTATCCGGTCCCGAATTTCCATCACCATAAACAGTACCTTGAGTCATCTCAACACTTTCAACCTTCACTTTAACATCATCCGGAATAACATCATCAATGTCTGCCGACTCTTGTTCCACAGGTATTTCCACCAAAACAGGTTCACCATTCTGACCAACCGACACTATACGAATCATATCTCTACGTACAGATAAACCCATATTGGCAGTCACATTGTATTGATATTCGGACTCTACCATTCCTCTTGTATCCGGTCCTTCTTTTTTCAACGTCAGCCACTTCTCTTCATTCTGAAGAGTATATTCTACATTGGCTGTCACCTTTACAGCAAATGTTTGCATCTCCTTTGATAAAAGTTTTGATTCGACATCCACCAATATTTCCGGTTCCGAACCCAATTGCACCACCCGGAGAAGTATATTCTCCGCTCCTGTGCCGCAAAGGATAAACTCAGCCTCACGCTTACCTACCCCTTCATTGGAAGCAACAGCAAGCGTCAGCAAATGAATGTCCGAAGCTGATAAGCCGATAGAAGTTTTACACCATTCATAGCCGCCCGATATTTTAGGTAACAGTTTCCAATCAGGCACATTGGTATGTATTTTCACTGATCCTGTTTTTCCTTCAATAGGTACATTGTACACATTATTTTCAAGTTCTACACGTAAATAAGGGGCAATCAGTTCTTCTTTTGTGTCACTACACCCACACAATAGAAAGAATAATGGCAAAAGCAAATAAATATGTTTCATGATTAGATTCGTTATGAGTATATAAAAAGAGCTATAAAGCAAAGATATCCTTGCGTTTACCGTCCCAAGCAACCGCCACCAGCCGATCACATCCTTTCGGGAAATAAGCTATTGTCTCAGAATTGTCCTCAGTTCCTGTCCCTACCATAGAAACACGTTGCAATTCATTCCCCTGATAGGCTTCAAAAACCACCACATTTCTCCATATATCATGAGAAATATGACAAGATTCACCTTCCACACGTACCCCTTTTCCTTTTATACCCTGCACGGGTAATTGCTCACGAAAGGCTTTCACACTATTCATTGTTATATAATGTATAACCGGAGATTTAGGCTTGGCGTATCGAGAAGCATAACGAACAATTTTCTGCACCTGCTCGCGGGAGATACTTAAATGCCGATTACCTCCATAATCGCCGATTTCAGTATCTACAGAGCGGAGTATACCCGACTTTATGAAGAAATCAGTTAAATCTTCCTGCATTACATCACAGGCATTCTTCACAAAATTCAACTGGAGTTCACCTACCGTCAAGTCTTTTTCATCTGTTCGACGTACAATCTCACTTATGCAAGCATAGAAATCCGGTTTTCCGAAATTTGTGAGTGCATTGTAAACTTGCAATTGCCAAAACGGACAAAGTCGCACAAAAGGATTCTTATTATCCGAATAGGGAGGCGCAAAAGGGGTTGAAGGATTATATAACAAAGGCTTTTGCTGTACAACGCAATGATTGAAATGCCAATTGAACAAGCCGCCATACACTTTTTGCCCCGTACCGTCGGGAGATTTTGAATGCTCTATGCGGAAGGGACCTTCCGGACACAGCAAATATTGTATCCATGCCGCTTGAATATTATTGGTGATTTCTGTCGTACCATGCCATTTCAGTCCCGGACGTACTTGATTCACGTGTCCGAATTCATGCCCGATCACCCAATTAGAAGTCCGGATATCTGCGGGACGAATAATAGAAGAAGTACGGGGAAAAGAGACTCCTTTCCCATTTGCATTAGGCGGCCCCGACCAACTGATACGCCCAAACATACGGTTGTTCATACGATAACCAAACTGATCGATTCCCAACATTTCCTGCTGCGCCAAAATGATATAGTCATACATACGAATCATCTCCACTCCGCAATCACTTCCTTTTTCACGCAAAGTTTTTACGTCAAAAGTCAGATGTATATATTTTCCCTGCATATCAATCACTTCTGCAACCGCATTATCCAGCATTCGTTTCCATTCAGCATTTGTATGCCGACAGGCATTAAACACCCCATTATCAGTTCCTGTGTGAAAAATAAGTTCCAGTTCAGGAGCCTTTCCGCAATCTTCTACATAATAGCTTACATAAACCAGTCCTTTATGGGGAGCCGAAAATTCATTGTTTCCTTTTTCTAAAGTAAATACAGTGGTCTTTTCTTTCTTTTCTCCTTCAGCAGGTTTACTAAAATCAACCAACAATAAATTGGGATGATAACCTTGCAGATCAGGAACAGTCACCCGTATCATTTCTCCTTCTGTAAAATACAACCCGGTAGGATTCTCAAAGGGACTATAACGAGAAGTTTTCAACTGTTTTGCCAACGAACTGATATCATAATAAGGAATAGCAACAAAGTTGACGGAAGCAGCTTGTACGGTCATCCAAATACAGATATTCAGTAATCCAAAAATAAATATATTCTTCACAGTCATTTTACTTAAAATAATAAATAGAAAAAGAGGCTGATAGAACCCAAGAGGTATCAGTACAAGCCTCCTTTAAATAATAATTATGATTAATATCCCGGATTCTGGACAATATGCGGAACCTTATTGGTCTCTTCCATAGGAATAGGCATCAGATATTGCGCTTGTTTAAAAGTACGAATGTTCTGCAACTCAGTCGGCACAAAGAATGTCTCATCTGTATCTCCTTCAATGTTCATACCCCACACCTTTTTACTTAAAATACTTGCATCTTTCCAACGGCGCAAGTCCCAGAAACGTTGATTCTCCAAATAGAATTCAATCTGGCGTTCTCTCCGGACGATCTCTCTAAGTCCTTCGGCAGTAGTTGCTTTCTCCGGATGATTCGCCTTTTTCCAGGCCTCGTCAATGGTAGGAATACCTGCACGCACACGAATTTTATCAATTAAGCCTTTAGCTTCTTCCAAGCGCCCTGTCGTGTTCTCCAAGACATCCAGTTCAATTAAAATCTCCGCCAGATTCAGATACATTTCTGCCATACGAATCACCGGATAAGGATAATGAATCGGACCATTCTGGAAGGCAGGATGAACAAACTTTTTATTCAGATATCCGGTACCGGTATAGTTACCCGTTTGCCCGTCTTCCCAACCATTATCATCATTTTTCCTGAATTTTACTACAATTGCTTTCTTCGCATTATTTGTACTGACAACTTTTCCATTATATTTCATGATTTCATAGTTTCCATTATGAAATCCAATCCATGCAAAGAAACGCGGTTCACGATTCAAATGTAAATTCAAAGTCTTTCCGTTCGATTGAGTAAAATAATTATTCCCATCATAATTTACCGGCATATTCACAATATCATACCTTCCGGGATAATCGAATTCTTTATCTTCATCAATAGGCAAACCATTTTTCGTATAAAACATCTCGACTGTTTGCAATGTAGGAGCCAGAACACCCCACGAATTTTTATATCCATTAGATGCTTTCTGCTTTGGAGTAGATTGATTCTGAAGAGCATATGTTCCCTCTTTACGAGTATCAACCATAATCACCTCCGGATTTGTACCTCCCACATTGTCCATAAAAGTATAGCGTACAGCACGTTGATCTTTATTCACAGGACCCGGCTTTTGAGCCGAAGGAGTACCTGCGTCATCATGTCCCACCTCATTATATAAACGGAAACCTGCATTCTCCAAATCTGCAATTGCCTTACGTGTCATCGTTTCCGCAGTCTTCCACTTTTCTATATCAACCGTTTGAGATATCAAAAAACGACTATCCAACGGACTTTTGAAATCTGCAAAGAAATCAGAATTACCATTAAATAAAGGAGAAGCAGCATACAAATGTACTTTCGCACGTAAAGCTTCAGCCACATACTTTGTAAAACGGCCGTAGTCATCTCCGTCATGTCTTTCAGCCAGACCTATTGTTTCCGCTTCAGTAATCTTTTCATCAATGAACTGAACGACTTCATCTACACTCGAACGTTCGGGAAGTTGTTCAATAGGAGTAAGGGGATCTAACATTTCTCTCATAATCACCGAAGGCCCATAGGCACGGAAAGACAACCAGTGATAATAAGCAATCAACAAGGTAGTTTCCGCTTTATAATGCTGTAAATCAATAGGTTCTATATCTGGTGTAAAATCTACTACACTTAGAAATTGATAACATTGATGTAAACCTGTCCAAATATTATCATAATATGCTTTTGTCAACTGTGGTGAACTTGGTGAATAATAACCGCGCGGAAAAGTAACCCATTCACTTTTTTCGATTACGTTAATAATCTCAGCTGCCGAATATTTATCAAGTGCCTCACTCACTCGCGGATCGGGCATCTTTGAATAACAAGAATAGAGATAATTCTTTGCAGCCTTAGGATTCTGATAGGTGTTTTCCGGCGTATTACGTTCATCCGGAACGATATCCAAATAATTACATCCTGAAAGGAGCATTCCTCCCACTAATAATATAATTGCGAACTTTTTCATAGCTTTTTTACTTAAAGGTGAATTGAACTCCAATATTAAATACTCTCTGAATAGGATACTTCATGCCACTACCGCCTCCCATTTCCGGGTCCCAATGTTTGAAGGGCGAGAAAGTCAAAAGATTCGAACCGTTCAAATAAGCACGAAACATCTTGAACGTATAGCCCACTTCTGCATTCTTCAGCTTAAGAAATGCACCATTACGCAACCAGTATGAGGAGTTTGCCGTATTATTAGCATTCGTATCGCGGGTCAAGCGTGGATAAGCCGCATTCGGGTTCGGATTACTTTCACTCCAATAATCATCAGCGATAAACTTCATTACACCACGAGTCGCATTTTTTCCGAACGGATGAAATCCCGACATAAGAATAGACGTACGAGCTACGCCCTGAAAGAAAAATGAAAAATCCCAGTTCTTGTATTTCATGGAAGGGCCAAAGCCGTACACTATTTCCGGGTCTGCCGGATACCCCATGTAAACACGGTCATTGGTATTAATGATACCATCGCAATTTCCGTTTGCGTCCGGCTGATCTACATATTTGATATCACCCGGTTGAGGAATATATCCCAACGTTTGTTCGGCATGTGAGTCGACATCAGCCTGATCACGAAATAATCCATCCGCTATATAAACCTGATGCTGTCCTCTGGAATATCCTACACTGGACAAATTCGGATACAACTGGAATGGGGGTTCATCACGTTCCAAAATCGTATTATGCGCATAGGTAAACGTACCCTTAAATGATAAAAAGAAATCTTTTGTTATCTGCTTATTGTAATCCAGCGCTATATCAAATCCGACATTCTTCATCTTACCGCTATTCTCATAGATCTTCGTTTCTCCAGTTCCTATAAAATCAGGAAGAGTATTGACTTTCTGCATATAAATCTTACTACGGACCTCTTTAAACACATCAAAATTCAAATTGACTTGATGAAATAACTGCATATCGAATCCGACATTCAGTTTTTCCCCTACTTCCCAAGTCAGATTCGGATTATAATAACGATTCCATACGGGTCCCTGTAGGTTAATATTCTGATTGACTCCCGTCGTATATTTCCACTTATCACTGGATAAAACAATATCTTCCAGATAAGCATATCGTTCATTTATACCATCGTTACCAACTAATCCATAAGAACCGCGAAGTTTGAAATGAGATATCACATTCGAAATCGGTTCCCAAAACTTTTCTTGTGAAATATTATATCCCAAAGCTATTGAAGGGAAAAATCCGAAACGGTTGTTTTTCGCGAAGTTCTCCGAACCGTTATATCCAAAATTAACTTCAGCTAGATAACGGTCATCAAAAGCATAAGACAAACGTGCAGCAATACCTTGCTTCCGACGTGGTAAAGAAGATAAAAGATTGTCCGGTTTATTATTATCCAACTGATCCTGATTATATAAAAACATAGCATTAACGTCATGTACTCCAAACTTTCTTTTATAATCCAAATAGGCTTGAATAAATATTCGACGGTCACCTGTAGCAGCTCCTTCTGTATTTAAAGTAGTTTTTTGTTCACTACCTACTCTGCTTAATGTATAGTCTCCTGTATCTTCATTATATTGAGTAATTTCAAATTGATTGTAATTGGCTTTACGTGTAGTTTCTGTACTCGACCAATTTTTAAAAGAAGCCAGCACATGAAGCTTTAATCCCTTGGTCAGCATTTTCAAATCCTGATCTATGCGAAGATTCGCATTTACTGTACTGGCAAATTGTTTTTTATAACCCACAACGTACTCAGCCACGGGGTTGCGGTATCCGTTATTATAAATACCTCCGCTCATGCCTCCCCAAAGCGTATAAACCTCTTTATCACTACGAGCCGGATATACAATCGGAAAATCAACGGGAGAAGCTTCTCTTGACATATTGAATATTCCATCAATACCCGCCGAAGGTCCTTTCCAATCTCGCAGACTGACATTCAAGCCTAACGAAACTTTAGTGGTACTTGTAGCCTGTATACTCAAATTATTAACAAAATCATAACGCATCACGTTGATATTGTTATTGTACGAGAAGTAATCCTTACTCAATGACTTCAGATTACCGGCATCATGCTTCACTGATGCGCTCATAAAATAGGTAACCGCCTTCTTACCTCCACGAATGTTAAAATTGAAACGCTGTGCAAAAGCACTCTTGTTAAACATTTCATTATACCAGTCCACGTTTGGATAAACCAGCGGATTCAGCCCTTGTTCCGTAGCTCTGACCTTAGTGTCGTCATATAGCCCGGTAGTAATGCCACGGGTCATTAATGACTCATTATAAAGTTTCATATAATCAACTCCTCCTACCATTTCGGGGACAGAAGTAAGTTGTGACATCGATGTTTCCAGGCGGAAATTAATAATCGGTTTTAAAAGATCCTGCCCGGATTTAGTTGTGACAATCATCACACCATTTGCCCCACGGGTTCCATACATAGCCGTAGCCGTAGCATCCTTCAAAATAGAAAAGCTTTCAATGACCTCCGGGTCTAAAGCATTCAAAGCGCTTGAGCTGATTTCGACTCCATCCAATACGATTAAAACACCTGTAGCATCTCCGAAAGTCGACTTACCACGAATCCAAAAATCGGCTCCATCGGCACCTGGCTGTCCGCTACGCTGTATAGCGATCACACCGGCCATACGCCCGGCAAAACTGGTACTCAAACTGGAAGAAGGAACTTTCAATTCGGCAGGACGCACTTGCTGGATTGACCCTACCATCGTTTCTTTCTTCTGTGTAGCACCAAATGCCGTAACCACAACCTCTTCCAGCGATTTCGTATCTTCCTTCAACTGAACAGTGATTGAAGAACGTTCACCCACAGGAATTTCCTGAGTCACATATCCTATATAAGATACTATAATTATAGAAGTTTTGCCGGCTATCTGTATTTGAAACAAGCCGTCGAGATCTGTAATAACACCCGTTCCCGTATTTTTTAGCTGAATACTGGCACCGATAATCGGATTTCCCTGCTCATCTTTTACAAGCCCTTGAAGCAAACGCTTTTTTTGCGGAACGACCTGCTTTGAAGTATTTTTTTCTTTCAAGACTATTTGACGCTCTTGCACTTCATACACAATATTAATTTGTTCCGAGACTTTATCTAGAAGTTGCTTAACGGTTGCGTTATTTAAGTTTATATTGATTTGTGCAGACTTATTGATTATTGCCGGTTTATAGAAGAATACATATTGACTATTCTTTTCAACATAGGAGATCACTTCTTTCAAAGTGACATTTTTAAACGATACCGTAAATGTTTTGGTCTGCTCATAAGTTGGAGACTTAGCCTGCAAAGCGGCGGCTAAAAAGCAGAAAACAAATAGAAGGAGATATTTCCAGTTTTTCCCGGTCACGGAATTCCCCTTAGTCGTCATGTTAATCATAGATTTTAATGTTTAAGAATGTTACATCGGTAATTGTGTACTAAAATCCCTTTTTGAATCCGGATGATATTTGCGGTATCATTAGCGGATGGGATAAATCATCAAAGAAAATTACGGTCCCATAGTGTTTTTCATTTATAAGTTCATAAATATTAGTTCTTTTTCTCGTTCGTTTTATAGCTAAGACGAACAAGTTATTAGTTACTCCTCAATTTTTCAGAAAATAAATGCAGAAAAAGTACTTTTATTCAATTTTTCCTTCATCCAAAACGATTTGACGCAGTTTGGTTATCGAACGTCCTACCAAATTCATACACGAATGAGAAGACATCTCAAACATATCTGCCAATTCGTCCCACGAAAAGTCTTGGATGAATCGAAAATAAATAGCGTTTCTTTGCTTGGAAGATAGCTGTTGAAAACCTTTTTTCAGCAACTGGACTTTTATCAAATCCGAATCGTTTGTTTCAAAAATCCGAATAATACCAGCATCATCAGTAGGAATATCAATGTATTCATCTAATGGCAAATTACGGTTACGGACAGCTCTGGAAGAATCTAACAGGGCATTTACCAGAGTACGATACAGATAAGACTTCACGTAAGATAAGGTAGGGAGAGAAGAATGATTCACGTATATTTTAACAAACATATCCTGCAAGCAATCTTTAATCGTCTCTTCGTCAAAGTTCAGACGAAGGGCGTATCCGAACAAAGGAGAATAATAACGGTGATACAGTTCCTCAAAAGCAACTTTATCACCTTTCAATATTCGTGTCCATAGCTCGATATCAGTCATGTGTTTCTTAAAATAGCTTGCAATTAATGATAAGGATTACAAATGTAGTTTTTTTATATTACTTAATACATTTCACCTTAGTTTTTTCGATAAAAGACTACCCATCCCTCATTATTTTTATTGCAATCTGCGTTGTCGATTAATAAATTATCCATAAATTTGTGTCATTAAGGATTTTAATCATCGGTAATTGGTTACTATCCCCTTTTTAAATCCGGATGGTATTTGCGGTACCATCCGTTTTTATTACTCCTTTTTCGGACTTATATAATAAGCTTCACCAATCATTTGGCAATCAATTGGCACTACTACCGAAATCATTTTAACCAACTCAGACAACGGCAAACGTAGATCCAATTTTCCATCCACAACTTCAGTCTGTATAGCCGGTGCTACGACAATAGGCACGTCATAGAAACGGTTCAGCCTTTCAAACACACTCATCAACGGCTCATTATGTAAAATGAGCAAACCATTAATCCAAGCCGTATAGTCTTTTGCGTGCACACGTTTAATCCGACTAGCACGCCCTTCACTTACAACAACCAGATTATCAGGTTTCATCAATACCTCTTTTTCATATTTATCGCTAAGCTTCACAGAGCCTTCCACCAGAACCACTTCCGCCTGTTCTTTTCCTTTGTAAGCATTGACATTGAAAGAAGTTCCTAACACTTCTATGTCAAACTGATGCGTCTTCACTATGAACGGTTTATTTTTATCAGGGGTCACATCCAGATAGACTTCTCCTTCTACATATATTTCTCTTCGACTATCAGTAAAAACTCGTGGATATACTACCCGCGTACCAGAATTTACATGCATTCGGGTTCCATCCGAAAGCGTCAGTTGGCTATACTTTCCCTTAGGAACGATAATCTGATTAAATCCTTTTGGTTCATCAGCTTTTTCGGCTGTTTCATCCACAGAATGTTCTTCCTGCTCTATCTGAATCTTACCGTTGGAAGAATAAACTATGCCGACCGTATCTTTATCTATCTGCACTTTACGTTCATCCGAAAGCAATAATTGCACTTGTCCGCTTGTGTCTGTCACATCCACCAATTGGTTTACATAGGTATCCAAAGTCCAATTATCATCCGAAAACTCTCCTTTACCTATTATATATGCCAGCAGCAAACAAGCTGCCACCGACACAGGGATTAAAAACCTTTTTATATATTTTCTTGTTTGTGCTGCCTTCTTTTGCCGTTCTATTTCACAGTTGATCCGTTTCCACATATCCGCTTCGTCATCCCGCTCTCTACGGTCATGAAATCTGCAATATCCGATAATCTTATCGATTATTCCATCCAATTCTTGTTTTTGTTGACTCTTCATAAAATAAAGCTGCTTTATATTACGTTTTGAACTGTGAATCAAAATTCTTTAATTCACCTCCTCAAAACAATTCTACTACTATGACGAATTGGCTATTGATTACTCCTCACTTTTTATATATTTTTTTTCGTAAGTATTCTATTTCCCGCCACGACAATACTTTCAGACAAATAAATCATATCAAACCATGGGTATCTTTATTTAGAATTAAACATAAGATCGCTTACAAGTGAAGAGGCAGAGAAAAAGTGAAAAGAGGTACGGAAAAGAACTAATTCATTTCCGTGCAGCTATGAATATATTCTTCTATTAACGAATCTATAAATAGCCTGAAAAAATGACTAATCTGAAAAAAATGCATATTTTCTTTCTTCTGCTTTTCGTCATTGGATTTACATTAAGTGTAGAAGCAAAAACAGTCTGCATTTTCGATGAACAAAATGTGTAGTAACACAAATAACATCATACTTCTACCATTCTGTTTACTCCAAAATCAATTTTACGTAAAAAGGATCTAACATTTCTAGTATTTGACACAAAATAGACAATACTTGTTTGATTAAGTAAAACAGTCAATCAGACTAATAAGCCCCCCTCAAAGTCTGTTTTTTAACTCCTTTAAAACAAACACTTCGTTTCTCGGTAAGAAACGAAGTGTTCCACACCGAGAAACGATTGGTTTCACTACGGGAAACATATCGGATAGTGACGCTATTTTCTGCATATATCAAGAGAATAAATACAGAATCGCCCTTTAGTTTGTATATTCTTGCAATAATTTATGCGTTTATTTTTCTATTTACTGTTTTTTCTTTCCATTTGACTCCATCACAATCTTAAAAATAGAACATTCATGTAAGATAACTCTGATACTTCAGAAGAAAGCAAACTGTACAAAGTTGAAACAATCATTCATGCCTTTTACTTCTACTGTTTCTATTGCAAATATGCGTATGTCGGAAATAAAAAAATTAATATCGTGTCACTTTATTTGTGGTAGATTTCAGATATTCGAAACGATTAATCATTTCACCCAACTTCTTCGGATATTTATCTGCCAAGTTCTCTTGTTGTCCGATATCCTTTTTCAGGTTATAGAGTTTATATCCATATCCCAAACCAATAAACTCACCGTCTTCTTTACTATAAAGATTGAAATAAGGTGGAATCAACGCCCAATCTCCTTGACGATATGCATAATTGAACATTCCTTCAATTACTAGTTCTTCACGTCCTTTCTTGCTCTTTCCCAAGAAAGCATCCAGTGTATTCTCGCTATCCAGTTTATCCGTATAAGTTTGTCCCAGCAAAGAAGCAAAGGAAGCCAGCAAATCCATCTGACAAACAAAGACATCGGATACCTGCGGTTTCACTGCTGCCGGCCAACGAAGCATGAAAGGGATACGTGTACCACCATCGAACATACTTGTTTTCCCACCACGAAGCGGACCTGCTATCTTATGGTCGCCTACCAATTTCACTGCGTCATCCTTATAACCGTCGTCCAATACCGGACCATTATCACTGGTCAGCACTACAATTGTATTCTCTGCCAATCCCAACCGGTCCAGTTCTTTCAAAAATTCGGATACACACCAGTCTGCTTCCAAGATAACATCTCCACGTGGTCCCATGGGTGACTTTCCTGCGAAGCGTTCATTAGGAACACGGGGAACATGTGGCTGGTGCAATCCGTAATAGAGGAAGAAAGGAGCATTTTTATGGTCGTTGACGAACTGTTTGGCTTTATTCAGAAACAGCTCTGCCATTTCTTCATCTTTCCACTGCGCCGCCTTACCGCCTTTTTGGAATCCGATACGGGGAACACCGTTTACTATCGAACCGGCATGACCTACACTCGGATGCATACGGAGCAGTTCAGGGTTGTTCTTTCCAGTTGGTTCACCGGGGAAATTCTTACGGTAATCCACATAAAGCGGGTCGTTAGGGTCCAATCCTACTACACGTCCGTTTTCAAGAAAGACACACGGAACACGGTCATTGGTAGCTGCCTGGATAAATGAATAATCATATCCGATTTCGGCTGCTCCGGGATGAACATCTTTGTTCCAATCCACTTTACCATCTCCTAGTCCGATATGCCATTTTCCAACGGAACCGGTAGTATAGCCTGCCTGCTTCATCAGTTTCGGCAGGGTGATCTTCTTGGTATCAATAATCAGCGCCGCATTGCCCGGAAGGATTTTTGCTTCCGTATTCGTCCACGGATATAGTCCGGTCATAACGGAATAGCGGCTGGGGGTGGAAGTAGCTGCCGTACAGAAGCCCTGTGTAAAGCGGATTCCTTCGTTTGCTATGCGATCCATACCCGGTGTGGAGATGCGATGAGCTCCATAGCAGCTTAAGTCACCGTATCCGAGGTCATCGGCCACAATCATAATAATGTTCGGTTGTTGTTTGTCAACCGGTTTTTTCTCCGGTTGGGTCTGTTCGGCTAACAGGGTGGTAGGTATCGAAGAAATACCTGCTAATATGTAAAATACACAATCTAAGTTTCTCATGTTTTATTTAATTAGAATTTAATCATTTATTATAAATACACATCAATTCTTGATGTCCCTACGCAAAAGGCATTTTAGTTCCATTCGCTGCAATAGCATTCACTTTAAAGCCTTCAGGCAATACAGTGCCCACAGTAAATGAAGATTGCGGTGATACGAATATTACTTTTCCTGCATGATCGCTAACCTCGTAAACAGCCACATTCCGCCAGCCTGACATTGATAGTTTGGATCCCGAACAGGTAGCCGTTCCGGCAACTACGGCTGCATTATTTACATAGGCCTCTAAGTTGCTATCGCAGATATATTCTAATTTATGCTGCGGAGCAGAATATCCCAAATTGCGGATTCTGTCTTTAAGAGCACTTACCTGCGCTTCCGTCACTACTACCTTTCCATCACCATACGAATCGTTGAACTCATACGAACCGGCTTTCAGGAATCCCTGATGCGAAATGCATCTTTACCTCGTCATAGTCCACCGGATTACCATTCACATGATACATCACATAGGTTAATCCTTTCTTTTCCGAAATTATTATATACTTTCTGCTGTGCTTATTCTCTCTTCCCAGTCCTCCACCGTCCGTGTGTCGGAAGAAAAGTTCACTCCGATGCAAACCACTTTCCTCTTGTCAGTCAGATAAGGTTTGGCATAGCCGGTCTTCTCAATTTGTTCCAAAGCTTCCCGTGCAGTGCCGTCCATCTTGAATTCGAAGATGTAGACGTAATCCCCCAGTTCGAGTATACAGTCCACCCGACCGTAACTTTGGCGGTCTTCACAGTGGATGGCGGTGCAATAGACACCTACCAATCTTAGCAAGAGATAAAAAGTGTATTGGAAATGTTTCTCAGTCATATCAATATCCTTCAATGAACCGTGCGAATCATAGGGGATACTTGCCAGAAAAGCAGTGAGCGAGTGGAGAAAAGATTGCGTGTCTCCCTGTTCGAGAGTCCGCACAGCATCCGTTATCCAACTGGTCACCTCTTTGCCTTTCGGCTTCAAGTAATTGGATGCCAATATGGACAGGAATCCTTTCCGCACTTCGTTATTCGGGTAATCGAGCAGATAGGTTTCCATTCTTCGGTCATACTCCTTAATGGTGAGGTATCCACTTTGGTAAATCATAGGCAAAGGCTGCTCTATATCCGCCTTGTAGTCTACAAACATGGCAGGATCGTAAAATTTCCCTGTCAACTCGTTCATTTGTTCGCGACTGTGCTGAAGCAGGCGTACCAGATAGGTGGGAGTACCGGTAGAAAACCAGTAGTCACGGATTGTTTTTTTATTGAATGCATTGAGGATACTAAACGGATTATAAATATCCAACATATTGCTGCTGAAGTGATATCCGTCGTATTGGCGTTTCAGCCGATCCCGTATCTCCTCCAATGTGTATTGGTAATTGACCGCCAACTGGAATATGGGTTCTTCAAAATATTTCTCCAATTCCGCCTGGGTAATTCCGCACAGTGATTCATAGCGTTCGTCCATGCTGATGTCATCCGGCTGGTTGAATCCGCTGAACACGCTTACTTGCGAGAACTTGGTGACTCCTGTCAGCAATACGAATTTCAGGTATTCATCGGCGGCCTTGAATGTGGAATAGAAAGCTTTCAGAATATTCCGGTGATGCTCTTCAAGTAACAGTTTCCCGCCTTGCCGGTCACGGGTGTAAGCTTCCGTATCGAGCACATCGAGAATAGGCTTGTCATACTCATCAATCAGCACCACAGCCCGCAGTCCGGTTTGCTCATAGGCACGATGCAACACACTCTTAAACCGATCTCCCGTAGTGGTATAGTTCGGGTTCTTTCCATATATGTCTTCCCAATTACCCAAATAGCCTTCGATAGTTGCTTCCAACGCTCCCTCCTGAGTATAGTTTCCTCCGTTAAAGTCTATGCGAAATATGGGATATTGCAGCCAATCCTTCTCCAGACGGCTGATTGCCAATCCGTCAAAGAGATTCTTCCGTCCCTGAAAGTAGCAGTCGAGAGTACTTACCAGCAAGCTTTTACCGAAGCGACGCGGACGGCTCAGAAAATAAGTTTTGCCTCTTTTTACGAGGTCGTAAACCAATTCGGTCTTATCCACATAAACAAATCCATCTTCACGGATTTGAGCGAAACTTTGTATTCCAATGGGGTATTTCATATACTCATCTGTTTTTATAAATCACCAAACAAAGATAAACGAAATAATTCATTTCTATGCAGTTTCATTCAAAACTGTACTCTAATGAGTTAGTTCAAATCCGCACGATTATGAATAAATAGTCACATACTAATAAGAAGCCGTTGCCGGAATACCCTCTTTTTCCAGTAAAGTGACAATCCGATCTAACTCTTCATGAGTAGCTTTCTGCAAATCATGGTCGGGCGTTTCACGGTCAATCGTATATATCATCACTTGTCTAGGAGCTATTTCTTTCACCGCTTCTATCCAGGGAAGGACATATTTATCAGATGTATTATCCATGTCTTTCCCCTGATAAGCTCCTTTCAGAAACATCGTCTGTACAATACAGTTTCCCTTGAATTCTTTCATTTTCTCAATAACCTTCTTTACGGAATATTTTCCATTCGGACGGTCTAACTGATGGATATATTCTTCATCCACCGTATCCAATTTCAGAATATTATTATCAATCTTATTCAGTGCATCAAAGACAGCGGGGCGGTCGATAAACGTAGAATTGCTTAACACACTCACTTTCGCTTTCGGAAAATAGGTATCACGGAGCGCAAGCGTATCTTCTATGATTTCCGGGAAGTGGGGATGCGCAGTCGGCTCACCGTTTCCGGCAAATGTCAGTACATCAGGGGCAGGCCCATTGGCCTGCATATCTTTCAGTTTCTCTTCAAGAGCTGTGCGAACTTCTTCACGGGTAGGAAGAAGTTTCTTCGTACGATGTTCGGCATTGAAACCACATTCGCAGTAAATGCAGTCGAATGAACAAACTTTACCGTCATCCGGCAATAAGTTAATTCCCAAAGAAACACCCAAACGGCGGGAATGAACAGGGCCGAAGATGGGTGAAGGAAAAATAATAGTCATCTTATTCTAATTTTATCATTTACAATTTATATTTTATCAACTGATTATTTCCTGTTGACGTCGCAATATTAAACTGCTTACTTTGTCTACTAATTTCTTCAATTAGTTTTGTACAAAGATAGCTTAAAACTTGATACGCAGTTGCACTTGTACATCTGCTTTTTTATTTCCCCGGATTAAATCATTGCCAGAACCAATTTCATTCCGATCCAAGTAAACGGTTTCACCGAACTTGGTTATGAACAACCAGTGTTTATTCAGTTCATATCTTAAACGGACACTGCACCGGAATCCACTGCCTTGAAATGACGGAGTATAAAATGTATAAAGCAATCCTTTTTCGGATGCATATACACGTGAATCATAACTGTCTGTAGAAAAGTAACTGCCTTGAACGTCAGCAAACAGCCTGGCCCAAGGCAGTTGGGAGGATATCATCTGTGTAACCTGATATCCTATGTCAGCAGCTCTGTCCTGAGAATGAAAATGATTATAATCTAAAGTTGTACGACTGCTAAACACATCTTTAAAAGAATAGTTCAAACGATAACGAAATTGGTGATGAAAAATAGGAAGCGTTAGCATTCCTTTACTTCCTGTCAAATCACGCTCTTTTTGTTTATAACGATATTTCAGATCCATTGAGAGATTAGTGCGCAGAGTAAAAGTAGCTTGGATCAGTCCGTCTATTCCACGGGAAGATTTACTGATTCGGTATCTTTTCCACGGAAAAGAAAACAAATCGAAAGAAGCAAAGAATTTCCAATGGGCAAAAGGAGAGGTTTCTAGTCCTAAATAGTATCCCTGTTCATTCTGGGTTGTACTTCCTTCTCCAAAAGAATGAGCAAACATTGCCCAATAATCATAGGAGTAAAATCGGTGTATCAACATGAGTTGAACATCTTGAACCGGCGAATATTGCAGACGGTTCAAAGAAGCCCAACCTTGTTTTCCTATGGCCGTCTCTCCCTGAAAAGAAAAACGATGCCAACGGTATGCATAATCTATTCCTAAATTATAGAAACGATTCCCATGAAGATTGTATTTGGAATAGCCTGTTAATTCCGGTTCATAAGGTCGGTTGAAAACATAGTAAATACCGGTGATACCCAGTCTTATACGGTTCTGTTGATAACTTACGTTTCCACCTGTTAATTGTAATGTGAATAAGTTCTTTTTATCCGCTTCCTTTTGACTCCGGTGTAGTCCGGTTTTGTAGATAGAGGTGATTTCTCCATCCGCTATCACACCGTCCAGGGAACGATGTGAATAAAAGCCGGATACATCCCAATGCTTTGCTAAAACAACAGTAGCCGCCACTCCCCGAAAATAATTGTATTCATCCGTAGAAGAGTGTTTCTTTATTCCACTGCTACGATTGTTGAAAGAAGAAGCATAAATTGTCTTTCCCATCAGATAATCCGTGCTAATCACCAATCCCTGACCAAAACTAAGCCGATAGTTACCAACAGCCAATGCTTTCAACCGTCCACAGTTTTTCAATAACAAATAAAAGGAATAATAATCGTATCCGTAACGATTGTGCAAAGCGGCGAAAGGCTCTCCCGCATCTTTCTCGGCAACGACTCCAGCATAAAGCCGGTCACTATATCGAAAGCTATATTTCACAGAGTTATAAACAGCAGGTCCTAAATAGGTATGTTCATAACCTTTTCGCTTATAAAACGGTATATCCATGCGAGTTAGCACTTCATTCTTACCATACTTCCCTGCACTTTTTAACATAGTTTTCCACCGAAATGCAGGTTCATTGTTAATAGCTTTTATGCAGACAAAAGGCAATAAATACTGGATAGTCTGCCTATCCATGTCCTCTATTAACTGAAGTTCATAAATGGTTTGCATCTGTCCATGTATATAGATGTATGCCAACAGGTGTTCAATTTGAATATCGTTCAGAAAAGGAAATTGTTCGAGTTGTTCACGGGTAGCGGTATTCAGATTAACGGGCTCTTGCAGACGAGTGGAAAGTTCTTCCAGTTCATTTTCCCAATTCAAGGTATTAACAGAGTTATCAATATCGTTATTAACAGACAAATCTTCAAGAATATCTTCTAAAAGACTTTCAGAAGGGTTTTGAGCACTACAAGCAGGAATTATGAACAGGCTGTTTATAATACTTATCAACCGGATAAGTTGAGTAGTTTTCATCAATAAAGTGCATATTATCTTGTTGTATCTTTACGAGCAAGGGCGCAAAGATACTTTAAATAGGTTAACGTCTTTGTGAAAAGACCAAATAATAAAATTTTAATCCTATTTTTGTATCGTGAAAAGAAGGCTTAACATAGTAATAATGACGCTGTTTGCTATTGTTTGCTGTACATTGCGCGTACAGGCTCAGGAAAAGCAAAGCATCAATGGATACTTGGTTCCGATGTGTATCTATAATGGAGATACGATTCCATGTGTCCAGTTAAGAACTGTGTATATCTTCCGCCCGCTAAAGTTCAAGAATGAAAAGGAACGCCAGGAGTACTACCGGCTGGTGCGGAATGTAAAAAAGGTATATCCCATATCAAAAGAAATTAACCAGGCTATTATTGAAACTTACGAATATCTGCAAACTCTACCTAATGAGAAGGCTCGTCAGAAACATATCAAACGAGTGGAAAAAGGTCTGAAAGAACAATATACTCCCCGAATGAAAAAGCTCTCTTTTACACAGGGAAAACTGTTGATTAAATTAATAGACCGCCAAAGTAATTCTACCAGTTATGAACTGGTAAAAGCATTTATGGGACCTTTTAAAGCCGGATTCTATCAGACATTCGCTGCACTGTTCGGTGCCAGTCTGAAAAAGGAATACGACCCGGAAGGCGAGGATAAGCTAACGGAACGTGTAGTACTGTTAGTGGAGAACGGACAAATCTAAAATAAACCGGATTTATAAACTTATCAATCCTATTTATCAACTGCTCAAATAATGCCGGTTATCACTTCAAGCATTAACAGGCTTCTCGCAAGGTATTAATTTCCGCTTTCTCAGCAGTTAATACTTGAGTTGTCAGGTATTAATAGCCTGCATGATAAGTATTAATAGTTGAGAACTCAAGTATTAACAGCCTACAAACGGGCTATTAACAACTATAATAATAACTACTCAACAACCATTGAATCTACATGGCTCTATATAGTTATAAACAATATATATCTATTGATTATTAATGAATTAACTAAGCTATTAACTCGTTATAAACAACTTATTAACCAATCCTGTTTATGCCGTTAACGTAGCTTTTTGAACAAATCCCAAATCACAATACCGGTAGTTACGGAAACATTCAAAGAGTGTTTGGTTCCGTATTGGGGAATCTCTATACAGCCGTCCGAATGGTTAATAACCTCTTGTTGTACCCCTTTCACTTCGTTTCCCATTACGATGGCGTACTTCTTAGTCTTATCCAGTTCAAGTTCATCCAACATGATACTTCCTTCTGCCTGTTCTACGGAATAAACGATATATCCTTCATTTTTGAGGTTATCAACAGCATCAACAGCGTTATTAACATACTTCCAGTCGACAGTGAACTCAGCTCCTAAAGCAGTCTTATGCATTTCGGGGTGTGGCGGAGTAGCCGTTATGCCACATAGATAGATACATTCTATGCGAAATGCATCCGATGTACGGAACACGGAACCTATATTGTGCAAACTACGAATATCGTCCAACACTACCACCAGGGGCAGTTTTTCAACCTGTTTGAACTCCTCGGCGCTGATACGGTTCAGCTCTGTTATTTTCAGTTTACGCATGCGTATTTTCTTTTAGATTGTTCTTGTGTGCAAAGGTAATCCTTTTCTGTTAACAGAGATGTTGATAACGGTTTAAAACCTGTCAAAACTATCGGCAAAGATTTTGAAAAATAATCCTTGCATTATTCAAAAGAAGGTATAAGAGGCCTTCGTTATGAACATTCCAAAAAACTAACCTAAAACTTTCTACACAGACATAAACATATTTTTCAGCACTTATCTGCCTGTTTATATCCATAAAGTTTTTAACTTTGCACTTTATCAACAGGGAGTTAATAGCAAACTTCCATTTGATGGCATTTGACGGTGCTTTCATTGATAATGAAGCGAGTAGGATAGGCTGTCTTGTCCTTTATATCAGTTCATAACCGACTCATAAAGCAGAAGTATGGACTAATAACTTATCCGGCAAGAAAAATCGTATTTATTTGCTAA
>PPYF01544527.1_pt1 | contig 51452 bp, 38 predicted proteins | sample 1559871 | NCBI WGS metagenome assembly PPYF01 (sample SAMN08240021, study PRJNA423297) | Human gut metagenome, whole genome shotgun sequencing project.
AGACGATGAAAGTCTGACATGCCTTTATAAGTACGCATACTTCTAAAATTTGTGTCAACTTTTTTTAGTACACTACACACTCCTGCCGCCCCGCGCCGCCACCGCGCCCACGCCGGACGCCGCTTCATCCTTTTCTTTCAGAAAAAAGCGGAAAAAGCTACGGCAGAGCGAGAAATATTTGCTAATTTTGCTTTCTAACAGAAAGTGTACACATGATGAAACAACAACTTCGGGTCATCATCAGCGGCGGCGGAACAGGCGGACACATCTTTCCCGCCATTTCCATTGCCAACGCCATACGCGCCAAACGCCCTGATGCACAAATACTTTTTGTCGGTGCCGAAGGACGCATGGAAATGCAGCGCGTCCCCGCCGCAGGCTACGACATCAAAGGTCTGCCCGTGGCCGGCTTCAACCGGCAGCAATGGTGGAAGAATTTCGCCGTACTCCTCAAACTTTTCAAGAGCCGCAGGCTCGCCCGCCGCATTGTCGCCGACTTCCGGCCCGCCGTGGCCGTAGGCGTGGGCGGATATGCCAGCGGACCCACTCTCAACGTGGCCCAGAAAATGGGAATCCCCACGCTGCTGCAGGAACAGAACTCCTATGCCGGCGTCACCAACAAGCTGCTGGCCAAAGGCGCCCGCCGCATCTGCGTGGCCTATGAAGGCATGGAGCGTTTCTTCCCGGCCGACCGCATACGCCTCACCGGCAATCCCGTCCGCCAACAGCTGCTGGCCACCGGCATCAGCCGCGACGAGGCCGCCGCGCGCCTGGGGCTCGACCCCGCCCGCCGCATCGTGCTCATCGTGGGCGGCTCGCTCGGCGCCCGCACGCTCAACGAGAGTGTGCTCAGCCAGCTGGACCTCCTGCGCAGCCGGCAGGACGTGCAAGTGTACTGGCAGACCGGAAAATACTACAGCGATGAGATTCGCAACCGGCTCCAGCAGGCCGGACAGCCCGACAACCTTTCCGTCACCGACTTCATCGGCGACATGGGCGTGGCCTACGCCGCCGCCGACCTCGTCGTGTCCCGCGCGGGCGCCGGCAGCATCTCCGAATTCTGCCTGCTCGGCAAGCCCGTCATCCTCGTACCCTCACCCAATGTGGCGGAGGACCACCAGACCAAAAACGCCATGGCCCTCGTGGAGCGCAAGGCCGCTCTCTTCACCGCCGACGCCGACGCCCGCGGGCAACTCCTGCCCCTGGCCCTCGACACGGTGAACGACGCCCCCCTGCTGGCCAGCCTCTCCGAAAACATCCGCCAGATGGCCCGTCCCAATGCCGCCGACGACATTGCCGACGAAGTCATCCGCTTGGCCGAAACCGGCGGCAACCACTAAACCCCGCCACAGCCGCAGGCCCTGGCGCATCACAAGAAAACCAATCAAGACGCATGGACGAAAAAGACATCAAATCCGTATATTTCGCCGGTGCCGGTGGCATCGGCATGAGCGCCCTCGTGCGCTACTTCCTCTCCCGCGGACTCACCGTAGCCGGCTACGACCGCACCGAAACCGAACTCACCCGCCGGCTCTGCGCGGAAGGCGCGCAAATCCACTATGAGGACAACCCCGACCTCATCCCGCAGGCCTGCCGCGACGCCCGCCACACGCTGGTGGTCTACACGCCGGCCCTGCCGGCCGAACACCGCGAACTGGCCTGGTTCCGCGCCGGAGGCTTCGACATCCAGAAGCGCGCCCAGGTGCTCGGCACGCTCACCCGCCTCATGAAAGGGCTCTGCGCCGCCGGTACGCACGGCAAGACCACGACATCGGCCATGACCGCCCACCTGCTCCACGAAAGCCATGTGGGCTGCAACGCCTTTCTGGGCGGCATCACGAAAAATTACGGTACCAACTACCTGATTTCTGAAAAAAGTCCGTACGTGGTGATAGAAGCCGACGAGTTCGACCGCTCTTTCCATCATCTGCGGCCCTACGCCACCGTCATCACCTCGACCGATGCCGACCATCTCGACATCTACGGCACAGCCGAAGCCTACCTGGAGAGCTTCCGCCACTACACGCAGCTCATCCAGCCCGGCGGTGCCCTCGTCGTGCACCGCGGACTCGCCCTCAGGGAAGACCTCCAGCCGGGCGTGCGCCGCTACGACTACTCGCGCACCGAAGGCGACTTCCACGCCGAGAACATCCGCATCGGCAACGGACGCATCCTCTTCGACTTCATCTCGCCTCTGGGCAACATTGACAACGTGGAACTGGGCGTACCCGTCAGCATCAACATCGACAACGGCATCGCCGCCATGGCCCTGGCCCAGCTGGCCGGCGCCACGGGCGAGGAAATCCGCCGGGCCATGCTCAGCTACCGCGGTGTGGACCGCCGCTTCGACTTCCAGCTGAAGACCGACCGCATCGCCTTCCTCAGCGACTATGCCCACCATCCGGCCGAACTGCGCGAAAGCATCCGTTCGCTCCGCGAAGTGTTCAACGGGCGTAAACTGACCGGCATCTTCCAGCCCCACCTCTACACCCGTACCCGTGACTTCTACCGCGACTTTGCCGACAGCCTTTCCCTGCTCGACGAAGTGTACATCACCGAAATCTATCCGGCCCGCGAAGCGCCCCTGCCCGGCGTCAGCAGCGAACTTATATACAACGAGTTGCGTCCCGACATGGAAAAGCATCTCTGCCGCAAGGAAGAGGTGCCCGCCCTGGTGGAACAGGGACAGTTTGACGTGCTCGCCGTGCTCGGCGCAGGCGACCTCGACAATTATGTTCCGCAACTGACCGAAATACTCCGGCCGCGCGCCTGATGCCCGCCCCGGCCGCAACCGCAACCTTTTCCGCTCTGCCCCATGAAGACCTTTTTCAAGCTCCTCCTGCTCCTGGCGGTCACCGTCTACCTGGCCTTCGCCTTCGTCCGTCTGCACCGCAACCAGAACCAGTCGGTGTGCTCCGGTCTGGAAGTCACCCTGACCGACACGCTCCACACCGGGTTCATCACCAAGGCGGAGGTGGAACACCTGCTCCACGAAGCCGGACTCCACCCCGTCGGCAAGCACATGGACTCGGTCAATGCCCTGCGCATCGAACAGTTCCTGCAGGAAAATCCCTTTGTCAAGGAAGCCGTATGCTACAAAATGCCGGACGGAAAAATCGGTATCATCCTCGGACAGCGGCGTCCCGTCATGCGCATCATGCCACCCAACGGCCGCAGCTACTATCTCGATGAAGACGGATACCCCCTCGAAACACTCGACTACAATGCCGATGTCGTGGTGGCCACGGGCAACGTCGACACCACCTTCCTGCGCGAAAAGCTCCTCAACCTGGGGCTCTACCTGAAGCAGGACCGTTTCTGGAACGACCAGATTATGCAAATCAACGTATTGCCCAACCGGGAAATCGACCTCGTGCCCCGCGTAGGCGGCAATCTCATCATCCACTTCGGAACCGCCGACAGCATCGCCCGCAAGTTCTGCAACCTCAAGGCGTTCTACGAAAAAGTGATGCCCGAAGTGGGCTGGCACACCTACCGCGAAATCAGCCTGAAATATGCCGACCAGATTGTGTGCAAGAAGCGCTGAACTCTCTCCGGCCCCGTGCCGGCACTCTCTCCCCGCCGCGCGGAAGCAGCAAGCCTCCCCGCCCCTTCAAGAATAACAAGAAAAAACAAGAATAATATGGCAGCAGAAGATAACTTTATCGTAGCTACCGTGCTCGGTTCCTCGAAAATAACCGCCGTAGCAGGCCGCAAACAGCCCGATGGCGCCATCCAGGTGCTGGCTTGCGTGCAAGAACCCTCAGACAGCTTCATCCGCAAGGGACGCATCAACAATGTGACCAAGATGAAGCAGTGCATCATCAACATGAAGGACAAACTGGAAAAGAAACTCCAGAAGTCCATCTCACACACCTACGTCGGCATCGGCGGCATGGGCATGCACACCGTAAGCAACACCGTAGTGCGCCATTTCGACCAGAAGACCACCGTCACGCAGGAACTCGTCGACTCCATGATGGAGGAAAATAAAGACACCGCCACCCCCGACCGTTACATCTTCGAAGTGGTGCCGCAGGACTACAAAATCGGTACGCAGAGCCAGACCGACCCCGTCGGCATCCCGGCCGAAACCATCGAAGGGCACTACCTGAACATTGTGGCCAACTGCTGCATCCGCGAGGACGTGGACAACTGCTTCCGCAACGCCAACCTGATGATAGCCGGCCGGCCCATCACGCCGCTGACGCTTTCCGACCTGGTGCTCTCGGAGTCGGAAAAGCGCTCGGGCTGCGTCTTCGTCGACATGGGGTCGGAAACCACCTCCGTAGCCATCTACAAGAACAACCTGCTGCGCCATTTCGCCGTCATCCCCCTGGGCGGCTCCAATGTCAACCGCGACATCGCTTCCCTGCAGATTGAGGACAGCGAAGCCGAGGAACTCAAGATGCGTTTCGGCGCTGCGCTCTATGAAGACGCCACCGAAACCCGCCAGCCCGTGGAGCTCAAGGACGGCCGTAGCGTGAAGTTCGAGGAATTTGCCGGTCTGGTCGAAGCCCGCATGGAGGAAATCATCCTCAATGTGGCCCATCAGATTGAACTGTCGAAATATGACAAGAGCCAGCTCATCGGCGGCATCATCATCACCGGTGGCGCGGCCAACATGAAGAACATGGACAAGGCCTTCGAAAAGCATACCCGCTTCGAGAAAATACGTTTCGCCACCAAGAGCGGCGTCCGCATTCCCCTGCGCACCAGCCTGAGCGACTTCAACAAGGATGGCTCCTGCAACGCAGCACTCGCCATCATAGACAAGGCGGAATTCAACTGCTGCGGCGGCGAACTGGGTAACAACACACCGGCGCTCTTCCCCGCCGAACCGGCCGCCGAACCGGTGCCCGCCGCACCGGCACCTGCCGAAGCCGACAAAAAGGCACCCAAGCAGGAGGAAGAAGAGGAAAAGCCCGCAAAGCCCAAAGGACCCGGCATCTTCTCCAAATTCATGACCCGCATGAAAACGCTGGCCAACGACCTCGTTTCGGAAAACGACCAGGACAATTAACACGACGCCGGAGCCTGCCGCCGCAGGGCGGCACAGACTTCCGGGAAAAGGTAAATCCCAAAACGCAACACAACGATGTCAGAACAGAATAACAACCTTTTGATTGACATGGGCGTACCCTCCACCACGCCCTCCATCATTAAAGTAATCGGAGTCGGCGGCGGCGGCGGAAATGCCGTCAACCACATGTACCGCGAAGGTATCCACGACGTCAATTTCGTCATCTGCAACACCGACTCCAAGGCGCTCTGCGACTCTCCCGTTCCCGTGCGCCTGCAGCTCGGCAAGGAAGGTCTCGGCGCCGGCAACCGTCCGGCACGTGCCCGCGAGGCTGCCGAAGAAAGCGTGGAAGACATCCGCCGCATGCTCGACGACGGCACCAAGATGGTATTCATCACCGCCGGAATGGGCGGCGGCACCGGCACCGGCGCCGCTCCGGTCATTGCCCGCGAGGCCAAGGCGATGGGCATCCTCACCGTCGGCATCGTTACCATCCCCTTCCTCTTCGAAGGCAACAAGAAAATCGACCAGGCGCTCGACGGCGTTGAGGAAATCTCCAAGCACGTCGACGCCCTGCTCGTCATCAACAACGAACGCCTGCGCGAAATCTACCCCGACCTCAACGTGCTCAGCGCCTTCGAGAAAGCCGACAACACGCTCTCCGTGGCCGCACGCAGCATCGCCGAAATCATCACCATGCACGGCATCATCAACCTCGACTTCCGCGATGTCTGCACCGTGCTCAAGGACGGCGGAGTGGCCATCATGTCCACCGGTTACGGCGACGGCGAAAACCGCGTCACCAAGGCCATCGAAGACGCCCTCCACTCCCCGCTGCTCAACAACAACGACATCTTCAACTCCCGCAAGGTGCTCCTCTCCATCTCCTTCTGCGCCGAAAAGGAAGGCGACCTGCTCATGATGGAAGAAATGAACGAGGTGCACGAATTCATGTCGAAGTTCCACGACGACGTGGAGACCAAATGGGGACTCTCCACCGACCCCTCGCTCGAAAAGCGCGTGAAAATCACCATCCTCGCCACCGGATTCGGCATCACCAACGTGCCGGGCATGAAGGACAAGCAGCTGCAGGAAGAAGAAGCCATCCGGCAGAAGAACGCCGAGAAGATGGAGGAATATGAGGACCGCCGCGGCCAGTACTACGGTCCCGGCGACAAGAAGAGCGGACAGAAGCGCCGCCCGCGCTCCTACCTCTTCGGGCTCAACGACCTCGACAACGAGGAAGTCATCTCCCTGCTCGAACTCACGCCCACCTACCGGCGCAGCAAGGAGCAACTGGCCGACATCAAGAGCAAGACGACCGAAAACTATCCCATCGATTTCGGCGACCTGCCCCGTCAGGAGGGCAACATGGTCATCAGTTTCGACTGACACCCCTCCCTTTTCCGCCGCCCAACCGCGGTCAAAGAGTTAAGGATGTCGCGCCGGCCATGGCCTGCAAGGCGTCTTTAACTCTTTGTCGTCATTCCGCACCCGCCCGCGAAGCCCGCAAGGTGCCGGTGCCGCGAAGCCGCGCGGCCCCGCCGCGTCTCCCCATCATCCCCTTCAGCACACGACAATCATGGACGATTTACTCATCAATCTGGTCAATGCCAGCCAACCTTCCATCATCAAGGTCATCGGCGTAGGCGGTGGCGGCGGCAATGCCGTCGCCCACATGTACCGGAATGGCAACTTCGCCGATGTCAACTTCCTCGTATGCAATGCCGACGCCAAGGCACTCGAAATCTCCCCCGTGCCCGACCAACTCCAACTGGGCAACGACGGTCTCGGGGCAGGCGGAAAGCCCGAAATCGGCCGCCAGCTCGCCGAGGAAAGCATCGACAGCATCCGCCGCGTGCTCGACCCCCACACCAAGATGCTCTTCATCACCGCCGGAATGGGCGGCGGCACCGGCACCGGCGCAGCCCCCGTCATCGCCCGCGAAGCCCGCAAGCGCGGCATTCTCACCGTGGGCATCGTCACCATCCCCTTCCGCTTCGAAGGCATCCGCAAGATAGACAAGGCGCTCGACGGCGTCGACGCCATGGCCGCACAGGCCGACGCGCTCATCGTCATCAACAACGAGCTCCTGCGCGAGAACTATCAGAACTACTCCGTCACCGAAGGCTTCCAGCGGGCCGACGACACGCTCAGCATCGCCGTAAAAAGCATTGTCGACATCATCACCATGCACGGCAAGATGATTCTCGACTTCCGCGATGTCTACAACACCCTGCACGACGGCGGCATTGCCGTCATGTCCACCGGCTATGCCTCCGGCGAAGGCCGCGTGGCCCGGGCCATCGCCGATGCGCTCAACTCGCCCTTCGTCTGCCGCCGCGACATCTACAAATCGCGCAAAATCCTCATGTCCATCTCCACCAGCACGGCCCACAACCTCATGATTTACGAGATGAACGACATCAACGCCTTCATGCTCAACTTCGAGGACAAATACATCGAAACCAAGTATGGGCTGGCCACCGACGAAAGCCTCGGCGACCGCGTCAAGGTCACCCTCCTCGCCTCCGGCTTTGCCCTGCCCAACAAGGAAAAGCAGGAAACCGTCATCCACTTCAGCGAAGAGGACATCCGCCGCGTCTTCCGCCGCAAGCAGCACTACGGCAACGAAGCCGCCACGCGCCCCACGCGCCACCTGTGCCTCTTCAATACCGACGAGCTCGACAACGACGCCCTGCTGCAGTATGTCGAGGAAACCCCCACCCAACTGCGCCGGCAGCCCGTGCCCGAACACCTCCGCACGCACAGCTGAAGCCCGCCGCCATTCCGGCCGACCCCCACACTTCTCATCAACTGAACCATTCACTTTAATTTTTTACATAGCATGGAAATTTTCGAACAAGTCAGCAAAGACATCGTCGCCGCCATGAAGGCGAAGGACAAAGTGCGCCTGGAAGCACTCCGCAACATCAAGAAGTTCTTCATCGAAGCCAAGACCGCTCCCGGAGCCAACGATACGCTCACCGACGAGGCCGCCCTCAAGATTCTGGCCAAGCTCGCCAAGCAGGGACGCGACACCGCCGCCCTCTACCGCGAACAGAACCGCCCCGACCTCGCAGAAGAGGAGGAAGCACAGGCCGCCGTTGCCGAAAGCTATCTGCCCCAGCCGCTCAGCGAAGCTGAACTGGAAGCAGCCCTGCGCGACATCATCGCCGAAACCGGTGCCACCAGCCCCAAGGACATGGGCAAGGTGATGGGCGTAGCCAGCAAGCGGCTGGCCGGAAAGGCCGACGGAAAGGCCATTTCCGACAAGGTGAAACAACTTCTGGCGCAATAAGCAAAATAACGGCTGTGTGAGCCGTTATTTCTCTGCCAAAGGCTTCCCCACCGGAAGCCTTTTTTCGTGTCCACAGAGCGAAGGAAACAGCCCCAAAAGGCGATGGCACACCGGTCCATCCCCTGAAGCCACACAATGCGTCGTTTCCACACGCCGTGAGCGCCCCTGTTTTCACGCCCGAAAATCCTCCGAAAACAGTCAGTACTTTAGAAAATTCTATCGGTACTTTAGAAAAAACAGTCAGTACTTTTGTTTTTTCTAAAGTACTGACTGTTTTTTCAGGACAATCCCACGCTCCCGACATCCCCAAGAAAGACGGTCCGGATGCTTCCGCACAACAAGTGCAACCGACCGGTGTACTCTGCCTGCCCAACAAACGAACACGGCCGCCGGCTTTCCTTCCACCAGGTCGGATTACGGCAACCGGTCCGCCGCCGGCCCGTGCCGGAGAGCCACTCAACCGGCCTCGGCACAGCGCCAGCCACGACAAAAAGAAGGCGCGGGCACCTCCCACTCGGGGAAGCGTCCGCGCCATTCTTATCGGGACTTGCTGTCCGGACCGGCCGGAATCAGAAGTTCTTTTCGTAAAGTGTGGTGTAAGCCGCCTTGAAGTTGCGCACCAACTGGTTCTGCTTCTTCACAGCCTTTGCTGCAGCCGCTTCACCCTCTGCATCGAGAACAAAGGTTTCGTTCACGATTCCGAAGTAACCGGCACTTACCACATAAGCTACTTCCAGGAAGAAAGTATTGTTGCCGTCAAAATATGACTTGTTACCCAATTCTCCTCCAGTATAACTCTTGCAGTCAATAGCATAGATAGGACCATAGGAAGGATGAACCTCACCTGTAGGCTGCTGCGGAATAACCAGTTCACCCGTATTGGGATCCATCGTCATCAACAAGCCATCCGGATTGTCAAGCCAAGGATAAATCTTGTAACGGTTAGGATTCTCAGCGCTTACATACAAGGAAGTCGGATAGGATCCTTCATAAACCGGACCACCCTCGATTACACCTACACTATGGCTGTAAACACCTGTACCTACCAGATTGAAAATTTCAGGCTCGGGCGTGCTGTAGCTGCGCTCTACCGTAAATGTCTGGCCGGCGAAGTTCACCACCAGTGCATAGTTGGCATCATAGCTGAAAGTACCCTGAAGCGGAGTACCTGTCGTACCTTCGGGCAACACCTGGGTGAAGGTACCGTTGGTGCCGTCGAAAGTATAGGTTACAGGGATTTCCACCGGGCCCTGCTCCGTACCCACGGTCACGGAGCCCTTAAATTCACCGTTTTCAGCCTTCTCTTCCGTCAAGCTGACCAGCATGAAGTCGCTGGCCCAGTTGCCTGTTACGGGCAGGCTCTTCATAACTGCCGGCGAAAGAATAGTGTTCACCTTCTTATTGCCGTAGCTCATTTCCAGAATCAGCTGACGCTTGTTCTGCTTGTAAGCCATAACGGCCTGCACAGGAGTTTCATAGTAGCTGTCGTTACCGGATACGGCCACCAGCATACCCAATGTGTCGTCATAAGCCACATTGCTGGTAGTCATAATAGTACGGAACGTACCTTCCTTTTCACTACCTGCCTTGCCTTCGAGGAAGAGCTGCATAATGGTATCGTTGTCAGCATTCTTGGTCAGCAATACGGCATACTCGTAGTCGCCGTTGGCGGTATAGTCAGAATGATAATAACCAAGGGGCACAGAGCTGGGATAGTTCACCTTGAAATCATCGAAGTCATCGTTGTCGTTGCAGGCAACGAAACCCAGGCTCACCATCAGCAGCAAGGCCAATGATTTGATGTATTGTTTCATGATTTTTCGTTTTTTTAGAGGTGAAACTTATTACTTCCAGTTAGGTTCCAGATTACCGTTGGCCTCAGTGTCGTTGAGCGGGAGTTCCCATACCATCTTATAATAGAGGTCACCGCTGGGCTGTACGTTCAAATCGACAGAACCGGGAGTCTGCACCAGGATGTTGGCCGTAAACGGCTGGGGGTCCATACGCTTTACACCATCACCCCAACGCTTGAGACAGTCGAGACGGAAGCCTTCGCCCACCATTTCGCGTACCCATTCCTTTTTGAGCAGCTGCACGAGAGCATCACCGGTCAGATTGCCCGTTTCAAGACCGCGGTTCTGGCGGAGCGTCTTGAGCAGACTGAGCGCCGTAGCTTCGTCGCGCTGCGCCTTGAAGAGGCTGGCTTCCGCTGCAATCAGATACATTTCAGAAGTGCGGAACACCTTGCACATGTTATAGAACGAGTTCGTTTTTCCCTCACCTGCCTTGTAAAGAGCGGGGTTACCGGGGAACTTGCTGAAATAGTAGCCAGTCTCCTTCTGGTCACCGGCATTAATCATGTCCTTGGTGAAGAACACGTCCTTGCGCACGTCACCTGCCTCATATAGGTCCATCAGGCCCTGCGTGGGAAGGTAGTAGGGATTCCATGCGGACTGTGCTTCGTTGTAAGCCATGAAGATGGTACCGTAGCTGCCACCGCGCTCAGACGGAGTCATAAGGGGCTGGAAGATGATTTCAGAAGCCACATCATCCGTCCACATGGCTGCATAAGCGTCGGGAGTGGCCAGGGGATAGTCGGCAAAGAGAGAAGTCGCAGCTTCAATCGCGCCTTCGTAATCCTTCTTGTAGAGAAGCACACGAGCCTTGAGAGCCGTCAGCACATTCTTGTTGGGAGCGGTGATGTCGGTGCCTTCCATGATGAGCGTGTCGGCTGCGGCAATGTCACCAAGGATGAATTCTACCGTCTTGTCCAGCTTGGCACGGAACGGCTTGGCATTCACGTCCACCGTCTTCAGCAGAGGCAGACCCAGGTCGCTGGCTGCAGTAGCTTCATTGTATTCCTTGCAGTAACGGGGCAACATATTGGCATAGGCAAAGGCACGGGCAAAGTAAGCAGCACCCTTAATGTTCTTGAGGATTTCCTTTTCCTGTGCATTCTGCGCCGGCACCTTGTCAATGTTGTCCAGAATATTGTTGGCATTGGTTACAAGGCCAAAATTGTTGGCCCACTTTCCATCGCCGTCAAACTGCGCCGTGGTGAAAGTCCAGTCGTGCATTTTATTGAGCTGAGCAACACCGAAAGCAGCGTTGAACAAGTCGGTCTGAATTTCACTCACATAATTGTGAGAACCGCCGGTCACATTGCGGAAGCTGTTGAGCAGGCCAGTATAGAATTTCTGCGCATCGCTCACCTTTTCCCATGACTTTTCGGAAGGAATGCTTCCGTCAGGGTACTGGTCCAGCTCGCAGGAAGTCGTCAGCGACAGCGCAAGCGCGGAACAGATCAATGTTTTGAATATATATTTTTTCATTTCGATTGCTTTTAATTTTGGTATCAGAATGTTACATCTACGCCCAATACGAACTGACGGGTAGCAGGATAACCACCATATGCAATATTCGTATCAATTTCAGGATCTGCACCCTTGTAACCGGTTACCGTGAAGAGATTACGGCCGGTGAAGCTCAGGCGTACAGCCTTCATGAAGCCGGTTGCCTCCATCCACTGAGAAGGAAGGTTATAGGCCAGCGTAAGGTTCTTCAAACGGAGGAAGGAAGCATTCTCCAGCAAGTGGGTATCAAACTGTGAGTCGTAGTTGAATCCCGGCAACACGGCCAAATCACCCGGTTTCTTCCACATGTTCAACATGTCGCGGTCAGCATTGAATCCATTGGAAATATTAGCAGTACTGGTTGCCCAATAGTATGCATTGTTCACCATATACTTACCAGCCACAAAAGCAAAGTCGGACGAAAGAGTGAAGCCTTTCCACTGTGCCGTCAGGCCAAAACCACCCGTGTGCGGCGCAAAGCGCTTCTTACCGGTATCCTGATTGAGGGCATCCATGTTGCTGGCATCCTTGGTCATCGTTTCGGGATTGAACTCGTGTACCACGCCGCCCTTATGGCCTTTCTTGTACCACATCGGGGCACCGTCGTTCTTGTCGACACCGGCATAAATCGGCATGTAGTAGTTCAGGCTCTCGCCCACCTTGTAGTTCATCAGATAATCGGGCATCGGCCATTCTGTCTTGCCGTAGAAGAGCTTGTCAATCTGGTTGGTGTTGTAAGCATAGTTGGCACGTACGCTCACCAGCAGGTCCTTGCGCTTGATGATGTCGTAAGAGGCAGAAAGTTCCACACCGCGGTTGCTCAACTCACCTACATTCATCATCTGGCTGGTGAAACCGGTGGTATAAGGAAGGGGCACTTCCATGAGCATGTCCTTGGTCTTGCGATGATAGAAGTTGAACTCAAAATTGAAGCGGCTGAAAATAGAAGCAGAGAAGCCGACGTTGGTCTGAATCTGCTTTTCCCATCCCAGTTCTTCGTTGCTCGGCTGCGTCAATACCCATCCGGCTTCGCCGTTGTACTGCGTACTACCTACCAAACCGAGGCTGGCGTAGTTACCGATACCGGCATTACCGGTGGAACCGACACTGACGCGTACGTCGAGCGCATCAAGCCAATAGAGGTCCTGCATGAAGTTTTCGTTGCGCATATTCCACATCAAACCACCGGAGTAGAACATAGCCGAACGGTTCTTAGCACCGAATCGGGACGACTGGTCGTTACGCACGGTGAAGTTGGCGAAATAGCGGTTCATCAACGAATAGTCCAAACGTCCGAAGAAACTCAGGAACTGATAAGCAGAAGTGCTTTCCGACACATCGCTGATGGTGGCTTCAGTCATGTTGCTGATAGTGAGCAGACGGTCATCGGTAGAACCTTTGGCACCTGCACCGAAGGCATCAGAATTGTATTTGATACCTTCCTGACCGGCCAGCAACGTAAATTCGTGGTCATCACCGATATTGAAACGGTATTCTGCCGTATTGGTAATGGTCCACATGGAACTGCGGGAATCGCTACGCTTGGTAGAGGCGATTCCATTGTTACCCGGGAAGTCCGTCAAAACGGAGAATTTCGAATTGGTGTTGGTTGCATAGAGACCCAACTGAGACTTGAGGGTCAAGCCCTTGATGGGGTTCAACTGCAAATAGGCATTACCGTTATAAATAATGTCATTGATTGTACCCGGCTGCAAGTCGTTCAGCCACTTGGTATCGTAGCTACCCATGTAAAGAATTTCATGATTCTTGCGAGCTTCCGGATCATACGGATCCCAATATGGAAGGAACATGGCAGCAGCCGAAGAATATGAACGCACATTGCCTGTTCCTTGAACCGTATAACCATTGTACATACGGTCGGTATAAACAATGTTCTGGTTCACGCCAAACTTCAACCAGTCGTTCACCTGAGCATCGAGGTTGGCACGTACGTTGTAACGCTGCATGTGTGACTCGTCATCCACACCCGTATTGTCGAGATAAGAACCCGAAACAAAGTAAGAGGTCTTCTGGCTGCCTCCACGAATAGAGAAATCGGTCTCATAAAGCGGGGCATCATTGCGGAAGTAGTAGTCCTGCCAGTCAGTATTGGCACCATGCGCCTTATACTCAGCATACTGAGAAGCTGTAATCAGGCCATTCTCAAGCGCAAAGCCCAAATATTCTGTAGCATTCATCGGGTTGCCGATGCGACGGGCCAGCTGGCTCCATCCCACCTTCTGTCCAATTGTCACCTCAGCGTTGGCTTCGCCCTTGCGGCCTTTCTTCGTCACGATGTAGATAACACCGTTGGCAGCACGCGAACCGTAGATAGAGGTAGCGGAAGCATCCTTCAGCGTGGTGATGCTCTCGATATCGCCGGAGTTCATCAGGCCAAGCACAGAAGTACCTACAGGAGTACCGTCCACTACAACGAGGGGCTCATTGCTGGCCTCAAGCGAACCGATACCACGGATATAGAAAGAGGTTGTATTTACTTCACCTACGTCACCGGTATTGTTGAATACCTGCAAGCCGGCTACCTGACCCTGCATGGCGTCGGCAATATTGGCGGTGGGCATGGCGCTGATTTTCTCGCCGTCCACCTTGCTCACGGAGCCGACAACGGTACCGATCTTACGGGCAGAACCGTAACCGATTACCACAGCTTCATCGAGCACGTTGTTGTCTTTCATCACCACCTTCATGTCGCTGGCGATGCTTACATTCTGGGTTTCATAACCGATGTAGGAGATCAAAAGACGCTTTGCCGAAGCGGGTACATCGGTCAATTTGAAGTTACCCTGGTCGTCGGTCATAGTCACCTTCTGAACGCCTTCCACGCGAACACTGGCGCCTACCAACGGATTGCCGTCAGCATCGAGCACCTTACCTGTTACGCGCTTCTGTGCAGAAGCCACTCCTGCCGTCATCAGCATGGCAGCTCCCAAAAGCACTAACTTTTTGTTCATAATAAAACTATTAAATTAAACATATAGAATTATAAAACTATTAAATTAAACATATAGAATTCCGGTGGTCCGGCGCCGGCGCAGGAAGACGCTCCCATCCCTGTGCGGCGCTGCAGGGAGGACAACTGAATATAGACATGATAGGCTTCAACATGATTGCACCCAGTTTGTGGATTGAACAACATCTTTCCGAAACGGCTGCCAACGGTTTCCCGTGGGCTGCTCTTCGGGGCAGACGCGCCCTTCCTGCAAAACACGAAATGCAAAAATAGTCTTTTTATTTAAAATAACAAAAAATTAATTTCGAAATGCTCCTTTTTGCAAATAAAACCGAATATTTTGCTCAAAAAAGGCATGTCGGATACGCATTTTTAGAGGTTTTTTACAAATAGAACCGACGACCGGGTTCGGCCGCACTTACCGGCATTTGCAACTCTCTCCACGTCAGAAAAATGCTGCAACGGAAGCACAGCCAGCCGGTGCAATCAAACCTCCACGACCGAACGCAGGGGGACCAACCGTCAGAGCCGTTTCCCATAAAGGAACAGACACCCCGGAACGGACACCGGAAAAACAAGGAAAAACGATAGCGGTTTTTCCAAAAGGAAGAGGCCCGCAGCGGATGCTGGTAAGGGCATGTGTCCACTGCGGGCCTTGTTTCACGGGCGGTGTCTGTTCGTTTCTTCCAGCCCCGTCGGGCCGTTTGTAACAGTTATTTTTATCCGGACCTACGCCGGATCGGCCACAAAGCGATTGCCGTCGAAGGTCAGGCGATAACGCTTACCGGCCTTGGTGGGAAAATCGAACGTAACGGTGCCATAGCGCAGATGGCAGGTTTCTCCCGAACCGCTGTAAACGGTAACGGAGGCCAGACGGCCGGATTTCCATTCCAGGTCGACCCCGAAATTGCCGCGGGCACGGAGTCCGCTGATGCTGCCGGCGGGCCAGGCATCGGGCAATGCCGGCAACAGATGCAGACAGCCGGCATGGCTTTGCAGAAGCAAGATTGCCATAGAGCAGATAGGAACGGTTGCCGTCGTGCAACCGGGCCCACTGGTTGAGCTTCCAGCCCATGCTCCAGCCGGTGGCTCCGTCGCCGCGATGGTTGAGCACCACGCGGGCGGCATCGGCCAGTTCGGGCGTAGTGAGCGGTGAGATGGTGCGGCCGGGATGAAGTCCGTAGAGATGGTTGACATGGCGGTGACGGTCTTCGGGGTCGTCGATGTCGCGGCTCCATTCCATCAGCTGGCCGTAACGGCCGATGCGGTAAGGAGCCAACTGTGTGAGCATCGCCTGCCAGGTTTGTGCCTCGATGGCATCGGTGTCGAGCACCTCGGCTGCGGCAATGGCGTCGAGCAGAATCTCGCGGGCCACGGCGTGGGTAAAGGTAGTGCCTTCGTCAATCGGGCCGTGCTCGGGCGATGTGGAGGGAGCGGCCGTCAGTGTGCCGTCGGGCTTGCGCCAGAGGAAATCCTCACAGAACTGTGCGCAGGCCTTGATGAGCGGATAGGCCGTGCGGCGCAGGAAGTCGCGGTCGCGGGTATAGTCATAATAGTCCCACAGATGGGTGGCCAGCCACGAAGCCGCCATGGGGTTATAGTTCCACGACATGTCGCCGCCGGCCAGCGGTGCGGTGAAGCCGAAGATGTTGGCCGAAATGCCGGCAGCCCATCCGCGGGCACCCCAATAGGCCTTGGCCGTGACGCGCCCCGGCTTTTCGAGCAGACGGATGAAGTCGGTGAGCGGTTCGGCACACTCGGTGAGCGCCGTGGGCAATGCCGGCCAGTAGTTCATCTGGAGATTGATGTTGTTGTGATAGTCCACGCGCCAGGGCCCGTCCACATTATTGTGCCAGATGCCCTGCAGGTTGGCCGGCAGATTGCCGGGGCGGGAGGAGGCGATGAGGAGGTAACGGCCAAACTGGTAGTAAAGCGTTTCGAGTCCGGCGTCGGGCTTCCCTTCGCGGTAGCGCTGCAGGCGCTCGTCGGTGGGCAGGTCGGCCGACGGACCGTCCAGGCGGAAGTCGACACGGCGGAACAGGGCGGCATAGTCGGCATAGTGCTCGCGGAAGAGCTTTTTCCAGCCCTTGCGGACAGCCCCCTTCATCCAGGCGGCCGTCGTTTCGTCCGGGCGCACACCCACATAGGCCTTGGGGTCGTTGAAGTCGGGGTCGTAATTGGGACGGTAGTCGGTGTCGGCCGTAAGCAGGAAGACCACCTCGTCGGCGCCGTCCACCTTGAGGGCGCCGCCCTCGTTGCTGACGGTTCCGCCACGGGCATCGACGTGCAGCCGCACGACATACTCCATGCCGTTGTTGTCGAGCCGGCCACGGAAAACAAGGCCGTCGGTGCCTTCGGGTTGCAGCGTGCCTTCAGACAGCGGATTGTGCCCGTAGGTGAGGCGCAGATGCTGGCGCCCCTTCTCGCTGGCACTGAAACGGATGGCCAGGACGTTGGCCGGATAGGAAATGAACGACCGGCGCTCGTAGCGCACCCCGTCGCTGACAAAGGAGACGGTGGCTAGCGCCGAATCAACCGAAAGGGCACGGCGGTAGCCGCTGATGTGCTGGGGGTCAATGCCGGTTTCGATGCAAAGTTCGCCCAGAGTGGTATAGGAACCGAAACGGAATTCGGGCTCGCCGGTAGCCTCGTAGGGAACGGCGCTGTTGAAGTTGGAGGCCGTCAGCCGGGCGGCCTTGTCCCAGTCGCCGGCAGCAAAAGCCGCACGTATTTCGGGCAGGAAGGCAGCAGCCGGTTTGTTGACGTTCCAGTAGTGGGCAGGCCCCTTGGCCGTATTGGGTCCTCCGCGCCACAGTGTCTTCTCGTTCAGGGTGTAGCGCTCCACGGCCACCGAGCCCATCACGTTGGCACCGATGGAACCGTTGCCCAGGGGCAGCGAACGGTATTCCCATTCATGGTCGGCATTGCCGTTGAAGCCACCGGCGTCGATGGGTTTGCGGCCGTCGGCAAAGCGTTCGGGATGACCGCCATACCAGGGCGAACGGCCCTTGAGCGAAGTGGGTTCGTCAAACCAGACGGTGTTTTGTGCAAAAAGCGGAAAGGCACAGCAACCGGCCAGAGCCAGTAACAGATTTTTTTTCATAGTCATGACAAATACTGAATAACAAGGTTAATAAATGAGGTGAGAGTGGTCCGGCTGCGGCCGGAGGGGGAAGAAAAAGCCGGGGCTCCACAGCCTCCGCCACAAGCGGAAGGGCTGTGAGGCACCGGCCGTCAAGGTCAGCCCTCGGTGAAGGCGGCGAGGATGCGGGCGGCAATGTCCTGCATTTCCTCGGGCGCCAGCTGGAGCTTGGGTTTGCGGAAATCCATGTCGCCTTCGTTCTGAAGGGGAATGAGGTGGATGTGGGCGTGGTTCACCTCCAGGCCGAGCACGGCCATGCCCACCTTGGTGCAGGGGCAAACCGTTCTGACGGCGGCTGCCACGCGCTTGGCAAAGACGGCCATGGCTGCGAGGGTGTCGTCGTCAAGGTCGAACAGATAGTCCACTTCCTGCTTGGGCACGACGAGCGTGTGGCCCTTGGCCACGGGATTGATGTCGAGAAAAGCGTAGAAACGGTCGTCCTCGGCACACTTGTAGGAAGGAATCTCGCCGGCAATGATTCTACTGAACAGCGTCATAATTTCGGTTGCATTTGTGTGCGGTTCCGGCAGAGCGGCCGGCCGGCAGCCTTGCCGCCCCGCATGAGCCACACGGGTTGTTGTCAATAAGTAATGCTCAGAATCTCGAGTTGGATGGTGCCCTGCGGAATCTTCACGTCCACCACGTCGCCCACCTTCTTGCCCAGCAGTCCCTGCGCAATGGGGGTGGTGGAAGAGATTTTCCCTTCACGAAGATTGGCCTCGCTCTCGCTGACGATGGTGTACTTCATCTTCATGTTGGTCTTCACGTTCTTCATTTCCACGGTGGAGAGAATCTGCACCACGTCGGTGCGGAGCTTGGTGGGGTCGATAATCTTGGCCTCGGCGATGGCAGCCTTGAGCTGGTTGATTTTGCTCTCCAGCATGGCCTGGGCCTCCTTGGCTGCATCATACTCGCTATTTTCGGACAAGTCGCCCTTGTCGCGGGCTTCGGCTATCGCCGCCGACGCCGCAGGACGCTCAATTGTTTCCATGTGTCGTAACTGGGCCACCATTTTATCGTAGCCCTCCTGTGTCATGTAAGCCATAATTGTAACTTATATACCTTTTAAATAAATTGTGTAAAATTTCGCTAACTGTCGCGGATGACAAAAAAACTGAAAGAACTCCTGCCTCAAATACACCGGCGGGAATCCTTTCGCTTCACCTTAATAACTGTGTTATCCTCGGCAAAGATAGACCTTATTTTCGAGTGTACCAAATTTTTCCGTAAAAATAAAGCAGACGCCTCGCCCGAACCGTTTCCCCAGCGGCAGGCCGCCGCCGGCCACAGCCCGACGCTCCAGCCGCAGCCCTGCCGGCCGGAAAAACAAAAGTACTGACTGTTTTTTCTAAAGTACTGACAGAATTTTCTAAAGTACCAAGTGTTTTTTCTAAAGTACTGACTGTTTTTCAGGCTGCGGGACACGTGGTGTACTGAAAAGGGTTGACAGATTTGTTCCTTAAAACGGACCGGGCTGGCCCATCATGACACCGGGCCCGTTGCTTTTTTCCGACAAAAAACCGCCCCGCCCCTTGGCCTGCCGGCAAAATGTACGTACTTTTGAAAACCGCCGCGGACGCTGCGTCCGCGATGCCTGTTGTCTCACCTTACGTCACACTATGAAAAAAGACTTTCCCTTGAAAAGGACCTGCCTTTCCCTCTGCCTCCTGCTGGGGCTGGCTCTCGGGCTCCGCGCCCAGTTCCGCATCGACCCGCAAAGCCATGAACCGGTATGGTCGGCGGCCGGGCGCGACCTCCTCACCGCCCCCGACGAAGGCCTCTGGGGCGTTGCCCTGGGCTGGAGCAACAACTGGATGACCGACTGGAAATATGCCCGCCCCGAAAAGGTGGAACAGAGCGGCGAATGGACCGTGGTGAGCGGACGGCTGCGGCTGCCGCAGGGCGACCTGCTGCTGCGCGACGCCTACCGGCCGACGGAAAGCGGAGGGGTGGAATGCCGACGGCGCTTCGAATGGACCGGCCGGGAAACACTCCACACGGTCAGCCTCTCGGTGCGGCTCCGCCTGCGCGGAGAGCGACTGCAGGCATTCCTGCCGGGCACGCTCTATTACGGCAACAAAAACGGTGCGCGCATCAATGCCGGCATCATTCCGGTCTACAACGGCGAACCGGGCGAACTGGCCGTCTTCGAAGACCACCGCTACCCCATGCCCTTTGCCATGCTCGAAAGCGCTGAAGGCAAATATGCCGCAGCCGTACACACCACCCCGAGCCCCGTGCGGGGCGCCGTGCTGCAGGACCAGTGGTGGTCACTGGGAGTGGAAGCCGGTGAGGGCTATTCCGACTTTGTGCTCTACTCGGGCCCCATCGGCTACAACCGCCGGCACAGCGTAGCCAAAGCGCTGCAGGCCCGCCCCATGGCCTATCCCAACACCTATCTGAGCCTGGAGCCGGGACGCATCGTGGAAAAGGAGTTTTTCGTGGAAGTCTATCCCATCGAGGCCGAGGGCACCGGATTCCAGCGCCCGGTCTACACCACACTCGACCGTTACCGCCCCTACAACTATTCCTCGTTCGACGACTTCGCCACCATCGTCCGCGGAAAATACCGCTTTGCCCTGCGCCGCTGGATTTCGCTGGACAAGGGCGCAACGGGCTTCGACATGTACGACCCCTCGCAACGCCGCGAAATCGTAATGGGCTGGTGCGGACAGGCCGAGGCGCCGGGCTATGCGCTCCAGCACCTGGGCAGCCTGGTGGACGACGACAGTCTGGACCTGCGCGTACAGCAGTCGCTCGACTTCCTGGCACAGACCCCCGTTGACCCCGCAACGGGCCAGTTCCCCGTGGGCTACGGCCGGCAGGGACGCTTCGGGGGCGACCCCGTTTCGTGCGGACAGGCCATGTACAGCTTTGCCCGGGCCATCCGCTCCGCGCGCAAGAACCGGCGCTACGACACCCGCAACTGGGAAAAATTCCTGCGGGCCGCCTGCGACGGACAGAGCCGGCGCATCCTGGCCGACGACTGGAATCCGCGGTCGACGGCCGAAGCCTTCCTCGTGGCACCGCTGGCCATCAGTTCCCGACTCTTCAAGGAGAAGAATTACCGCCTGGCGGCCGAAAAGGCGGCACAGACCTTTGCCGACCGGCATCTGAAAATGAACGGCTGCTACTGGGGCGGCACGCTCGACGCCACCTGCGAGGACAAGGAGGGGGCATGGGCGGCCTTCCAGGCGTTCCTGGCCCTCTATGAACTGACCGACGAACCGAAATATCTCGACTGGGCCCGCCACGCCATGGACGTATGCCTGAGCTACGTGGTGGTGTGGGACATCCCCATGCCCCCGGGACGGCTGGCCGACTACCGCTTCCGCTCCACGGGGTGGACCGTCGTTTCGCCGCAAAACCAGCACATCGACGTTTTCGGCGTCTTCTTTTCGCCGGCCGTCTACCAGATGGGCGTTTACCTGAAAGACCAGCGGCTCAAGGACCTGGCCCGCGTCATGTTCCGCTCCTGCTACCAGCTGACCGACATATACGGCTCGCAGGGCGAACAACTGCAGCAGACCAACTTTGCCCAACACGGCGACATGAGCAATGTGTACCGCCTGCGCGGCGGCTATTCGGAAGGCTGGACCGTCTTCTGGATTACGGCACACTTCCTGAGTGCGGCGGCGCAATTCGTAGAAATGGGCGTAACCCCCTGACACCTTATATATAAAAGGAGAAAAACGGAACTGCGACCGTAAACGGGATGAAAAAGGGCAAAAAAACGCTTTTTCACCCCGTTTGTATATGTTAAAAAGCAGAAAGCCGGAAAAGGGGGCTTCGCCGCCCGCGAAAAACTGTGGAAAACTCCGCCGGCACACTTTCCGCAGGTTTGCGCCGAATTTGCATAAACCACTCATAACCAGCGGAAAAAGAAAGAAACCCCATCCCCTCTACTCCAACCGACGGAGAAGGGGGCAAAACCGTGGAAAAAGGGGGCGGAAATCTACCCTCGAAAAAGTTAAAATATTGATAGTAAGGAGGGAAGAATTTGGTATTTGGGAAGAAATGCGTAACTTTGCACCCCGAAAACACATGGGAATCGACGGGTCCCTCCCGTTCGGAGCGCGCGAAACTCTGTGACGCGCCACACGACGCCACACCCGCCGGATGCGGGGCAAAAGCCACGGCTTTGCCTGCCGGCAGCTCACGTTTCCATGACAAAAAATCACTTATGAGTTTAAAACACTTATTCGTCTATGTAGGCCTGATCCTGGCCCTTCTTCCGGCAGCAGCCGTTGCCCAGAAGACCGTCACGGGCAGTGCATCCTACTATGCAGACAAATTCCACGGACGCACCACGAGCGACGGCTCGGTGTATCACCACGACAGTTTGACCTGCGCCCACCGCACCCTCCCCTTCGGTACCCGCCTGAAGGTGCGCAACCTGGCCAACGACCGCGAGGTGATTGTAACCGTGAACGACCGCGGTCCCTTTGTCAAAGGCCGCATCGTAGACCTTTCCAAGGCTGCGGCCAAGGAAATCGGCATGCTGGGCAGTGGCCTGGCCCGCGTAGAAGTGAAGAACCTGGGAATGGCGCCCGGCTCCATGCGCAACTATGTGCTGCCCGAGCTCCAGTTGCCCGACCCGCTGACCGGCAAGTTCTATACCATCTCGGAATGGACACAGCGCAAGCCGGAAGACCGCGAGAAGGAGGCGGCCAGCTCCACCGAACGCAACCACAAGCAATTCTTCAACCACTACCGGCCGGAATCGCGCTGGACCGTCCAGAAGGACCGCAACACCGCCAAGGCCGAAGACCCCCGGGTGCGCAGCAGCCGCCAGTAAGGCTGCACACTGCCGCCCCGCAAGGGGACGGAAACAAAACTATACTCTTATCATCATGGAAAAAAGGAAAAGTCAGGGAACGCTCTGTGTACAAGCAGGATGGACACCCAAAAAGGGCGAGCCGCGGGTACTCCCTATCTATCAGAGCACCACTTTCAAGTATGATAACAGCGAGCAGATGGCCCGTCTCTTCGATTTGAAGGACACGGGCTATTTTTATACCCGTCTGCAGAATCCCACCAACGATGCCGTCGCGTCGAAAATCGCCCAGCTCGAAGGCGGCGTGGCAGCCATGCTGACTTCCAGCGGACAGGCCGCCAGTTTCTACGCCGTATTCAACCTGTGCGAGGCCGGCGACCACTTCATCGCCTCCAGCACCATTTACGGTGGAACCTACAACCTCTTCGGCGTAACCATGAAGAAAATGGGCATCGAATGCACCTTTGTGGACCCCGACAGCAGCGACGAGGAAATACAGCAGTTGTTCCGCCCCAACACGAAATGCGTGTTCGGCGAAACCATCTCCAACCCCGGCGGCAACGTGTTCGACATCGAACGCTTCGCCCGTCTGGCCCACCGCAACGGCGTACCCCTGATTGTGGACAACACCTTTGCCACGCCCATCAACTGCCGGCCCTTTGAATGGGGCGCCGACATCGTGACGCACAGCACCACCAAATACATGGACGGGCACGCCACGGCCGTGGGCGGATGCATCGTGGACAGCGGAAACTTTGACTGGATGGCCCATGCCGACAAGTTCCCGGGACTCTGCACTCCGGACGAAAGCTACCACGGGCTCACCTATGCCGAGAGCTTCGGACAAATGGCCTATATCACCAAAGCCACCGCACAGCTGATGCGTGACCTAGGCTCCATCCAGAGCCCGGAGAACGCCTTCCTGCTGAACCTCGGTCTCGAAACGCTCCACCTGCGCGTGAAGCGCCACTGCGAAAATGCACAGGCCGTAGCAGAATGGCTGCAGAACGACCCGCGCGTGGCCTGGGTCAACTATGCCGGACTGCCCGGAAACAAATACTACGAACTGGGAAAGAAATATCTGCCCGACGGCATCTGCGGCGTCATCGCACTCGGCCTAAAAGGAAGCCGTGAAGAAGCCATCCGCTTCATGGACAGCCTCCGCATGATTTGCATCGTCACTCACGTGGCCGACGCCCGCACCTGCGTGCTTCACCCGGCCAGCCACACCCACCGCCAGCTCTCCGACGAACAGCTGCGCGAAGCCGGCGTGGCGCCCGACCTCATCCGTCTCTCCGTAGGTATTGAGGACGTGGACGACATCATCGCCGACCTCCGGCAGGCGCTCGACAGCACCTTCGGTGCATAACCCAACGGGAAACGGCGGCCGGAAGCAACCGGCACCCGACTTCCCTCCCCATCGGGGCACAAATTCCGAAAACCGCATCCCCGCCAAACGGCGGAACGCACAGGACATGACGGTTTTCTGGATTTGTGCCCGCTTTTCGTAAAAAAACGGCAACAGACCATCCGCCCTTTCAAAAAGGCGAAAAGAAAACGCAAGGAAACAAAATCTTCCTGTTTTCCGGAAAAAAACAACACTTTTTCCAACCGACAGAAAGCGGTCGGAAACAAACTTTTTACCAACTTTGCGGTCGGAAACCCATTGGTATGTACCGGCACAGGGAAAACAGCGACCGGGAACCATCCGCACCATGCCCGTGCAACAAAACGGCAGCCGGAACCGCCACACCACAGAAATATGAGGAATACCATCCGAAATGTGTTTTTTGCCTTAGGCTGCCTGGCGGTAGCCGTCATGCTGCTGGGTTCGGACCTGACGTGGACCGACGTCCGCGACAGCCTGCGCACGGCCGGCTACAGTTTTCCGGCCATCATCGCACTCTGGGCGGGAGTCTATGTGCTTAACGCCTTTGCCTGGCAAATCATCCTCAACAGCGGAGAAAACGGCCGGCGCGTGCCTTTCGCACAGGTTTACCGGTTCACCGTAACGGGTTTCGCCCTCAATTCCGTCACTCCGATGGGACTCATGGGCGGCGAACCCTACCGCATCCTGGAAACTCTGCCCTACGTCGGTGTGGAGAAGGCGACTTCGAGCGTGGTGCTCTATGTCATGATGCACATCTTCTCGCACTTCTGCTTCTGGCTCCTTTCCGTAGTGCTCTACCTCGGCCTCCATGCCGACAGCCTCAACGGAGGCACCGCCACGCTGCTGGGCCTCACCGTGGCCGTATGCAGCCTCGGCATCTATTTCTTCACGAAAGGCTACCGTTCCGGATTGCTCGTCAAACTGTTCCGCGGCCTGAGCCGGCTGCCGCTGGCCGGAAAGAAAGCCCGCCGCTTCCTGGAACAGCAGGAGGAAAAACTGAAGCAGACGGACACGCTCATCGCCGGCCTGCACCGCAACCACAGGCGGGTGTTCTACACCTCGCTGCTGGCCGAACTGACCGCCCGCATTCTCTCGTGCGCCGAAGTGTTCATCATCCTCTCCATCTTCGTTGACCACGTGAGCTATGCCGACTGCATCATCATACTGGCCTTCACGTCCCTCTTTGCCAACGCCCTCTTTTTCCTGCCCATGCAGATGGGAGCCCGCGAAGGCGGATTTGCCATGATTGTCAACGGACTTGCCTTTCCCTACGGTTACGGCGTGGTGATGGGAGTCATCATCCGACTGCGCGAACTGGTATGTGTTTGTATGGGCCTCGCCCTGATGAAAATAGGAAACCGGACACCGGTAAAACCCTCACAACCTACGACCAATCTCTCTGAAAAAAATGAACTGGAAAACCTTTGACGCCGAACTCAAGTCGACTCTGAAATCGGAAGATACCGAAGGACCTTTCGAGATTTATGTCACCCGTCTGAGCGGTTACCTCTGGGCGCTGCTCTTCAAACGGCTGGGGATTCACCCCAACGTCGTCACCATCGTCTCCATCGTGCTGGGGGCACTGGCCGGCTACATGTTCTATTTTGAAGACCTGACGCACACTCTCTGGGGCATTTTCCTGCTGATTTGGGCCAACTGGTACGACTGTGCCGACGGACAACTGGCCCGCATCACCAACCAGCGCAGTCTGCTGGGCCGCATCCTCGACGGATTTGCCGGCGACGTGTGGTTCTTCTCCATCTATTTCTTCATCAGCCTTCGCCTCACCGACCAGTTCGGCATCTGGATATGGCTGCTGGCCGCCTTCTCCGGATTTGTCTGCCACAGCCGGCAATGCGCCCTGGCCGACTACTACCGGAACATACACATCTTCTTTGAAAAGGGTGCAGGAAAAGCGGAACTTGACTCCTCGGAAAAACAGCAGGAAAAACTGAAAAGCCTCAGCTGGAAGGAACACTGGTTTGAGAAGATATACACGTTCTTCTACCTCCGCTACACCCGCAGCCAGGAGCAGATGAGCCCGCGCTTCCAGGAATTGCGCCACCGTCTGGCCCAGCGCTGGCCCGACAGCAAGGACATCCCGACGGAACTCCGGCAGGAATTCCGGCAGCTGAGCCGGCCACTGATGAAATACACCAACATTCTGACGTTCGACCTGCGTGTGTTCGTCCTCTTCCTTTCCGTACTGGTTTCGCTGCCGTGGATATTTTTCGTGTTCGAGGTAACCCTGCTCAACATCGTATTCTTCTACATGCGCTGGCGCCATGAAAGTCTCTGCCGCCATATCCTGAACAAATATCTTGCCCGTTAAACCCCACGCCACTATGCATAGCCCGAACATAGCCCTCATCCTTGCGGGAGGCAATGGCTGCCGCATGCACGGCGAAAAGCCCAAGCAGTTTCTCGAAGTCAACGGGAAACCGGTCATTGCCTACACGTTGCAGGCTTTCGACGCCCACTCCGGCATCGACTGCCTTGCCGTGGTATGCATGCCCGAATGGCAGGCCTGGGTAAAGGCGCTGGCCACACAACTCGGCCTGCAGAAACCGCTGCATCTTTTCGATGCCGGAGCCACCAGTCACGACTCCATCCGCAACGGCATTCGGGGACTCGTCGACAAAGGGTTTGACGCCCACAGTGTGGTACTGGTCCACGACGCCGTACGGCCGCTCGTTTCGGCGCGCATCATTTCGGAAAACATCGCCACCTGCTGCGACCGGGGCAACGCCGTCACCGTCGTACGCGGCTGCGAATCCTACCTCTACAGCGAAGACGGCATCTCCTCGTCCGCCTGCTACCGGCGCGAACTGATGTACCGCGTACAGACTCCGCACACGTTCCGGCTGGCCGACATCGCCGAAGCCTATGATGCAGCCGGGCAGCAACAGCGCGTTGCCCAGTCGCTCTACGTGCTCATGGCCGAACTCGGCAAAGCCCCGTTTTTTTTCGTGAAAGGCGAAAGGCGCAACTTCAAACTGACTTACCACGAAGATCTCGAACTCCTGAAATTCTATCTGGCAACCCCACCGGAACAGGAAGAGCCGGAACTCTGAAAAGAGCTGCGGCCCAGAACAGGACAAACCTCCTCCAACTCCGCCACCGCGCCGCCCGCACAAAAAGGGCGCATACAGCCGCCCGGAACCCGGCCAGCCCATTTCTGCAAAAAGGTTGGAGTTCCCTAAAAATCACTAACCAGCGCCGACTGTTCAGGAAAGATTTCGTAAATTTGGCCATCTGTTCCCATCAGGCTTCTCCCGCCTTGCCTTCTTCCGTGCAAGGAGACCGGTCTGCCTGCATATAGAAAAGTCACCCATATCTCCCCGAACCAGCAACTGTAACATGAAAACAAGAATATTCCTGCTTTTCCTCCTTCTGCTGACTGCCGTCACAGCCACGGCACAGTCGGTAGCCGGAAAGGTGGTTGACGCAAAAACCGGGGAAGCCCTTCCTTTTGTCAATGTCGTTTTCGGGCCGGGAATCGGAACGCAAACCGACACGGAAGGGCAATTCAAAATCGCATTCCGAACCGGCACCCTCACCTTTTCGACCATCGGTTACCGCAGCGAAAAGGTGAAAATCAGCCAGCCGGGCACTCTTACCGTCAAGCTGGAACCCAACGACCAGTTTTTGAAGGAAGCTGTCGTGAAAGCCAAAAAGAAAAAATACTCCCGTAAGAACAATCCGGCCGTGGAACTGATGCGGAAAGTCATCGCCACCAAGAAAAAACACGACCTCAAGCTGAACGACTATTACAGCGTCGACCAATACAACAAACTGGTTTTCTCGCTCAACGAAGTGACCGAAAAGGTGTTTGAAGAAGGAAAATTCAAACGCATGCCCTTCCTCAAGGAGCACGTGGAGACCTGCAACGAGACCGGGAAACTCATTCTGCCCGTTTCCGTAACGGAGAGTGTGGAGCGCAACATCTACCGCAAACACCCGGAAGCAGACAAAACCATCATTCTGGCCCAACGCTCCAACGGTGTCAACGACCTCTTCAACACGGGCGACATCATGACCACCATGCTGCAGGATTTCTTTACGCGGGTCGACATTTACGACAATGAAATCGTTCTGCTTCACAAGACGTTTACCAGCCCCATTTCGAGCCACAGTGCCATCGGTTTCTACCGTTACTTCATCGTGGACACGCTGAAGATGGACACGGATTCCTGCATCCGCCTCGACTTCACGCCCAACAATCCGCAGGACTTCGGTTTCTCTGGTTCGCTCTACATCATCAACGACTCCACTTATCGCGTCAAAAAAGCCGACCTCGGCATTCCGGCCAACTCGGCCGTCAACTTCGTGGACCGCATGCGCATCATCCAGGAGTTCCGCCAACTGCCCGACGGCCAGCAGGTCCTGACGCGCGACAACATGCTCATCCAGCTGAAACTGGTGGACTTCATACAGAAATTCCAGGTGAAACGCACCACGGAATATTCCAACTTCCGCTTCGATTCCATCCCCGACCAGGACTTCCGCTTCTCCGGGCAGACGCGAACCGAGGCCGACGCCATGATACGCGATGAAGCCTACTGGAACCAACACCGCCCCGAAGCGCTCAGTTACGGCGAGAGCCACCTGGACCGCTTCGTCGACAATCTGACCCACGTCAAGGGATTCCGCCCCTTCATGTTCGTGGCGAAAGCCTTCATCGAGAATCACGTGGAAGCCACCCTCAATCCGGAAAAACCGCCCAAGGTGGACATCGGGCCCATCAATACCATTGTTTCCCAGAACTTTGTCGACGGGCTCCGCCTCCGTGCCTCGGCCCGCACCACGGCCCACCTGAATCCCCACCTCTTCCTGCGCGGCTACGTGGCCTACGGCTTCAAGGACGAACGCTGGAAAGGACTGGGCGAAGTGACCTACTCCTTCAACAAGAAGGCTTACTCGTCGTTCGAGTTTCCGGTGAACAATCTCACCTTCACCTACAACCGCGACGTCATGTCGCCCAGCGACAAGTTCCTGCCCACTGACAAGGACAACGTGTTCGTCTCCTTCAAATGGACGACGGTGGACCACATGCAGTATTACGAATATTACCGCCTGCTGTGGGAGCGCGAGTGGGGTAACGGACTGCGCTTCTCCGCACAGTTCCGCAGCCAGAAGGACGAGCCGACGGCCGCACTCTTCTATCAGCCGCTCGACGCCGCCGGAGCTCCCGTGCAGGACCCTGCCCGCTACCGCCGCACCTTCCGCACCAACGAGGTGTCCCTCGGCCTCAACTACCAGCCGGGCACTACCTGGATTAATTCCAAACAGCGCCGCATTCCCTCCAACCACTACACGCCGCGCTACCAGTTGACCCACACCACGGGCCTCTACCCATATCAGGGCAAACAGTTCGCCTACAACGTCACGGAAGCCTCCTTCTACCAGCGCTTCCTTCTGGCCTCCTGGGGCAAGCTCGACATGCAGCTGAAATCGGGCATCCAGTGGAACCAGGTGCCCTTCCCCCTGCTCATCGCGCCGGCCGCCAACCTCTCCTATGTGCGGGAGGAAAACACGTTCCACCTCATCAACAACATGGAATTCCTCAACGACCGCTACGCCTCGGCCATCCTCTCGTGGGACATCGGCGGCAAACTGCTCAACCGTATCCCGCTCATCCGGAAACTGAAGTGGCGCGAAGTCATCGGCTGCAACGTGCTCTGGGGCAACCTCACCGACAAGAACAACCCCTTCCTGCCGCAAAACACCGGCAACAGCCGCCTCTTCTATTTCCCCGGACATTTCAATGCCGACGGCTCGTTCTCCTACCTGTCACAGGTCATGGACCCCAAAGTGCCCTACGTAGAAGTGAGCGCCGGCCTGCACAACATCTTCAAGGTGCTGCGCGTGGAATATGTCCGCCGGCTGACCTACCTCGACCGCCCCGGCACCGACAAATGGGGCGTGCGCGTGGCCCTCGATTTCTCTTTCTGATTTCCGCAACACCGCACGGCGCAGTTCACACGCCCCGCAGACATATAGATAAGCACCGGAAAGCCCAATCCGGTGTTTTTTCTTTGCTGTATGCCTTTTTTTCTTGTTTTCGGAAGACGACTATCACGAATTATTACTACATTTGGCGCGTCAACCCTATCAGAATGAATATTATGAATTCTACGCTTACTTCCATCGCCCGCCTACCGTTTTTGAGGAAATCCGGGCAGAGACTGGCCATTTTCCTGTCCCTGATGCTCGTTGCCGGCAGTCTGTCCGGCTGCAAGACGCAGGCCCAAACCGCCATCAACGACTGCCGTCCGTCGTCGGTCTGCAGTCCGTTCGGCCACATGGTCGAAAAGAACGGACGCATCGGACTCTACACCAACAACGGAAAAGAGATTCTGCCCTGCAAGTTCAAAAAAATACAATCCTACATGGGTCAGTTGCTCGTAGAAAAGGACGAATGCCTGGGGCTCTACACCACCAGCGGAAAAGAAATCCTCCCCTGCGAATTCGACAACATCGATTTTTACATGGGCAACTTTCGGGTGTGCAAAAAGGGACTGCTCGGCATCTACACCACGGCAGGGGAAGAAATATTGCCGTGTGAATTCGACAACATCGACTTTTACATGGGCAACTACCTCCTGAGAAAAGGCCAACGAATCGGACTCTACACAACAGCCGGACAAGTCATCCTCCCCTGTGAGTACAACGCTATCGACTTCTACATGGGCAACTTTCTCGTGAGAAAAGATGAATGCTTCGGACTCTACACGACAAAAGGGGAAGCCATTCTGCCCTGCAAGTACGACAAGATAGACTATTACATGGGCAACTACAAGCTGTGGCAAGGCAAACACGTCGGGCTCTACACAACAACAGGAAAAGCCATTCTGCCCTGCGAGTACGACAAGATAGACTATTACATGGGCAACTACAAGCTGTGGCAAGGCAAACACGTCGGGATCTGCACAACGACGGGAAAAGCCATTCTGCCCTGCGAGTACGACAAGATTGATTACCGCATGGGCAACTATCTGGTGAGGAAAAACCAGAAGCAAGGTCTCTACCGTTCCGACGGAAAAGAAATCCTGCCCTGCAAATATCAGAAAATCGACATGAAGAGCGGCATGTGGACCGGTAGCATGTAACCACCGCTCCACGCGCCTCATGCCCCCTATACGGCCGGCGTTCCCCCCTGCCACTCCTGCCATCTGCAGAAGGGCCGGCGGGAACGCCGGCCGTAATTCGTTCATCATCATGAGGTTTTCCCTACGGAAAACAGGGGTTTTCCGCCACAAAATCCAGTTTATCTGCCGGGCGTACGCCTATTTTCGTTATCTTCGCTCTATACTGACAGTTCTCTGCTGTCCTGTTTTACCCGGATGAAAAAGCAAATGCCCATGAAGAACTTTACAGCCCAATCCCTTCTGCTCGTGCTGACGTTGCTGTGGACCGGCGGCCTGTCCCTGCGTGCACAGGGCACCCACGAACGCATCACAACAACTTCCGCCGGACAGCTGGCCACACTGCTGGCCCAAAGTCCCTACACACAGATTGACAGTCTCACCCTGGCCGGACCGCTGGGCGGCACCGACCTGGCCCTGCTCGCGGCCGCCGAAGACCGGCTGGCCAGTCTGTCGTATGTGGACCTGACCGCCATCCGCCCCGTTGCCGACGGCACCTGCTACCGCGTAATCCCCGGCGAAACCTTCAACGACTACACGAACTACTACTATTATTCCGACACCCTCCGCACGGAAAGCCATGCGCTGAGCCAGTGGCACCGCCACTACACCAACGACCTGAGTGCCCTTTTCTATAAGAACGCCCGGCTGAAGGAAGTGCGGCTGCCGGCCGGTCTGAAAAAGATAGGCACGAACATGTTCTACTACTGCCAGCAACTGCAACGGGTGAGCTGGGCCGACGACCTGACCCGCATCGGCTCCTATGCCTTCGGCTATTGCCCGTCGCTGCGCCTGAGCCCACGCGAACTGCGGGCCGACACGCTGGAAGAACGGGCCTTCTACGGCTGCGAGCTCCTCGCCGACACGCTGTGGCTGAAGGGGGTACAGGTCATCGGCGAGAGTGCCTTCGGGGCCATCGGCCAGCTGGCCTGCCTCGTCGGCGACGAAAGTCTCTCGGAAATCGACAACTCGGCCTTCTACAACTGCACGAAGCTGGACTCCGTGTTGCTGCGCGGCGAACTGCGCCTGCTGGGCAAGGATGCCTTCTACGGCACTCCATGGCTGGCCCGCGTGCCCGTAGAGCAGGGCATCCGCTACGTGGGGCGCTTTGCCTATGACGTGCGCGACTGGAACTTCCAGCAAAACGGCGGCACCATCGGCCTGCGCAACGACACCCGCGGACTGGCCAACAGCCTCTTCGCTTATGCTCCCCTCGAGCGCATCCAGTTGCCGGCCGGCCTGCGCCACATCGGCGACAACTGCTTCGAATCGTGCAGCTCGCTCAGCGCCATCCAGCTCCACGAGGGACTGGAAAGCATCGGAGAAAAAGCCTTCTACAACTGCACCGCACTGACCCGCCTGCGCCTCCCCGCCACCATCAGCACCTTGGACGAAGATGCCTTCCGAATGTGCAGCGCGCTGGAGAGCATCGACTATGCCGTGCCGGCGGCCAACGGCCGTGACATCTTCAGCGGCTGCTCCAGTCTGAAAAGCGTAAACCTGGAAAGCACGGTGCGCGTGCTTCCCGCCCTCTTCCTGAACTACGCAAGAAGCCTGGAAGAAATCAAGGGCGGGGAAAATGTGGAAGTCATCGGAATGAACGCCTTTTCCTTCTGCGCGAAACTGAAAGAGTTCCCCTTCTCCTCCCCTCTCCGCCAGATTGACGACCAGGCCTTCCTCAGCAGCGGACTGGAACAGGAAATCGTCCTGCCCCACACGCTCGACAGCCTCGGCGAACAGGTATTCTCCGGCTGCCAACTGCCCCGCCTGCTCATCCTCCACGACATTCCTCACGCCTCTCCTTTTGCCATCTCGGCCACGGTAGACCGACTGGTGTGGGACGTGCCCGAAACCGGGAACACCTACCTGAATGGCAGTACCGTGAATGAAGTCTACATCGGGCCGTCGGTGCGGCGTCTGCCCCCCAACTTTATGGAAAATCATCGGAAACTCAGCCGCGTCACCTTCGATCCGGCAACGCGGCTGGAAGACATCGGCGACCTCGCCTTTGGCTACTGCCCGCTGCTGACCGATATTGACATTCCGGCATCGGTGCGCCGCATCGGCAACCGCGCCTTTGCCTACTGCACCCGTCTGCTCAACCTCCGCTTCGGGGAAGCCGGCACGTTCTCACGCCTGACCCGCAACACCGGCGCGGCCTGCGAGATTGGCGATTCAGCCTTCTACTATAACTACGACCTGCACCGCGTGCAGCTTCCCGAAGGCTTCGAGCGCATCGGCGACGAGGCCTTTGCCTTGTGCCCCAAACTGATGGAAATCGACCTGCCCGCCAGCCTCCGGGAGGTGGGCTACCGCACCTTCTACAAATGCACCTCACTGGGCACCATCCGCTTCCGCGAGGGCATCAGTTCGCTGGGACAGGAAGTGATGGCCGAGTGCCCTTCGCTCCAGGAAGCCACGCTGCCGTCCACGCTGACCTCCATCGGCGAGAAGGCTTTCTACAACTGCACGGCCCTGCAGCGGGTCTACTGCCACGTTGAACAACCCCTGCCCAGCAACATCCTCCTGTTCTGGAACGTGCCCGAAAGCAGCCAGCTCTTCGTTCCCGAAGGCAGTCGCATGGACTATATCAACGCAAACGGATGGAACCGGCTGACCGTCATCGAAATGCCCACCGGCATCGACGACATCACGGCCGGAGAGGCCCTGCGCCGCCTGGCACAGCCGTCGGCCGGCGGTCTCGACATCGCTCCATCTCCCGGCCGGCCCGTCGGCGTTTACGCACTTGACGGCCGTTGCCTCTACCGCGGCACCGCAGGAGGCCGGCTCGTCCTGCCCGCCGGCGTCTATCTCGTGCGACAGGGCAGCACAAGCCTGCGCGTCATGGTGAACTGCCCCACAAAAAAAGCCGGCAAAGCCGGCCGGAAACAGTCAGTACTTTAGAAAATCCTGTCAGTACTTTAGAAAAAACAGTCAGTACTTTAGAATTTTCTGTCAGTACTTTTGTTGAAACGCCCCTTTTTACGACAACAGCCGTCCCCGCTTCCCATAACTTCAGAAGCGGGGCACGGCTGCATTCCTCTCCCGCAGGCGCCCCGATGTCCGCACAGGGACAGTCGTAAAAGGGGCACGGACTCCAATGGGATTATTTTTCCCAAATCATCTCATATTCCGCCTCGCGGGTGTCAGCATCGGTCTGTTCCTTAGCCACGGCAAATCCCTCGCGGCGATAGAACTCTATGGCGCGCCGATTCTTGCAGAACACCCGCAGCACAAGATACGTCTTGTAGTGCTTCGCATAGTCGATGAGCGCTTTGCCCACCCCTTCCGAGCGGTGGGCGGCATGCACAAAGAGCCCCGCCACGTAGTCGCCCATCAGTCCGATAAACCCCATCACGCGGTGTGTGTCTTCGGTCTCGGCCACATAAATCTCGGCCCGCTCCATGAGCGCGCGCACCATCCCGGCATTCCTTTTCCAATAGCCGGGCAATACGAAATCGTGCACCTCCAGGTTGGCCTCCAGCCAGATTTGCATTACCTGCGAGAGCTCCGTCTGCTTCAGTTTACGAATGTTCATCTTTTCAAAATCAAATTGTCTGCACCGGAACATTCCCGTGCGTGCACGCCGGCGACCCATCCGCCGGTAGGACTACTCTTACAAAGATACGGTTTTCCATCAGAAAACCAACCGAAGGAAACGATAAAAAACATTATACATTTCTATGCCGGAACGCCGCCTGCGCCCACCCCTTCCACTCCCGGCCGGCCTGCAGCCCAAAGGCAGCCGGCAAAAGGCCTGTTTACGCATGAAAAATGTTAATTATAAATTTTTAACAAGAAAACTAAGATATGTTATTCCCCCTCATCCGTTTATTTTACAGCAGACGAGTGTTTTGTAATCCTTTGTAAGATTGCAATTTACATTTCATCATTCTGTATCTGTTTCGTAACAGCGGGCGGGCAGTCGGGGAAAAGCCACTTTCCGCCTTCGGGAGGCCCTGCACGAGCAGTCATATTTTTTTATATATTTGCGACACCGACATAATTACTTAACACTAAACTCACCTAAAATGGAACTCGAAAAATTTGACAGACAACTGCGACTGATGCTGCTGCTCACACAAAACCGCGCCCTCAGCGTGGAGAATATCAGCGAACAGCTGAACATGAGCAAACGCTCCATCTACCGCTACATCGAGGCTTTCAGACAGATGGGATTCAAAGTGGAGAAGGAGGGCACCTGTTACCGCATTGACCACCGTTCCAAATTCTTCGATGACATCACGCAACGCATCCATTTTACCGACGACGAAGCCATCACCATCAACCAGGTGCTCAACGCCGTCTATGACAACTCGCCCCAGGTGCGGCACCTGCGGGCCAAGCTTTCCTCGCTCTACGATTTCAAGGTGCTGGCCCGCCACGGCGTCGACACCCACATTGCCCACAACCTGAGCAAACTCTTTTCCGCCATCCAGATGGAACGCATGGTCATGCTTTGCGGTTACACCTCGCCCCACAGCGGACAGGTGACCGACCGCATTGTCGAGCCTTACCTGTTCCTGTCCGAAAACAGCGAAGTAAGGTGCTTCGAACTGGCCACAGGCATGAACAAGACGTTCAAAATCAGCCGGGCCAAGGACGTGAAAATACTCGAAATGCTCTGGGCGCACAAAAGCCAGCACCAGCCCTTCTATACCGACCTGTTCCACTTCTCGGGCGAACAGCGGTTCAGAATACAGCTGCTGCTCGGTCCGCTTGCCTCCAGCCTGCTCCTTGAGGAAAGTCCGCAGGCCGAAGACCAGATGGAACTGCAGGACGACGGGCGCTATCTGCTCACCACCGACGTGTGCAGCTACAAAGGCGTGGGACGCTTTGTGCTCGGACTCTTCGACGACATCGAAGTGGTCGACTCGCCCGATTTCCAGCGCTACCTCAACGAACGCATCCGATATTTAACACAAAAAATAAAGGAGTGACGCACAATGTCATTTTTTGAGGGTTTCTTTGCATCGTAAACCTTAAAAACTTACGACCATGACAAAGAAGGAACTTACCCTCAACGCAGCAGCACCCGCACGCCGCACGCTCCACCTGTCACAGCGCATCGAGAACAGCCGCATCCTTCTCCGGCTGGCAGCTCTCTACTCACGCCTGCTCGAAGAGCCTGTCACTCCCCGACGCACCCTCCGCCTGCTCCACGCACAGCTCGCCGCACTCACCCTGCTCATGCTGGGCACTCCGTCGCTCCTGCTCGGCATGCTGCTATTGGCCTGGACGGCACTGGCCGTATGGCAATGCCGGAAATAAGGAAAGCCTGGCGCTCCGCGTAACGACGGGAAAAAGAGATGAAAACTCCAGCACATCCCCTTTGAAGGGCAGAAGCGGACAAAATCAAAGTCAAAAGCGCACACAAACTTGCGGCAACCAAAATAAATGCCTAATTTTGCCTATTGTAGCCGCAGTGCCGACGCATAATTCTAACCACAAGGTACACTGCCGACAGAAGCAGGAAACACACACTCCACACCGGCGCAATGCAGCCCCGCCTGCACCTCTCACGCGCCGGCAAGTCGGAACTGGTTTCCTGCCTCTGTCCTTTTGCAACACTTGATTACGACAAAAAAACAAAAATCATGCTTGAAATAAAGAATCTGCACGCCTCTGTCGAAGGCAAGGAAATCCTCAAAGGCATCAATCTCACCATCGGCGACGGCGAAGTGCACGTCCTCATGGGCCCCAACGGCTCGGGCAAGAGCACACTGAGCAACGTCCTGGTGGGAAACCCAAAATACACCGTGACGGAAGGCAGCGTCATCTTCAACGGGAAAAACCTGCTGGAACTCGCGCCCGAGGACCGCGCCCACGAAGGCATCTTCATGTCCTTCCAGGCACCCACCGAAATACCCGGCGTATCCATGACCAACTTCATGCGCGCCGCCGTCAACGCCAAGCGCAAATACTTCGGCCAGGAACCGATGCCCGCGGCTGAGTTTCTCAAACTTCTCAAGGAAAAGCGCAAACTCGTGGGCCTTGATGCCTACTTCATGAGCCGCGGCGTCAACGAAGGATTCTCCGGCGGCGAACGCAAGCGCAACGAAATTTTCCAGATGGCCGTGCTCGAACCCCTCTTCAGCATCCTCGACGAAACCGACTCGGGACTCGACGTCGACGCCCTCCGCATCGTGGCCGAAGGCTTCAACCTGCTGCGCAACGAAAAGACCAGCGCCATGGTCATCACCCACTACCAGCGCATGCTCGACTATCTCAAGCCCGACTTCGTACACGTGCTCGTCAACGGACGCATCATCAAGGAAGGCGACGCCTCATTGGGATACGCCATCGAGGAACGCGGATTCGACTGGATTAAAGAGGAAATCAAAGCGTAAGGCAACATGGCAAGCGAAAGACAATACATCGAACTATTCCGCAGCCAGCGGCAACTGCTCGAAGCCGGAAGCTGCGCTCCCCTCAACGCCCGCCGCGACTGGGCCGCCAGCCTGCTCGAAGCCAACGGACTGCCCACCTGCCGCGTGGAGCGCTACAAATACACCGATGCCGAAGCGGCCTTCGCACCCGACTACGGGCTCAACCTCAAGCGCACGGCGCCACAGGCCGACCCCTACCGCACCTACCGCTGCAACGTGCCCAACCTCAGCACGGCACTCTATTTCGTCACGAACGACGTGGTGTGCCCCGCAAGGGACAAGGCTGCCCCGCTGCCCGGAGGAGCCGTCGTGTGCAGCCTGCAGCAGGCCGCCGTCAGCCATGCCGAACTCCTCGAAAAGCACTATCACCGCGCCGCAGCCTACGAATACGACGGCGTGACGGAACTGAATACGCTCCTCGTGCAGGACGGACTCTTCATCTACCTGCCCGACGGCGTATGCCTCAACTCCCCCATACAGATCGTCAATGTTTCGGCCGCGACGACCGACCTCATGTCCAACCGCCGCATCCTCATCATCGCCGGCAAGGACGCACAGGCCTCCTTCCTCTTCTGCGACCATGCCGACGGCAGCAGCCGCTATCTCACCACCCAGGTGGTGGAAGTATACGCCGGCGAGAATGCCCGTCTCGACATGTACTCCATCGAAGAAACCAACGAGAAAAACGTACGCTTCAACAATCTTTACGTGGAGCAGCAGGCCGGATGCAGCGTCAGCTACAACGGCGTCACGCTCCACAACGGACTGACGCGCAACCGCATGGACTTCCGCATGCTGGGGCCGGGCGCACACGTTGAAACGTGCGGTGCCGTCATCGCCGACAGCGAAGAGCACGTTGACAACAGCATCATCGCCGAACACGCGGCCCCGTCGTGCACCAGCAACATGCTCTACAAATACGTGCTCGACGGAAAGAGCGAAGCCGCCTTTGCCGGCAAAGTGCTCATCCAGGAGGGCGCGCAGGAGTCGCTTTCCGAGCAGACCAGCGCCAACCTCTGCGTTTCGCCCGAAGCCCATGCCTATTCGCAGCCCATGCTCGAGATTTATGCGGACAACGTGAAGTGCAACCACGGGTCGACCGTCGGTAAACTCGACGAAGCTGCCCTGTTCTACATGCGCCAGCGCGGCATCGGCGAAAAGGAAGCGCGGCTGCTCCTGCAGCATGCCTTCGTCAACGACGTCATCCAGCGCGTACAGTTCGAGCCGCTGCGCAACCGTCTCTCCCACCTGGTGGAAATGCGCTTCCGCGGCGAGCTTTCCAAGTGCAAAGGCTGCAAAATGTGCAAGTAAACCCGTCTTTTCCCCTTCCTTCTTCCGGACATGAACCCACAACCCGACATACTCCTGCCCAACGCCGACCTGCTCTTTGAAGGACAGTGCGCCGGCACCGGCGACGCCGCACGCGCCGACTTCCCCATCCTGGGCCGCCAGGTCTACGGCAAGCCTCTGGTATACCTGGACAATGCCGCCACCACGCAAAAGCCGAAATGCGTCATCGACGCCATCACCCGCGAATACTGCGAGGTAAACGCGAACGTGCACCGCGGCGTCCATTTCCTTTCTCAAAAGGCCACCGAGCTGCATGAGGAAGCCCGCGAAACGGTGCGCCGCTTCCTGAATGCCCGCGAGCGCGAAGAAATCGTCTTCACGCGCGGCACCACGGAAAGTCTCAACCTCGTGGCCAGCAGCTACGGCGAAGCCTTCCTCAAGGAGGGCGACGAGGTGATACTCTCCACCATGGAACACCACTCCAACATCGTGCCCTGGCAGATGTTGCGCGACCGCAAGGGCATCGTCATCAAGGTCATCCCCATCGACGACGAAGGCCGGCTGCTGCTCGACGAATACGAGCGCCTTTTCACCGACCGCACCCGCCTGGTGTGCGTCACCCACGTCAGCAACGTGCTGGGCACAGTCAATCCCGTTGCCGAAATGGCCCGCACGGCCCACGCCCACGGCTGCCACATTCTCGTGGACGGCGCGCAGAGCGTGCCCCACTTCCCCGTGGACGTACAGGAACTCGACTGCGACTTTCTCACCTTCAGCGGCCACAAAATCTACGGCCCGACGGGCATCGGCGTGCTCTACGGCCGCCGCGAACTGCTCGAGAAGCTGCCTCCCTACCAGGGCGGCGGCGAAATGATACAACGGGTCACATTCGAGCATACCACCTACGAAGGACTGCCCTACCGCTTCGAGGCCGGCACGCCCGACTATGTCGGTTCCTTTGCCCTGGCCGTGGCGCTGAACTATGTGGAGCGCATTGGCCGCAGCCGCATTGCGGCCCATGAGCAGGACCTCGTAGCCTACGCCATGGAGCGGATGCGCGAAATCCCCGGCATGAAAATCTACGGGGAAGCCGAAAGGAAAGACGCCGTCGTGGCCTTCAACGTAGGACAGATTCACCACCTCGACCTCGGCACGCTGCTCGACCGCTTGGGCATCGCCATCCGCACCGGCCACCACTGCGCACAGCCCGTCATGGACCGCTACGGCGTGGAAGGCATGGCCCGCGCCTCATTCGCCCTCTACACCACCCGCGCCGAGATTGACGCCCTCGTAGCCGGCATTCTGCGCGTCAGCCGCATGTTTGGCTGACGCATCTCTCCCTGCCGCTTTTCTTATTCCTACACTTCCCATGCCCCATCTGCTTTCCCTCTTCAATTCCGAAGGACGCCTGGAGGCCGGCTGCGACGAAGCCGGACGCGGCTGCCTGGCCGGCAGTGTATATGCCGCCGCCGTCATCCTGCCGCCCGACTACGACAACCCGCTGCTCAACGACTCCAAGCAACTCTCGGCCAAAAAACGGTATGCCCTGCGCCAGGAAATTGAGCGCGATGCCCTCGACTGGGCCGTGGGCGTAGTTACCCCCGAGGAAATCGACCGCATCAACATTCTCAACGCCTCCATCCTGGCCATGCACCGTGCTCTCGACCAGCTGAAACGGCGGCCGGAATTCATCATCGTAGACGGCAACCGCTTCAAGCCCTATGGCAGCACGCCATGGCGCACCATCGTGAAGGGCGACGGGAAATACCTGTCGATTGCGGCGGCCAGCATCCTGGCGAAGACCTACCGCGACGACTACATGATGCGCCTGCACGAGGAATATCCGCACTACGGCTGGGACCACAACGCCGGCTACCCCACCCGCGAGCACCGCGAAGCCATCCGCCTGCACGGTGTCACGCCCTACCACCGCCAATCGTTCCGCCTCAGCGACGACGGCCAGCTCTCCCTTCCCTTCGAGGAATAGCACCCGCCGGCGGACCACGGAAACCAGCCGTCAACTGCCTTCACACAGCCCGCGAACGGCACGGAAAAGGCCGCACAGGGGAATCCCGCAACGGCGGGAATCCACCCCCGACAGGAGACAAAAAACAGTCAGTAGTTTTGAAAAATCTGTCAGTACTTTAGGAAAAACTCCCAGTACTTTAGAAATTTCAAAACTACTGACTGTTTTTTTAGGGTTTCCGTGAGCCGGTCCGGAGCCGTCCCGGCCAGTGCCGCGGGGCCGTAACGCCCGCCGTTATCGGGCAACCGCCCCGGGGATTCAGCCTCGCCGGCTGCGCCACAGGCGCGTCATGTCCTCCAGCGTCTTCCCTTTGGTCTCCGGCACCAGTTTCCATACAAACAGGGCGGCAATGAAGCAGATGACGCCATAGAGCACATAAACGAACATGTGGCCGAATTTCACTCCCATGCTGCCCATGCTCATATTGTACATAGGCAGGAACGTGGACGACACGATAAAGTTGAAAATCCACTGGAAAGCCACAGCTATAGCCACGGCTCCGCCACGGATGGTATTGGGGAAAATCTCCGCAATCAGCACCCAGCAGATGGGGCCCCAGCTGAACATGAACGAAGCACTGTATATCATGATGCTGACCACCGGAACAATGGCAGGCATCCCGGCTACGGCGTTGCTCAACGCCACGCCCAGCGCGCCGATGCCCATTCCGATTGACCCGCATATCAGCAGCGGCTTCCGTCCCAGCCGCTCCACGGTGAAGACGGCCAGCAGCGTGAAGAGAATGTTGACGGTGCCCATGATGACCGTCTGCACCATCGGATTGCCCATCCCCATACTTTCAAAAATGCGCGGGGCAAAATAGAGCACGGCATTGATACCGATAGCCTGCTGGAAGACACTCAGCATGATGCCGATGAAGATGACCATCCAGCCATAGGTAAAGAGACGCTCGGTGCGCTCCTCGGCCGTGGCCTTGATGTCCAGCAGAATGGTCTGTGCCCGGCGGCTGCCGTTGATGCGCGAAAGCACCGCCAGCGCCTTGCTGTCCTGTCCCGTCATGGCCAGATAACGCGGCGTTTCGGGCACCAGAAGCACCAGGAGCATGAACAGAGCGGCGGGCACCGCCTCGCTGACAAACATCAGGCGCCAGCCGGTGGATACAGCCCAGGCGGCCTCATCGGGGTTGAGAATGCGGTTGACGCCCTCCACGGCCTGCACCACCGGATTGATGTTATCGCCCAGAATCAGGAAGTTGACAAAATAGACTACCAGCTGACCGAAAATGATGGCAAACTGGTTCCACGACACCAGCGTGCCGCGAATGTTGCTCGGCGCGATTTCCGCAATATACATAGGGCAGATGGCCGAAGCCAGTCCCACGCCCACACCGCCCAGAACGCGGTAGGAGTTGAATGCCAGCAACAGCGAAAACGACGGAACGCCGTGATGGAAGAATAGAAATTCGGGGGCATAGGAACCCAGTGCCGAAAGGAAAAAGAGTATGCCGGCCACAAACAGCGACTTTTTCCGGCCCAGCCGCGAAGCAAACCAGCCCGAAACAGCACTGCCGATGATACAGCCAATCAGCGCGCTGGACGAGGTGATGCCGTGCCAGGTGTCGGTATAGACAAAATCGTCCGCTCCCAGGAAGAACGCCTGAAGTCCTTTTTCCGCACCGGAAATGACGGCTGTGTCATACCCGAAAAGCAAACCGCCGAGCACAGCCACGAGTACAATGGAGAAAAGATAGGCCTTGCTGCCTTCATCTGTTTTTTTCATAGTAAAATGGCTTTTTGGAAAACCAGCCCGCCGGCACCGCACGAAAAAGGTTGCGGTACCGGCTGCCAGTTTGTGCTTCGGGAATGCAGACGCATCCCTTCCGCATCAACAATACATATTTACAATCGCTTCATAGAGTTCCTGCTTGCCGCTGGTCTGGCGGGGTTCGCCGTTCTCGCGGGCATAAGCCACGAGATCTTCCAGCGTCAGCTTGCCCTCCTCAAAGTCTTTTCCCTTTCCGCTGTCGAACGAAGCATAGCGGTCGGTCAGCATCTGGCGATAGGGCGACTCCTCCAGCAGGCGGGCGGCACTCTCCAGCGCACGCGCCATGGCATCCATGCCGGCAATGTGCGCAATGAAGATATCCTCCAGGTCGGTGGAGTTACGGCGTGTCTTGGCGTCAAAGTTCGTACCGCCGTTGCCCAGTCCGCCGCCGCGGATAATCTGCATCATGGCCTGCACGAGTTCAAAGTGGTCGATGGGGAACTGGTCCGTATCCCATCCGTTCTGATAGTCGCCGCGGTTGGCGTCGATGGAGCCCAGCATCCCGTTGTCCACCGCCACAGCCAGTTCGTGTTCAAAAGTATGGCCTGCCAGCGTGGCGTGGTTTACCTCGATGTTCACCTTGAAGTCCTGGTCCAGATGATATGCCTTGAGGAATCCGATAACCGTCTCCGTGTCAACATCATACTGATGCTTGGTCGGTTCCATCGGTTTAGGCTCCACGAGGAAAGTACCTTTGAATCCCCGGCTCCGGGCATAGTCACGGGCCATGGCCAGCATACGGGCCAGATGTTCCTTCTCGCGTTTCTGGTCGGTATTGAGCAGCGACATGTAACCTTCGCGGCCGCCCCAGAACACATAGTTCATGCCACCCAGTTCGATGGTAGCGTCAATGGCATTTTTGATTTGCACAGCCGCACGCGCCACGACGTCGAAATCGGGATTGGTAGCCGCTCCGTTCATGTAGCGGGCATGACCGAACACATTGGCCGTTCCCCACAACAGACGTATGCCGGTTTCAGCCTGCTTCTGCTTGGCATAAGCCACGATTTCCTTGAGATTGGCCTCATATTCCTCAATGGTCTCAGCCTCGTCGCATAAGTCCACATCGTGGAAACAGTAGTATTCAATGCCTATCTTCTGCATAAATTCGAATCCGGCATCCATTTTATCCTTGGCGGCCTGCAGACGGTCGGCACTCGTTTTCCATGGGAACGACTTGGTGCCGACACCGAACTGGTCGGCTCCCTCAGCACACAGTGTGTGCCACCAGGCCATGGAGAACTTCAGCCAGTCCTTCATCTTGCGGCCCATCACTTCCTTTTCGGGGTTGTAATAACGGAAAGCCAACGGGTTGCGGCTTTCAGGTCCTTCATACTTGATTTTTCCGATACCCGGAAAATATTCTTTTTCTGCCATAATATATGATTGTGAATTAAGGTGTTTTTCTTTTTATTCGGGAACAGGCTACAACGTGGCTTCCCCTATGCTCCGACTCCGGTCGAAACCGCCAGCCGTTCCTTCCAGCGGCCATAGGCCTCGGCATAGGCCTCCGTCAGGGCTGCATCGGGCTCGGTTACCGAAACCTTCTCCAGTTTGGCAAAAGCCTCTTCATGCCCGCTGTAGATGCCCGCACCGATGCCGGCACCCCGGGCGGCACCTGCCGCACCGTCGGTATCATAAAGTTCTATGACCGCGCCCGACACACCGGCCAGCGCCTCACGGAACACGGCACTGCGGAACATGTTGGCATTGCCGGCATGAATCTTCCGCACTTCCATTCCCATACCTGCCATGACGTCAAGCCCGTACTGGAAGGAGAAGACGATGCCCTCCTGTGCCGCCCGCAACAGGTGGCTGCGCGAATGGCGGTTGAAGTCGAGCCCATGGAGAGAACAGCCGGCTTCGCGGTTTTCGAGGATGCGCTCTGCACCGTTGCCGAAGGGAAGAATGGTCACTCCCTCGCTGCCCGCCGGCACTTGTGCCGCCAGGGCGTTCATTTCCTCATAGGACAGCCCCTCAGGCACCACGTTGCGCTTCAGCCAGGAGTTGAGAATTCCCGTACCGTTGATGCAGACCATGACTCCCAGACGCGGCTGCGCCTCGCTGTGGTTGACGTGGGCAAAGGTATTGACACGCGAGAGCGGGTCGTAACTGATGTTACCGTTCACGCCATACACGACACCCGACGTCCCCGCCGTCGATGCGAACTCACCGGGATTGAACACGTTCAGCGACAAGGCATTGTTCGGCTGGTCGCCGGCGCGATAGGTAACGGGGATGCCCGCCGCCAGTCCCAGTTCGGCGGCCGCAGCAGCCGTCACGCGTCCCTGTTCGGAAAAGGTTGGACGCACTTCAGGCAGAATGGAGGAATCAAAACCGTAGTAATCCATCAGGAAACGGGCCGGCGCGTTCTGGCAGAAATCCCACAGCATGCCTTCCGAAAGTCCTGAAAGCGTGGTGCAGATTTCGCCTGTCAGCCGCATGGCGATGTAGTCACCGGGCAGCATGGCCTTGTCGATTTTTTCATAGACTTCCGGCTCGTTTTCCTTGACCCAGGCCAGCTTGGCCGCCGTAAAATTACCCGGAGAATTGAGCAGATGCCCCAGGCACAGGTCCTCGCCCAAATCCTGGAATGCACGCCGGCCGTAGGGCACCGCACGGGAGTCGCACCAGATGATGGACGGCCGCAGCACCTGCTGATGACGGTCGATACAAACCAGACCGTGCATCTGATAGGAAATGCCTATGGCCTGAATGTCGGAAGGCGCAACGCGACTCTCGGCCAGCACGGCCTGCGTGGCTGCCTTCAGCCGTTCCCACCATGCTTCGGGTGCCTGCTCGGCCCAGCCGGGCCGCACGGCCAGGATGGGAGCCTCTGTTTTGGGAAAGAAGGAGGCAGCCACGCACCTGCCGCTGCCGGCATGCACCAGACTGGCTTTTACGGAAGAACTTCCGATGTCATAACCTAACAAATATACATTTTGCATTTTTTTTCATGAAAAGATACGCATTCCCGACTGTTGCCCAACGGAGAGACAGAACATCCGCACTGCCTTCGGGTAACGATACGCCATCGCTCCGGCAGCCAGTCTCAGAAGGTGTACAATTATTTTCTCAGTTTGTTGTAAATTTTCCGGCTGAATGTGTAATAGCGCGCCGCACGGTGAGAAACGCCGGTCTCGAACTCTTCCAGCGGCACCACGTAGTCCATCATGGAGATTTTCTTGTGGAAATTGCGCACGTCAATCCGCTTGCCGTAAATCAGTTCGTAAAGCACACGAAGCTGCAACACGGTAAACTTTCTCGGCAACAGGTCGAAAAGACAGGCCGGATTGGCCTCGACATATTGCTGGATAAATGCGAAAGCGTCGGCTATGATTCGGTTGTGGTCGAACGCCAGAGACTTGATGTCCTCCACCGACACCCACTCGGCTTCATAATTCTCCAGATTGCAGTTAAGCGCCCGGCTAATCTTGATCAGCGACAGGTAGGCTATCGTAATGATACGGTCCACCTTGGTCTGTTCCGACTGCTCCAGCCAATGCACATCCTTGGGGTCGGCCGTACGTCCTTTAGAGCCGAATGCCTTGAACTGCACCAGATTGACGCTTTTCAGCCCTGTCAGTTCGTTCAGCACCCGCTTCGCGGCTTCATCCAAGTCCTCATCCATATAAATAAGGCTACCGGGTAATTTCATGTCATGAAACTTCTTGCCCGACTCCTCACCGGCACGACGGACGAGCAATACTCTCAGCTGGCTGCCGTCGAACCCAACAACTACGCAATCCACCGAAATATGGTGGTGAGCCAAAGGTTTTTTGGTTTCCATGTGTTTTTCGTTTGTTTCATTTGCAAATAAATAGATTTTTCCTGAAACAGACAAAACATATTCCAAATATTTTTTCCATCCTATTTGATACTCAACGGGATAAATATCATATAAAGCACACTATCCCTTCTTGTCGTTTTGCCCTTTTCCGGTTCCGGACGCCCGGCTGCACCCGGCTGACGGGTACAGGGTTACTCTCCATTAAACGCGTATACCTCAACCAAATACAAGACGGCCACAGGCTCTCTTTCCAAGGGCTGCTCACCACGGGGAAAGCAGGCCGGACGGCATCCGCAACCGGCCGGAAGTCATACACGAAGCCTTTCCCAAAAAAACAGAGGGCCGGTCACGAACACCTCCCTGTCCAAAGCGCCGGCAAACGGATTTTGCTTTCTCCAATGCCACAGCAAATCCGCTGTCGTTCGGCAACGAACAGACAACAACGGGGGCTGCTCCGCACAGCTTTGGCGGAACAGCCCCCATATGGCTATTGATGACGGCCCGGGGCCGCATCCGGTTATTTCACGAGCACCTTCTTGCCGTCAATGATGTAAATGCCCTTCGGCAAACGGTCCGGCGTGCCTTCTACACGGACACCCGAAAGGGTGTGGATAACCGGCCGGTGTCCTTCGCCCGGCGTCAGTGTCACCGATCCGATACCCGTGATTTCGGCCTCGTCGATGGGATAGCCGTCGGGCTTGGCCAGGTCGGCCGGAACTGCCAGATAGGCTTTCTTTCCGGTGATGCGGAACGGCGCACCCGTTTCGTTTCGCCAATAGAAGCCGTAAAGTCCCGTCACGTCGTCCTGTCCGAAGTCGTAATACCGATATTCTCCGGTGCCGGCCAGCGCGTAGCCGCTGTCGTCGACACTTGCCTTCAGCAGGTTGTCGGCAGGCGCTTCCTCGGCGCTCACCACAGCCTGATAGCTGTAGTTGTGACGGCCCTCTCCCCGCATGATGACAGCGGTGCCGGCCGGCACAGTGCTGCCCGACGGATAACGGAAATCAATCGCGAGCCGCTTGCTGTCGGCCTGCGTCACAACGCCGCAGTCCAGTCCTTCCGGCACGATGAAGGCATGCTGGAAGCAGTAGGCCGCATAGCCCGAAGGCGACGTGATGGAGAAGGAACCCGCCGACTTGACGGTAAAGCTATATTGCGCCGTACTCAGGGCTGAATAGCCGCCGTCCTCGCCAATCCGGAACACCTGGATGAAATAGCTGCCGGCCGGCAGATTGTCAATGTTCAGGTTGAGCCGGTGAGTCTGCGTTTCGCCCTTGTCAATGAGCATCTGTTTCTTGACATAGGCCAGGCTCGTGCCGCCCGTGCTGGGGAACACGAAGCAATAGAGGTCCTTGCCGTAGAAACCGCCGTCGTTGCGCAGTTGCATTTCGATGTCGAGGTCTTCGCCAAGATAGGTCGTGCTGTTCTTGATGTTGAACTTGTTCACCTTGAGTTGCGGCACGCCGGCGGCCGGTGTAGTCAGCGGATAGCGCACCGTAGCTATCTGTTCGTAAACAAAGCCGTTGGTCAGATAAAGGTCATTGTCGGAAGCCAGCGCCCAAACCTGCAGCACATCCTCGGTGCCGCTCTCGGGAGCCTGTATCTTCACGCGCAAAGTGGCGTCGGCTCCGGCTTCGATGACATAGTTGTTCTCATTCAGGTCCACGTTGCCCTGGTCCGTCACACGCACGAACTTAATCGGGCCGTAGAAGAGGGCACCTTCGTTGTGTATCTTCACTTCCAGCGAATTGCGGACGCCCACATAAGCCTTGCCCTCAATCGGCACGGCTTCCTCACTGACGGCCAGCTGCGCTTCCGTCACTTCCGGCGCACTGACGGTCACCTTCGAGCCCTCAACGGTCATGACGGCCCATTCATAGTTGGGACTGCCCTTGCGGCCGCGCATGGGGAGGAATTCGCTTCCGCCCGCCCCCTTGCAGACAGGGCGCAGGGTGTAGACACCGTCGCCCACCTCGCCCGGCAGCTGTCCGCCCAGCGAAATCTCAGAATAGTAGTAGTTGACCTGTTCTCTGGAAAGGGAAATGGAAGTCAGGCCGCCCACGTTGCCCACATATTCGTTGTTGGCATTGAACACGCCCAGCCCCATCTGACCGGTAAATCCGTTGCCGTCGCTGCAGACAAACTTTGCCGTCAGCCGCACGTTGTCGCGTGTCGTCACGGCGTCGGCATTGGCCAGGGTGATGAAATAAAGCTGCTCCGTCACAGCCGCCGGCGACATTCCGCTGGGCTGGATGCCGATGGTGGCTCCCTGGTCCATGTTGAAACTGCCGTCATTGTCGGTCGGCGCACCTGCATATTCCGCGGAACTGTTCAGTTCGGCCAGGGCAAAATAGCCGTGCAGCGCGCCGTCCCATCCCCAGTTGATGTGGAAGAGCCCGTCGGCATTGTAGCCGTCGCACACAAAGGCATGGCCGGCCGACATGGAGTAACCGGTGTAATAAACGGGCCGGCCCTCGCTCAGTTCCTTCTTGATGATGGCGTCCCACTCGTTGCGGGTGAAAAAGAGGCGGTTGAGCGTGTTGCAGCCCTCGTCAATGCCGAAAAACCGCTCCAGATGATGGGCATACATGTTGGCGCCCGACGCCTGCGTGCAATAGTTCATGTTCACAGCCAGACCGCAGGCATACATCAGTTCGGCCACGGCATCACACTGCTCCTCGGTGGGGTTGCCCACATAGGAGTCGAGCATCTTGTCCCAGTCGAAGACAAAGGAGCCGAGATTGGCCGTCAGATTGAAGCCGTGGGTCGACGAACGGTAGCTGACGGTGCCGTTGCCCCGCACGGGATATTTCCATCTGGCCAGGACCTGCGACATTGCCGTGGCGGTGCAGCCCGTCAGCGAATGAGGATAAGTGCCGTCGCTCTGGGTGCCGTGTGCCTTGTCGACAGGACACTTCAGGTTATAAGGCCAGCCCTGCCCCCAGGTAGTCTTGACCAGCGGTGCCACCGAGGCCTTCAGCCCCGACATGTCGGTCGTGGCAGTCAGGCTGCAGGGTGCGTCGGTAGCCGTCACGTCCTCCATGGTGCGCGCCAGGGCTTCCAGCCACCATTTCAGGCCGTCGGGCAGACTGTCGGCCACAAAACTGCCCCGCTCGGCCACACCCATCACGGGGCGCACGCGGTCGTCGCCGGACACGACGACAAAACCGCCGCCGGCCGCTTCGTTGAACACGTAGTAAAGCGGAGCGACATCGCCACTGCCCCGGCCGGCCTTCGGCAGCCGCTCATAGGCCAGCACCAGGTCGGGGGCAGCCGACTGGCTGCGCGCCATGCGTTCTTTCTTCAGATAGTCACGGGCCGTCTGCAACGCCTGCTCGCGCGAAACGGGACCCGCCAGGACCATAACCGCCGTCAGGCAGGCTCCTCCCAGGAGTAATAGTCTTTTCATCATAAGCATTTACTTTAAGGTTGGGATATGAATAATAAAATCAGATAAGTGTCAGTCGGCCGGATAAAGCTCAGTTGCGGGACAGATAGCCGTCGGCCTTGAGCTGTTCCACCAGTTGCTCCAGTTCGGCATACCATGCCTCGCCGAAGCGGCGGATGAGCGGGTCGCGCAGGAAGCGGTAGACGGGCAACTGCAGTTCGCGCCCCTTCTTCACCGCGGCCTCACACACGGCCCAGCGGTGATAGTTGAGCGCCACCACCCCTCCTGCAAAACGCTTCTCACGGATGGGATACAAATAGCAGGAAATGGGTTTCGGCCAGCGGGTACGTCCCTCGCGAAACGCCTTTTCGGCCGCACAGTAGCAGCAGCCGTCGGGCGAATAGCAGGTAAAGACACAGTCCTTGCCGTTGACGATGTTCGTCACCAGGTCGCCCTCTTCGTCGACACAGGCCACTCCCTTTCGGTCGATGATGCTCTGGGCCGAAGCGCTCAGGTCGCTCCACACGGCATCAAGCACGTTTTCCAGTTCGCCCACTTCCTCGGGCAGGAGCGGCGCACCGGCGTCGCCCTCCACGCAGCAGATGCCGCCGCAGGCCTCCAGGTCGCAGCAGAAGCATTCGGTCAGAATTTCGGGCGACAGCAACACATCGCCCACCTGCAGAATCAGGCGCGAGAGTTCGCGCGACGGTTCGGTTGGTTCAGACATATCGATAGGATTTGGAATTACACTTGAGGGCCTCCGCCTTTCCCCGGCGCTACCACACCACGGCCTCCTGCCCGTGGCTGACGAGATAGTCGTTGGCCAGCGTGAAATGGTGGTTGCCGAAAAAGCCGCGATAGGCCGAGAGGGGCGACGGATGGGCCGAAGTCAGCACCAGGTGGCGGCGACGGTCGACCACAACCCCCTTTTTCTGCGCATAGCTGCCCCAGAGGATAAACACCAGATGCTCGCGCTCCTGGGCCAGACGCGCGATGACGGCATCGGTGAAGCGCTCCCATCCCCGGCCCTGATGCGAACCGGCCCGGTGGGCGCGCACCGTCAGCGTGGCGTTGAGCAGCAGCACGCCCTGCTCCGCCCAGCGGCGCAGACTTCCCGAAGCCGGCACCGGCCGCCCCAGGTCGTCGTGTATTTCCTTGAAGATGTTCTGCAGCGACGGCGGAAACGCCACACCGTCGGCCACGGAGAAGCAAAGCCCCTCGGCCTGACCGGGCTCATGATAGGGGTCCTGCCCCACAATGACCACCTTCACGCGGTCGAACGGGCACAGGTTGAAGGCATTGAATATCTTGCCGGCCGGCGGATAGCACGGACCGCTCTGATATTCGGCCCGCACAAAGTCGGTCAGTTCACGGAAATAGGGCTCGTCAAACTCGCCCTGCAGCCGGGCTGCCCACGAAGGTTCGATTTTTACCTGCATCTTGTCAAGGATTGATACCGCAAAGATAGCACATGCGGAGCGGAGCACAAAGCAAAAGGCCGACTTTCACCCCACGACGGGCCGTTTCTTCCGTTTTTCAAAAGTTAATGATTCATAACACGAATTTGGATTCCGCCCGAAAATGTGTTATCTTTGTATTACCAGGCGGAAGACGGAAGCCACGCGGCGCGTCTTCCGACTTTTTTCGGCCTTTTCGGGCAAAAACAGTCGGCGGAACAG
>PPYF01102541.1_pt1 | contig 51441 bp, 50 predicted proteins | sample 1559871 | NCBI WGS metagenome assembly PPYF01 (sample SAMN08240021, study PRJNA423297) | Human gut metagenome, whole genome shotgun sequencing project.
ATATGGAGCATTAGCTCAGTCGGTAGAGCACTTGACTTTTAATCAAGTTGTCCGGGGTTCGAATCCCCGATGCTTCACTGTTTTAAAACAGTCTAAGTCCTTAAGATAAGGATTTAGGCTGTTTTTGTTTTATAGAAAAATTTGCTCTATGAAATAAAAATACTCGATATCTCATTTTTATCTCACTCTTGTATATCCATAGGATGTTTAGTAAAATTAGTTTAAATGAAAGAGGAGGTAAGCAGTATGAGAAACAAAAGAGTAAAATTATTTGCGGCAGCATTGCTTTTTATGGGAAGTATAGTTGTAGGCAATAAAGAAGTACAAGCAGCTCAGTGGGAGTATAATAGCTCGGGCTGGTGGTATCAGGAGGATGATGGAAGTTATCCGGTTAATACATGGAAATCAATTAGTGGAAAGTGGTATTATTTTGATGGAAATGGATATATGCTGACAGGATGGCAGAAAATTAATGGAGTGTGGTATTATCTTTATAGTGACGGAGCAATGGCATCAAATAGATGGGTAGGTGATTACTATTTAACCGAAAATGGAGCAATGGCAACGAATACTTGGATTGATGGGTATTATGTAGGCTCTGATGGTCAGTGGAAAAGAAATCAATGGATAAATACAGAGTATGGCTGGTGGTATCGTCATGGAGACGGAAGCTATACAACAAATAATTGGGAGTTTATAGACGGATACTGGTACTATTTTGATGGAAACGGTTATATGAAAACAGGTTGGCAGGAGATATGGGGAAAATGGTATTATCTTTATAGTGATGGAGCAATGGCATCAAATAGATGGATAGGTGATTACTATTTAACCGAAAGCGGAGCAATGGCAACGAATACTTGGATTGATGGGTATTATGTAGGACCTGATGGAAAATGGGTGAAAGATATTTCCATAGTTTATGAAATGGAAGTTGCCAACATTGTAAATAAAGAGCGTGCTGCAAATGGATTAGAACCTTTAGAATATGATTATGAACTTGCTGAGGCAGCCGGTGTGCGTGCAAAGGAGCTAGAGCAAAATTTGTCACATACTCGTCCGGATGGAACATCATGTTTTACTGTTTTGCAGGAATTTGGTATTGAATATTGGATGTGCGGAGAAAATATTGCAGCGGGACAAAGGACACCTGAGCAGGTTATGAATGGGTGGATGAACAGTCCAGGGCACCGTCAGAACATTATGGGTCCATATACACATATAGGTGTAGGGTATTATGTAGATAAGAACGGAAGAATGAATTGGGTCCAGCTTTTTATCGGAAAGTAGTTAAGGCAGACAATAAAAAAGAACCAGAACCAATGAGGGGGGAAGGTTGGTTCTGGTTTCTTTTTTAATATTTTTAAATATTAAAAAGAAGGAGAGCCGGTTTTCTATTCCGGCAATATGAAAAAGAAAAAGATTTTTGAAAAAGTCTTATCGGCTTTTACAAGTTATACTATAAAGGGTAAATGTGATGAATTTGTGATGAAATGATAAAAGAAATGTGAAGAAAAGAAAAAAACAGAGAATATCATTTCTATGTGTAGTGGTGGGAGTTTTGCAGAATAATTTCATAGTATAGGATAATTTTGACATAAAAAAGCAAGAGCAGAAATCTGAGGGGGATAGATTTCTGCTCTTGTTCATTTCATAAAAAAGAAGGAGTTACTGGCAATAGGCTTGCCAGTAATATGAAAAGAAAAAGATTTTGAAAAAAGTCTTATTGGCTTTTACAAGTTATACTATACTATGTAAATAAGGATAATTTATGACGAAATACTAAAAGAAAAATGAAAAAGAGAAAATTTCATTTATTCTTTTTTTATAAATGCTTTTAAATTTCTTATCTTTCTGATTGATAGAAAGGATCGGCAGGATATCCGCCGGCGGATTTCTGTATTCCCCTCTGTATTGCATCTTTGGAGTTTTTCCAGTCAGCATCTTTGTTTTTGTAATCGAATTTGTCACAGAACCATGCTAAATCATCGGTAACTCGCTGTAAGTTTTCTGTCATTAAAGAGAATAATTGTGGGTAAAATTCAGCTTTTTCTTTGTCAGACAATAATTCTTCAGCTGTTTCTACTAAATCACCGAAGTGAGGAAGGCAGAAGCCATTGCTGTTTTTGAAAAGCTCCTGAAATTCTTTATTTTTACGATAGAGTTCAAAAAAGGTATCTAAATATCTGGCATAAGTATTCTTGGAATAATCACAGATATAACAGGAGTTATTCTGTCCCTTTACCCAAGTGCCCAAAGAGGTTTGAGGGTTATCGGGATTTAATTTTGCCTTTTTAAAATGTCCCAGCATAGATGCCTTTTTTGGAGAAAACATTTTTATTTGTTGCTGCAATTCTTCATTTTTCTTTTTAAAATGTGTGGTGAGAATAAGTCCGGTACCAAGACGGTTGCCATAGTGAAACATCTTTTTATAGTGGTCTCGGCAAAATCCCATTTTATCGGTTTCTGCCCGTATGTCGTCTTCCATGTAGGAAGCGCCTTGTCCCAAGACAAAGTCCAAAGCGTGTTGTTCCAGATTTCTTTCAATGAAGCAAAACGGACATTCATCATCAGCGTGAAATGCGTCCATTAAGGGAATAGTGTATATTTTCTCTTTCATAATATGTCCTCTATTCTTTAATCTTGATATAGTAAAGGGTATCATAGTTTGAGATGCTTGAAAAGGGAATTTTAAAGAGAAAAATTAGTGTTTGCAGGTTCTTTCAGAGTTTGGTAAGATAGTAAAGTAATGACAGAATTTGAGGAAAAAGGACATGAGAAAAAAGATTGATTTATTAGAAGGATCAATTGCGGGAACCCTTGCCCGTCTGGCTTTTCCTATCATGGGAACTTCCTTTATTCAGATGGGATACAATCTGGTGGATATGATATGGATTGGAAGATTGGGAAGCAATGCGGTAGCAGCAGTTGGAGCAGCCGGTATGTTTATGTGGCTGGCAAATGGATTTACAATGATACCAAGAATAGGTGGGCAGGTAAGTGTAGGACAGCGTTTGGGTGCGGGAAATCCGGAAGAAGGAGCCGAGTTTGCCAGAGGAGCTCTTCGTATGGGAGCATTTCTGGGTGTTTTGTATGGAATTATCAGTTTGCTTTTGAATAAGCAGTTGATTGGATTTTTTAATTTGAACAGTCCGGATGTTATATGGGATGCGAGAGTTTATTTGATGATTACCTGCGGATTGATTGTATTTTCCTTTTTAGATCAGGTTATCGGAGGTATTTTGGCTGCGATGGGAAATACGGTCACTACCTTTCGGGTTACTACGGTAGGGCTGGTGATTAACCTGATTTTGGACCCACTTTTGATTTTCGGCATTGGTCCGTTAAAAGGAATGGGAGTTGCAGGAGCGGCTTTTGCAACAGTATTCGCACAGATAATTGTATTTGTTCTTTATTTAAGAGCAGTATGGAGAGAGCCAATTATTTTTGGGAGAATTCATTTGTGTGTAAGAACACCGAAGCAACATATCAGAGAAATTGTAAAAATAGGTCTTCCTTCTGCTATGCAGGATGCGCTGATGTCTATGATTTCTATGGTAATTGCTCGCTTTATTGCAGGCTGGGGAGATGCGGCAGTTGCGGTTCAGAAGGTAGGAAGCCAGATAGAGTCTATTTCATGGATGATGGCAGGAGGCTTTTCCACAGCAGTAAATGCTTTTATTGCGCAGAACTATGGTGCAGGGAAAAAGAAGCGTATTAAGAAGGGATATCGAAAAGCCATTGAAATTATGGCGGTGTGGGGTGTAATTACTACATTGCTTTTGTGGGTATTTCCGGAATTTTTCTTTAAAATATTTATTAAAGAACCGGATGTTATTCCAATGGGAGTGGATTATTTAAGAATTATAGGAATTTCGGAAATTTTTATGTGTCTAGAAGGCGCTGCCACAGGGGCGTTTCAGGGAATTGGAAAGACTGTGCCTCCGTCTGTTACGGGAATTTTGTTTAATGCCCTTAGAATTCCGGCAGCTATGATTTTATCTGCTACGGGCTTGGGATTAAACGGCGTCTGGTGGGCATTGAGCTTATCCTGTGTGTTTAAAGGAACAATTTTACCGCTATGGTTTAAAGTTGTATTAAAAAAATATGAGAAACAGGGAATGGAGGAGGAAGTAAGATGACGCAGCAACAGATTGTATTGATTGTTCTGGCAGTAGTCATTATTTTGGCGGGAATTTTTCTTGCTGTGAAAGGTAAACCGTCTATGATAAGAGAACGCTTTGCCAGTGGGGTTTCACCTGAAAATGAGAGAAGGTTTATGATGACCATAGGCGGAGCAGTTTCTGTCATGGGTTTGGATTTATTGATTTTGCAGCTTTTGTCTTTACGCATGAAATTAAGTTCTGAGCAGACGCTTTTAGTGCTTGGAGCGGGATTGGTAGTGTTTGTGGCAATTATCCTTATTGGACAAAAGTATTACAGAAGATAGGGAGATAGAAGCTATGTTAAACTGTTTTTGTGTCGGCATGGGAGGATTTCTGGGAGCAGCAGCCAGATATTTACTGAGCCTCATTCCTGTACAGGATAAATCAGGATTTCCGTGGAACACTTTTTTTATCAACGCAGCGGGAGCTTTTCTCATCGGCTGTATTTCTGCATTCGCAGCAAAAAAGGGAATAGGAAGCAGCTCTTTGATTTTATTTTTAAAGACGGGAGTATGCGGAGGATTTACCACTTTTTCTACTTTTGCGCTGGAAAGCTATGTGTTAATGGAAAATGGGAAAGGCGTTCTTTCGGTAATTTATATGATTGCCAGTGTGTTGGTATGCTTGGGTGCGGTGATGCTGGCACAAAAAATAATTTAAAATTCTATATAAAAGGAGAGGATAGAGATGAGCAGAGAATATCATATTGAGACAAAATGTATTCAGTCCGGTTGGAAACCAAAGAAGGGTGAACCGAGAATGATGCCGATTTATCAGAGCACAACTTTTAAGTATGACACAACAGAAGAAATGGGCAGATTGTTCGATTTAAAGGACAATGGATATTTTTATACAAGATGTCAAAATCCTACCAATGATTTAGTTGCAGCGAAAATTGCAGATTTGGAAGGCGGAGTTGCAGCAGTGCTCACTTCCTCAGGTCAGTCAGCAATTTTTTATTCTATTTTTAATATTTGTGAAGCAGGAGACCATGTAATCTGTGCTTCTGCTATTTACGGCGGTACTTTAAACGTTTTGGGCGTAACAGCGAAAAAGATGGGAATTGAATGTACTTTTGTAGATGTGGATGCGCCGGCAGAGGAATTGGAAAAAGCGTTTAAACCAAATACAAAGGCTGTCATTGCAGAAACTATTGCAAATCCATCTTTAGTAGTATTAGACATTGAAAAAATGGCAAATCTGGCTCACAGCCATGGTGTTCCTCTTGTAGTGGATAATACTTTTGCTACACCGGTAAATTGCCAGCCGTTTAAATGGGGCGCTGATATTGTAGTGCATTCCACAACAAAGTATATGGATGGTCATGCAGCGCAGGTAGGCGGTGCGATTGTAGACAGCGGAAATTTTGACTGGGAAGCTCACGCTGATAAATTCCCGGGACTGACAACTCCTGACGAGTCTTATCATGGAGTAGTTTATACAAAACAGTTTGGAAAAGCTGCTTATATTACAAAAATTAATGCACAGCTTATGCGTGATTTAGGCTCTGTTCCTTCTCCTATGAACTCTTTTATCTTAAATTTAGGACTGGAGTCTTTAGTTTTAAGAGTGGAAAGACATTGCTACAACGCACAGAAGGTAGCAGAGTATTTGGATGCACATCCATTAGTTGGAAAGGTAAATTATCCGGGACTTCCACAGGATAAATATCATGATTTAGCGCAGAAATATATGCCAAAGGGAACTTGCGGGGTTATTTCTTTTGAATTGAAGAAGGGAAGAGAAGCTGCTGTGAAATTTATGGACAGCCTGAAGCTGGCGTCTATTGTTACTCATGTGGCAGATGCGAAAACAAGTGTACTGCACCCTGCAAGCCATACCCACAGACAGTTGAATGATGAACAGCTGGTTGCAGCAGGAGTTTCACCGGGAATGATCCGTTTTTCAGTAGGAATTGAGCATATTGACGATATTATCGCAGACCTTTCACAGGCATTGGAGGCTAGCGAAAAATAAGTATGAAATCTTATCAGATTACAGAGTGGAGTCATGAGCTGTTTCAGTTACAGGTAAATCCGAATGGGTTGTATATTGATGCAACCATGGGAAATGGATATGACACGTTGTTTTTATGTGAATTGGCGGGAGAAAGTGGAAAAGTTCTGGCTTTCGATGTGCAGGAAAAGGCAATTATGTGTACAACAAAGCTTTTAAAAGAGCACAATGTGGAAAACAGGGCAAAGCTTTATCTGGACAGTCATGAAAACATGGATGAATATGCAGAAGCAGGAAGCGTAGACGGCATTTATTTTAATTTCGGCTATTTGCCGGGAGGCGACCACAATCTGGCAACAAAGGCAGATACTAGCGTAAAAGCTATTGAAAAAGGTCTTGAACTGCTGAAAAAAGGCGGTGTGATGGCACTTTGCATTTACAGCGGAGGAGATACGGGATTTGAAGAAAAAAATCGAATTTTAGAGTATTTAAAGAAGCTGAACAGCCGAAAGTATGTTGTGATTGTCAACAGCTATTATAACAGGGAAAATAATCCTCCAATTCCTGCGTTTATTGTGAAAAAGGGATAGAATAGCCAAAGACGACATATAATACAAGTAAGAAAATGCAGGTTTTGTATTTTTATGAAAAAAGAAAAAGACGCAGGTATGTTACTTGCAGTGTTGTTTTTGGTATTGCCGTATCTTTTGACTATGATTATTTCGGGCAGAAAGGCGTGTCCGTTAAGCCGGCAGACGGATTTGGAAGAATATATTCCGATTTTAACAGCGGCTCATATTGACTGGGGATATGAGAAAGAAGCAATTCAAGCGCAGACAGTGATTGAGAGAACGAATTTATCTTTAAAAATGAAATCAGAAGAAGCCATGAAGGATATTCGGGAAGCGGCTGATTATTTAAAGAAAAAAAGTATGAGCGGGGAAGAACTGAAACAATTTCGGAGGTTTCAGGAGGCAGCTGTTCATACCGAGGGAGAAGTTCTTGTATTTCAAAAGGAGAAAAGAGAGCTTCCTTATCATCCTCTCAGTCAGGGTAAAACCAGAAGCGGAGAAGAAATTCTGGGTGAAAAGTTTGCTTACATACCCTCAGTGGAAACACCGAAAGATATAGACAGTCCTCTGTATGTAGAGGGCTGTTATTTTTCTTTAAAGGAGTTGGAAGAGAAGATTAAAAAAAGTTATCCTGCTTTTTCCATAACAGCAGAGGCAGAAATCGAAATAACAAAAACAGACAGTGCAGGGTATGTTATGGAAATTCAGATTGGAAATCAGGCGTTTCAGGGAGAACGGATAAAAGAGGTGCTTGATTTGCCTTCCTCTTGCTTTAGCGTGCAAAGCAGTCAAGGGGAAGTGCGTTTTTTATGTAAAGGTATCGGACACGGAATGGGAATGAGCCAGTATACGGCTCACAATCTGGCATTAGAAGGAAAAAATTATGAGCAGATATTGGGATATTTTTTTCCTGATATGGAAATAGAGAAAGAAAAATGAAAAGATGTATAACTTCTGCTTTTCTGGTAATCCTATATTTGAAAACAAGAAAGGGGCGGATGAGCCCACTAAGGCAGAGGTGAAAAATATGAGTAAAAAAGGAAAAATTCGTGTAGCACTGGGAAGCTTACTGGCACTTACTCTGGTAGTTACCTGTGTGGCTGTTTACCAGTCCGGGAGTAAGAGCAGAGCAAATGAGAAAGAATTTGTTAAGGAGAACGAGGAAGATATTGTTGACCAGGCAATAAAAACAGAGGAACGAGAAGAGACAGAGGAAGAAACACAGGATGTAAATACCACAGATGTAGAGGGTACAAGAGAAGTGGAAGACAGTACACCGGAGAGCACAGAGGAGACTGCTCCTGAAACAGTGACACCGGAAACAACACCGGAGCAGACACCTACACCGGAGGCAGAAAATACATCTGCACAGGCAGCAGCAGCGCCGGAAATTAACTTTACAGAGAGTTCCTTAATGGAATGGCCGGTAAACGGACAGGTTGTTTTGGATTATAATATGGATAATACAATTTATTTTCCGACTTTAAATGTGTATAAGCTCAATCCTGCAATCGCTATTTCTTCAGAAGTAGGCGCTCCCGTGGCAGCAGTTGCCAACGGAAAAATTGTGTCTGTGGTAAATAATGAAGAAACAGGGCAGACGGTTACGGTGGATATGGGAAATGGCTATCAGGCAGTTTACGGACAGTTAAAAGACGTACCATTTCAGGCAGAGGAATATGTTTCCGCCGGAAGTATATTGGGATATATCAGTGAACCTACAAAATATTACACAAAGGAAGGGGCAAATCTGTACTTTGCTTTATCAAAGGATGGAGTTTCTTTAGATCCGATGCAGTATCTTCCGTAAAAGAATATCATTCACAAATTCTGACTGGGAGAGTATAATAAACTATGCGGAAAGAAAATCCGCAGCCGATTTTATATTACAGTCAGTATCTTGTTTGAGTAAAATACTTTTTAATCGGCGGCTTGATATATAGAACGTCATGTCTTTGGGCAAGGCGTTCCTTACATAGATTTACGGGAGAAGAAGATGAATTATACGTATATGGTAAAGTGCAGCGACGGCAGTTTTTATACCGGATGGACAAACAATCTGGAAAAAAGGATTGCCAGTCACAATGCGGGGAAGGGCGCAAAATATACAAAAAGCAGATGTCCGGTAGAGCTGGTTTATTTTGAAGAATTTGAGACCAAGACGGAAGCTATGCGCAGGGAATATGAGATTAAACAGTTGAAAAGGGAAAAGAAGATAGAGCTGATTAAGAAATTTTTGTGATATTATAACTTTGAACCGCCACATTGACAGGACTAAGTGTCCGGTATCCATGTGGCGGAAGTTTTTGTCTAGTCTGTGATTTGTTTTTTCAGATAATGTCCTACGATATTAGCAAAGTTGGAAATATCGTGAATATAGGCAAAATCCTTTCCAAAGATTTTCTTTTCTGCCTGAAGGTCTTCTTCTTCGCCTGCAAATACACCTAAAACAGAAATTTTACGATTTCTCAGCCTGCGAATTTCCGTGGCAGTGTCTTTTACCGCAAAATCCAGACAATAGGGCTGCTTTTCTGTTTTTTGACGAGAATTTGCGGCGATGATATCGTTGGGATTTCCATCACTTAATACAATCAGAATTTTATTTTCCTGTGGCTGTTTATCAAGGCTGTCCGCAACAGCTCGAATAGCAAGTCCGTCTCGATTGTTGGCAGAACCATAAAATTCAAAAATATTCTCATCAGCGTCAGAATTGTCCAGGTAATCTCGATATTCATTTAAGATAGTGTAGGAACCAAAGGTGCAAAATCCTGTTACGCGATGGGGAATTTGGGCAAGGCTTAAAGCCCTGCTGATGATAAATCCCTGAAGTGCTACAAGGCTTTGACGTCCTTGCTGTGAGCCGCTGGCATCAATTAGGACTTCTACGGCAAAATCAGAATTATCTTGTAAAAGCTCCCGTTTGAATAGCATGGAATTATCTGTTCGACCTAAATTCCAGAGCTTTTCCGGACAGATTGTGCCGTATTCACTGGTACATAATTCCCGTTCTGTTCTGGTGAGTAAAGCTCTTTTTAACAGATTAGAAAGAGATAAAATATTTTGTCGTGTGAGAAGAAAATTCTTTTTATAAACGTGAAGATTTTCTTCTTTTATTCTCTTTACATAATTTGTTTTGGCATTACTTACTGCCTGATTGTGTAGGACACCTTTTGTAATATGGAGCTTGCAGTCTTCATGTATGCCTGTACACATCTGTTTTTGTAAACGCGATTTTTCATTGGGCGGAAGAATACTTTTTCCATAATTCAGTTCAATATACTTTTCCAAATGCTCTGAGGATTGTTTATCAAGAGCCAGAAGCCTGACATTGGATTTATCCTGTTTTCCATTATCTTTAGCATCTACATGGCCGCTGAAAATATTGACAGTATCTTCATCAGAAATTAAGTTATCCTGCTCCTCTGTTTCATCAGATTCTTCAGCAGCAGATTTCAAGCCGGAAGTGTCTCTGCTGATACCTTTAAAATATTCTGCGAAGCCTTTTTCATAAGAAGTATGATAGACTTCATCAATACATTTGCATACATCTTTTACAGAGCTTGCATGAGAAAGTGCAGCGATTTTTAAAAGCAAAGGATGCAGCTTGGGATTTATGGTTTTTTGGTAAAGCTGAAATTCTAAATAGCAATATTCCAGATAATCCCAATCCGTATGAGAAAAGCGAAAAGCATCCTTTTTTAGAGTTTCCCGGAAAGCTTTTCTTCGTATATTTTCAATTCCTTTTCTCTCTGCACAGATTTTTAAGGAAACTGCACTGTCGATACAGAGTTTGGAAATCAGGGTAAGAACAGAAGGTTCTGCTCCATATTGTATTTTCTTTTTTATATAAGTTTCAAAAAAATCGGCATCAAAATATTTTTGGAAAGCACCTTGCAAAACCATATTGTAGAAAGCAATTTCAGCGGATTTTTGCAAGTCTGCGGGATTGATTTTTACATCACAGTTATAATCCTCACTGACTGTCCACAGAAGATTTTGCAATCTGTTTTCCATCATGTTTTCTTTCATTAGAACACATCACCGCTTTTCCATGTATCAGGGATACGAGTCATAACAATATCACTGATAAGTTCACGTTCAAAGTTATCAAAACTTTTATTGATAATACCCATTTCCACGGCTTCTATTGGTTCTAAACCACCATGAATAAGTCGGATGGCGCCGATAAGCCCACGCATATCTACAGCCTTTGTGGAAATTTCTCCATTTTTTGCTTTTAACTGTAAGTCCAGAAACAGACCACAGAATTGTTCCAGAGCATCTGGTTTGATGTGCGGAAAAATATTTCTTAAAATCTGTTCTAGACGTTCCATAGAAAGTGGAGGCATATTGATTACCATAAAACGGGAAACAAGAGCTTCATTTAACTCTTTTGTTCCAGCGTAGCCATAATTCATAGTACCAATGAAACGTGTGGCAGGATGAAGGGCAATTTTTTCATAACCAGGTACGTCCATAATTCTGCGGTAATCCAAAACTGCGTGCAACACAGCTACCGCATCATTTTTTGCCATATTGATTTCATCCAGAATACCAAAACCGCCGGAAACAGCACATTGATAAATAGGTCCCTGTCTTAAAGTAACCTCATTATTTTTAAAAGTATCTGTTCCGATGAGGCTGCTGCTGTCTGTGTTTACATGAAAAGAAATGTTATAGGTGGGACGGCCGAAAATCCATGCCAGATTTTCAGCCAGTATATTTTTCCCTGTTGCTTTATCTCCACATAGCAGCAGATTTTCGCCCTCTAATAAAGCAGTAACTGCCTGTGTGAGAATTTTTGTTCCATAAAAAGGCATAGAAGGTTCTACAAGTCTTGCCTTTAGTGAGTCGGGCAGTGGATATTGGCTTTTAAAAGTGTCAATACGTGACTGCAAAGCTTCAGTGAAATCCATAAAACGCCCCTTTCTGCAGATATTAGATTACCTGCTGAATTTCATAATTATCATTTACGAGTACAATGTCTGCATATTTACCAGCAGTAAGAGAACCTACTTTGTCATATACGCCAATGCTCTTAGCCGGATTTCTGGTAGCTGCAAAGATAGCAGTTGCTTCAGGAATTCCAAACTCCATAGCTTTTTTCATGCAGTCAAAAAGGTTTGTAGCAGAGCCTGCAATTGTGCCGTCAGAAAGAGCTGCAAAGCAGTCGGTCATAGTAACTTCCTGTCCCCCAAGTTCGTATTTACCATTTGGCATACCGGTTGCCATCATGGAGTCACTGATAAGGACAACACGTTCATCACCGAACATCTTAAATGTAGTACGGATTGTAGCAGGGTGAATGTGGAAACCATCGCAAATAAGTTCTACCATACAGTCTGGGGTATCACAAGCTGCACCTACAACACCTGGATCTCTGTGAGCAAATGGAGGCATGGCATTGTATAAATGAGTTACGTGTTTCGCACCCATGTCCATAGCTTTTTTTGCACATTCGTAATTTGCAGTAGTATGACCGATAGAAATAACAACTTCATCTTTCACTTCCTGAATAAAGTCAAAGGCTTTGTCTACATTTGGTGCCAATGTAACCAGTCTAATCTGATTTCCGGAGGCTTCATTGCATTTTCTAAAGAAAGATGCATCAGGAACGGAGATATGTTCTCCTGCCTGTGCGCCCTTCTTTTTAATATCAATCAATGGTCCTTCCATATTTACACCGATAATATGAGCAAGCTCTTTGGATGGCTCTACTTTCGTAGCAGTAGCAAAAATATCCATAAGCTGGTCTTTTGCAAGTGTCATGGAAGTAGGACAGTAGGAAGTAATACCGTGTTCTTTTTCGTACTGTAAAATAACTTTTAAGCCTTCTGGATCTGCATCACAGAAATCATGACCTTTTGCACCATGGCTGTGCACATCTACAAGACCTGGAATAACCTTTAAACCGGAGGCATCAATGACTGTTTTATCTGTTACTTCTGCTTCTGAAGCTACAATTCTGTCATTTTCTACATATAAATCTTTTTGCAGGAAGGTACCGTCTTCCTGAAATACAAAACCATTTTTTATAATCATAGTGAATTCTCCCTTTTCGTTTATTTATATTTTTATTATAAGGAGATGGAAGGACGAAATCAACTGTTTACAGAAGGAAAAAAAGAAAAAGGGCAGCCGTTGGATTTCAACGACTGCCTCTTGCTATGCGGAGGATTTACATTATAGATTAACCAAAGTATCTCTTTAAGAGACCTTCAAAAGCTTTACCGTGACGAGCTTCGTCTCTAGCCATTTCATGAACTGTGTCATGGATAGCGTCAAGGTTAGCAGCTTTAGCACGTTTTGCTAAGTCAAATTTACCAGCTGTAGCGCCGTTTTCAGCTTCAACACGCATTTCCAGATTTTTCTTTGTACTGTCTGTTACAACTTCACCTAATAATTCAGCGAATTTAGCAGCATGTTCAGCTTCTTCCCAAGCTGCTTTTTCCCAGTATAAACCGATTTCAGGATATCCTTCTCTATGAGCAACTCTAGCCATAGCTAAGTACATACCAACTTCAGAACATTCACCTTCGAAGTTTGCTCTTAAATCAGCTAAGATATCTTCGCTAACGCCCTGTGCAACACCTACAACGTGTTCAGCTGCCCAGCTTCTTTCTTCAGTCTGCTCTACAAATTTTTCAGCGCCAACGCCACATACTGGACATTTTTCTGGAGCTGCATCACCTTCATGAACATAACCACATACACTACATACAAATTTTTTCATAATAATAATCTCCTTTTCATTTAAATAATTTTTGCTATGAAATCTGGCATTGCCAGGTTTTTTTAAAGTAATAACAGTAATGATTACTATTTTAATTTAACATACTTGACTATATTTGTCAACTACTTTTTAATAATTCTTTTTCATTTAAACAGTCATTGCATAATCCATAAAAAGTAGTAGTCTGGTCCGTTATTCTTCCATCAATATTAGCAGCAACTTTCTTTACCATACAGTCGAACTCATTGTTTTCCACATCCTGTATACAATGGCAATGTGTGCAGATAAAATGACTGTGCGGTTTCGTATTGCAGTCAAAGCGGTCAGGGCTGTTTCCGGTAGAAATCTTTGCAATTTCACCGAGCTCCACTAAAAGTGACAGATTACGATATACAGTTCCCAGACTGATATTTGGAAATTCACGTTTAATTTCAGCATACACTTGGTCTGCAGTAGGGTGTTCCTTACATTTTTGAACATATTCCCGAATACATTCTCTTTGTCGGCTGTATTTCAAAGTAGCCATATATTCTCCTTTCTGCCAGAAAAACAACTGACGAATTAAATAATAGTAATTGTTATTGATATTATACTATCATATTGGATTAAAATAGTCAAGTATAAAAAAGAAATTTATGAAAAATAGAAAAAGGCTGCTGAATTAAGTCTTTTTCTAAAAAGAATATGCTTAATCCAACAACCTTTTGTCAGCGGAGGATTTATATTATAGATTAACCGAAGTATCTCTTTAAGAGACCTTCGAAAGCTTTACCGTGACGAGCTTCGTCTCTGGCCATTTCATGAACTGTGTCATGGATAGCGTCAAGGTTAGCAGCTTTAGCACGTTTTGCTAAGTCAAATTTACCGGCAGTAGCGCCGTTTTCAGCTTCAACACGCATTTCCAGGTTTTTCTTTGTGCTGTCAGTAACAACTTCACCTAATAATTCAGCGAATTTAGCAGCGTGCTCAGCTTCTTCCCAAGCAGCTTTTTCCCAGTATAAACCGATTTCAGGATATCCTTCTCTGTGAGCAACTCTAGCCATAGCTAAGTACATACCAACTTCGGAACATTCACCTTCGAAGTTTGCTCTTAAATCAGCGGCAATATCTTCGCTAACGCCTTTTGCAACGCCTACAACATGTTCAGCAGCCCAGCTTTTTTCTTCAGACTGTTCTACAAATTTTTCAGCGCCAACGCCGCAAACCGGACATTTTTCAGGAGCTGCATCGCCTTCATGAACATAACCACATACACTACATACAAATTTTTTCATAATAATAATCTCCTTTTCATTTAAATAATTTTACTATGAAATCTGGTAAAACCAGTTTTAAAACAATAATAATAATGATTACTGTTTTAATATAATATACTTAACCAAAAAAGTCAAGTATATTTTTGAAATTGTTTTTTATGATGATGCCAGAATTAAAAGTTCTTTTCATAGTATTAGCAAAAATAAAAAAGTTAATCTTTTCCTTGATTTTTAAAAAAATAAGGTGTAGTATAATAAATATCAATAAGTAGTATTAAAAACTACTTATAAAGATAAATAAAACCATAAAAGAGCATTCGAAAGAAAAAAGTATCATATACTATCTTTATAAAAGCAAAGGAGTGACTGACATGAAACTGAAAATTAAAGACCCCGGAAGTGCAATTACCCATTTTATTGGATGTATTATGGCGATTTTAGCTGCTCTGCCGCTGCTTTGGAAAGCGGCAAGAGAGCCGGATTATATCCATATTATTGCGATGAGTATTTTTATATTGAGTATGATTTTACTATATGCGGCAAGTACGATTTATCATACGGTAAATTCAACAGAAAAGGTAAACCGCAGACTCCGCAAGCTGGACCACATGATGATTTTTATTTTAATCGCAGGGAGTTATACACCGGTTTGTCTGATTGTTTTGAAAGGAAAAACAGGATTGTTGCTGTGTGCTGCTGTGTGGATTACGGCAATTATCGGAATTATTGTAAAAGCATGCTGGATTACATGCCCCAAGTGGTTTTCTTCTGTAATTTATATTGGAATGGGCTGGCTGTGCGTATTTGCTTTTGTTCCGATTGTACATTCCCTCTCGCCGGCAGGGTTTGGATGGCTTTTGGCAGGAGGAATTATTTATACAGTAGGAGGAATTATTTATGCGCTGAAGCTTCCTATTTTTAATTCCCACCATAAAAATTTTGGTTCTCATGAGATTTTTCATCTCTTTGTAATGGGAGGAAGCGTTTGTCATTTTATTGTGATGTATTTCTTTGTAATGCCTATGCCGGCATAAGATGTGTAAAAAGAGAAAAGAATGTGGATAAAGCAGATAAAATAAAATCCTTTTGTGGATGAAATTTTATCTGCTTTTGGTTTGTAGGAGATTGCGTTATATGAAACAAAAAGTTAAATCAGTCCAAAATGTTCCATAGCTTTATAAATGCCGTCTTCTTCAACCGAAGCAGTAACATAAGAGCAAACGTCTTTAATAGGCTGTGAAGCATTTCCCATAGCGATGCTGTTTGGAACAGCTTCTAACATTGCTCTGTCATTTTCACTGTCACCGAAGACATAACAATCTTCTTTAGATTTTCCAAGATGTTCGCAAAGAAAGTCAATTCCGCTTGCTTTTGAGTAGCCTTTTTGAATGATTTCATACATATTATTAGAGCGGTCAATGCACTGGAAGTATTGAGATAAGTAAGATTTTAATTCCTCATTTTCCGGTGTAGGAGGAAGCATTGCGAGGATTTTATCATAAGTGAGGGTATCACTGTGCAAAATGTCTTCAATATTTTCTCCTTTAATTTGGAAAAGTTTTTCCGCAGCATCAATCCATTTTTCGGCATTTGCAAGAGTATAATCAAAATAAACAGCATGAGATGCTTCGTAAAGTACAGAAACTTTATGTTCACGCAGTTTATATATAAGCTCCTTACAAAATGTATTGGTAAGTTTTTGAGAGAAAAGTTCCTTATCATGAAGAAAAATATTGATGCCGCAGCCGCAGATATAGCCATCAAAATTCAAATCGGTTATTTTTTTAGGGAGACTGGTTCTTGTTCTTCCGGTATTGATAAAGAGAAGATGTCCGTTGTCACGGGCCTTTTTTAAGGCAAGCTTTGTGCTTTCAGGCATAACTCCGGGACCTTCTGTAATCAGTGTACCGTCTATATCAAAAAATAAAAGTTTGGAAGTCATAGAAAAAACGTCCTTTCTGGTAATAGGGTTAAAATTTTGTATTCTATGGGGTATTTTAGGACAGAATGGGAATATTGTAAAGTGTTAATCAAGTCAAAATCGTATCAAAACGTGCCAAAAGATTGATACGATTGACATGATTTGATGAGTAAATGTATAAAAATTCCTTCCTGTACAGATACTATTTCCAGAAATGGAAATTTTAACAGATGGAGGAATTTTTTTATGAAAGCGACAGGAATTGTAAGAAGAATTGATGATTTAGGCCGAGTAGTAATTCCAAAGGAAATCAGAAGAACTTTAAGAATAAGAGAAAGCGACCCAATGGAAATCTTTACGGACAGAGAGGGACAGATTATTTTGAAGAAATATTCTCCTATCGGTGAGCTGAATATGTTTGCGAAAGAATATACAGAAGCGTTGGCACAGGCAGCAGGCTGTATTGCATGTATCGCAGATAAGGATCAGATTATTGCAGCGGCAGGAAACGGATGGAGAGAATATGAGCAGAAAACCATTAGCAGAGAACTGGAAGAACAGATTTCAGATAGAAAAAATATTTGTGCCGCAGAGCAAAAAGAATTTATCAGAATTATCGAGAGAGACAAAATGGAATATGCGTCTCAGGTAGTATGGACAATTACCTGTGCGGGAGATGCAGTTGGTGCAGTGATTATTTTGGAAAAAGAGGGTGGTCGTAAGTTTACGGATACAGAACCAAAATTGGCACAGGCAGCAGCAGGATTTCTGGGGAGACAGATGGAACAATAGTAAAAATAAGATAGATAAAATTCAGCCATAGAGCGGTGCGTTGATGTGAGCGGTTGCTTATGGCTGAATTTTTAATAAATTTTTTCTTATTCAATAGAAGCCTGTCCGACTTTTTTTAAAAGGTCTGATTTTATTTGATAAAGCTCATCAGACAAATCTACATAAACCTCCTGTGGGTTGGCAAAACGTCTTGTTTCATCCCATAAAGTATTTAACTCTTTGCGACAGATTTCCTGAATTTCCATGACGGAAGGTGAGGTATAAACACATTCTCCTTTCAGGAATACCGGTACGAGAAGCTCTCGTAAAGTGTATGAGCCGCCCGGAATTTTTGTCTTTTTCCATGTGGCAATAGGATCAAAAATAATCATATCTTCATCAGGATTAAATACTTCGTGTTCCATACAGATTAAATCAGCACGGATTTTTCCGGTTTGCTTATCATAAATTCTTTGAATAGTTTTATTTCCCGGATTTGTGATTTTTTCAATGTTTTCGGAAAGCTTGATTTTCGGTATAAAATCAGCATCATCTTTATTCTTAATAGCAGCCAATTTGTAAACACCGCCAAAAGCCGGATTATCATTACAGGTAATCAGATTTGTTCCTACTCCCCATGAATTGATTTTTGCGCCCTGAGCTTTTAAGCTTTCAATTAAATATTCGTCAAGGTCGCTGGAAGCGGAAATAATAGCATCTTCAAAACCGGCGTCAGACAACATTTTATAAGCTTGTTTGGACAGGTATGCCAAGTCACCGCTGTCAATGCGAATACCATAGCCTTTTAAATCAATACCGGAGTCTCTCATTTCTTTAAATACACGAATGGCATTAGGGACACCGGAATTTAAAACATCATAAGTATCTACTAATAAAATACAGGCATTTGGATAAAGCTGGGCATAGGTTTTAAATGCTGTGTATTCGTCAGGAAAACTCATAATCCAACTGTGGGCGTGAGTTCCTTTTACAGGAACTTGGAACATCTGTCCTGTAAGTACGTTGGAAGTACCGATGCAGCCGCCGATAACAGCGGCTCTTGCGCCATAGAGTCCTGCATCAGGTCCTTGTGCACGGCGAAGTCCAAATTCCATAATGCCATCGCCTTTTGCTGCGTAAACAACACGGGAAGCTTTTGTGGCAATCAGACTTTGATGGTTCAGCAGATTTAAAATAGCTGTTTCAATTAACTGAGCTTCCATAACAGGTGCAATTACTTTTAAGAGAGGTTCTCTTGGGAAGACAACCGTTCCTTCGGGAACAGCATAAATATCACCTGTGAAATGAAAGCCTCTTAAATATTCCAGAAAGTCTGTATCGAAAATTTTCAGGCTTCTTAAATAATCGATGTCATCCGGGGAGAAATGGAGGTCACGCACATATTCAATAATTTGCTCCAATCCAGCAGCAATGGCATATCCGCCGCCACAGGGATTTTTCCTGTAAAAGGCATCGAAAACAACAATTTGGTCTGTGGGATTTTTGAAATATCCCTGCATCATAGTCAGTTCATATAAATCAGTCAATAATGTCAGATTTAAAGCTCTCATATCATAGCGCTCCTTTGCATTTTGTGCAATCAGCTTGTTTTGCACTTTGTGCAGATATTATACCACGTGCGCAGAAGAATTAAAAGGTTTGTGTTAACTTCATTCCGTGATATTCCTCTAAAGTAAGTCCTGTAAGAGAAAGATATAGGGAAAGTGTTTTGCCTACAAACCGAATATGCCATGGCTCAAATGGATATCCGGTAATATGCTCTTTTCGTTTGGGATAGCGTAGGATAAAGCCATGAATGGGTGCATGTGCTTTTAACCATTTTCCTTCTTTTGTATCAGAGAAGCTTTCTTCTAATTCAAAGTTTAAAGAAGGGCAGGAAACGTCAAGGGCAAGACCGCTTTGGTGTTCGCTGGTTCCCGGAGCTGCCACAGCCGTACTATTTCTTTTTAAGGCATTTTCATATAATTGCTTTTGACTTAGATAAGAACGATATCCGGAAACACCTACGAGAGAAATACGGTCTAAGGAAGCCTGTTCAAATAAAGCCTTTGCTGCTGTGGCAGCGTCAATATCCAGCATTTTGCGTTCCTCATTGGCGGAGGGGGCAAAGGGGATTTTTGCAGTTGTAAGGTGAGTCGGTATATAATCAAATGCTAAAGGGACAGAAGGGTTAATAAGCTGCGTATAGGAAAACATAGAATAAGCACCTGCCTTTTTATAGTAAGTACAAGATATGCGGGTAACGGGAAAAATAGAACTAAAATTTCTATATTTTTCTTAAAATAGAGAAATATAGAAAATAGAATTTCAAAATGCTCTTTAGTATGATAAGACAAAAGAGAAAAAATAAGAAAAATGCCTAAAAAATAAGGCTGAAAAGGGGCTGAAACAGAAAAAATAATTTTGAGCATATTACTACATTGAAGTGGGAAAAGTCAAAAGGGAGAAGTGTTATTGGACATATTGATGAATGAAACAGAAAGTGCTATCATACGCATTGTAAAAGATAAATATATTTTAATTGAAAAGGAAAAGAGGCAATCGCTATGGAAGCAAATGCAAACGTAGTAAATAAGAAAAAAAGTTTTAAGGAAAAATTTCATGATTATATGATGGGAATGTCAAAAATTGTACCATTTGGATTGAATGATAAGGAAGACAAGTATTATCACAGCATTTTTAATTATGATAAATAAGAGATAAAAACAAGGGAAGATAGGGCTGAAAAGTCGCTGTCTTCTTTTTTTGCTTTATTTCTTGTTTTTAGTATACTCGTTTTTGACAATGAAATCTACTCGGAAAAATACACAAAAATCCATAGAATGTAACCTATGCTTTTTTGGGAACAATGTCAATGGATTTTAAAATCTCTCCATGCTAAAATATCTGCAATGGTAAGCTATTCAATATCGTATACCGCATCATTTAAGCTTATTCCATTATCTATATTATTATTATTATAGTTATTAGGAGGTACAGTATGAACGATACGAAGATTGATGCAATGTTTGAAATATTGCAAACCATTACAAAAGATATAACTGATATGAAAAAAGATATAACTGATATGAAAAAAGACATGACCGACATGAAAAAGGACATGACCGACATGAAAGAGGATATCCTAGGATTAAAAGAAGAAATAAAGGATATAAGGTTTCATATTGAAAATGTAACAGATAAAAATATATCTTTACTGGCAGATAGTCATTGTAAGTTATTTCAACGATTAAATGAAAATAATCAAGCATTAAGTAATCAATTAGCATATCAGATTAAAGTAAATTATTTGATTTCTGACATGGAAAAGGTGAAGCAGGAAGTGGCAGAAATTAAAAAACGCATTTCATAGTGCGTTACAAATACCTCCCGGTGAGTGGTTTGGTTCGCTGACCTGGGAGGATTTTTAAATTTTATTTATTATACGAGGGGGAAACACATTGAAAAAGATAAAGCAATATAGATTGAAAGGGATTTATTATCGCAGCTTTATAGTTTTAATTGTAATTCCAATTCTCATTGTATTTATTGCTGCAATTTTTATTATTCGTCAAATGATGGAAGATTCTGCTATACGGAATATTGAACGTGTGCAGAAAAATATGTGTATGAATTGGGAAAATGAAATCCAAGATGCAGCTTTAAGGCTATCGCATTTTTTATATGTAAATGATGGTACAATTACAAAGGCAGCAGCGAAAACAGACACTTATGATATGGAAAAAAAGAGGGTGTTGTCAAAGGAATTAGACAGATATTTTAATTTTGCCATGTGTCCCATAGAGGATATTGCAGCGGCAACTTTTTTTATGAAAAACGGAAATTATACCAATTTAAAAGAAGATTTTTCTATTTCTATGGCAGAAATCAAAGGAGCAGATTGGTATGTACAAGCGTTGAAAGAGAAGAACAAAGTCTCTGTAGGAAGTTTTAACAAAAAAATCACATCATCGAAATATGGTCAAAATCCTTTTTATATTGCAGTAGCAATTTCACCGGACATTCGGGTAGATCAGTCGGGACGTATTGAAACAGCTATGTTAATCGTTGTATCTGATTTAGAGAAAACCATAAAATCGGATACAAAGGATGATTCTCTTGGAAATACGATTTTATTAGATGAGAAAAATGAGGTTTTATATGATCCGGAAGGAAAAGCAGACATTATTAAAGGCAGGGAAATAAAGGATGGACAATATAAATTTAAAGAAGAGAAAACAGGGAAATCCTATGTGGCAGTAGCTAGGTCTGTAACAGGTACAAAGTGGCGTGTTGTGAACGTAGTGCGAGCAAGAAAAATAACAGGAGCTTTTTTGCGTACAGCAAGTATTATGCTTGTGATAATTGCTGCGTTAATGTTGCTTTTTAATATATTTTCACATTATTTTTTGAAAAATATTATTCATCCGGTTAATGATATTATCCAAGGCTTAAAAGTAGTACAGACAGGAAACTTAGATGTTCATATTACACCAAAGGGACAATCAGAAATCCGTAACATGATTCATTCCTTTAACCAAATGGTGAGACGGTTAAAGATACTGATTAAAGAGAATGAGCAACAGCAGTTAAAGAAGCAAGAGGCGGAAATGAAGGCTTTACAGTCACAGATAAATCCACATTTTCTGGTAAATTCTTTAAGTTCTATTCGATTTATGGCGCAGATTTCCAGATTTGAGGGGATTCGAAAAATGGCAGAAGCATTGATAAAAATATTGTCCTGTTCTTTTCGAAGTAATCAGAGTACCTATACAATTAGAGAAGAACTGGAGATGCTTGATAGTTTTATCTTCCTTATGAGTATTCGTTATTCTGATGGCTTTCAATTTGAAAAAGAAGTGGATGAAAAATGCTTAGATTATCAAATTCCCAGACTGATTTTGCAGCCTTTAGTAGAAAATTCTATTGTTCATGCTTTTACAGAGAAAGAGGATATAGGGGTAATTAAAGTATCTGTATATGAAGATACGGAATGGATTTATTTAACTGTAGAAGATAATGGAAAAGGAATTTCAGAAGCACAAAAAAACGGATTTTCAGCGAGGAAGAAAAGGAAGATAATTATAGTATTGGAATCAGAAATGTTTATACCAGATTAAAGTTAAATTATGGAGAGGATAGCAAGTTCGTTATAGATAGCAGAGAAGGCTCTTATACGAAGACGAAAATTGCGCTTAAAAAGAAAGTGGTGGACAAGTGAGATGAAAAAACTATTAATTGTAGATGATGATGCTTTAATCAGAGCAACACTACACACAATTGTGGATTGGAATGAGTTGGGGTATGAAGTTGCAGGAGATGCACAAAATGGTGAGCAGGCGCTGCAAATATTAAAGAAAGAACAGATAGATTTAGTATTTACAGATATGAAAATGCCTGTTATGGATGGAATAGGGTTGATGCAGCAGATTAATCAAATGGAAAAAAAGCCTCAGATTGTGGCATTAAGTGGCTATGATGATTTTAGCTTAGTACGCAGTGCCTTTAAGCTGGGGGCATTTGATTATGTTCTGAAAGAGGATATCTGCGAAAAGGGCATTACTGAATTAATCAAAAAGATTGATCCTGTAATAAAAAAAGAAGAAGTGCCCTTATACAGTGGAAAAAAGGAAGAAGAAGCCTTTTTAAAGGATATTTTATTAGGGCGTGTAATTCCTGTGAAAAAGGGAAGACTATTTGAGGAAAATTATGTGCTGGCAGCATTTGAAATCGACGAGTTTAAAGAAAATACAGTACGATTTCAAAGCTCCTTTGAAGAATATCTTGTAAAGCCAATGGTAAATATTGCACAGCAGATACCGAGAATTGCCAATAAATGTGTTTTTATTTCCTTGTCACCGGGGCTTTATTTCTTATATATACCTATGCCAGAGGGAACTTCTCCGATTGTTTCTGAAACGATTGTTTCTCTTTGCAAACAGCTAAAAAGTGTATGGAACAATTATATGAATTTGCCCGTTTCCGTAGGGATAAGCAGAGTAGGGAGAAATTTAGAAGACTTTTCAGACTGTCTGCTGGATACAGAAAATCAGTTGAAATTGCGTTATCTGGTTGGCAAAGGGAGTATTAATTTCTATGGACAAAAGGGAAGGATTTTGCCAGAGAAGGCTTATGAGAAACAGGAATTCTATGAAGATATCATTCAAGCTTTACGGGATGGAGATTTAGTAAAACTGGAGGAACAAAAACGTATTTTATTAAGGCGATTAACAGACATGGAAGAAGATGATGCAAGGAAAGAATGCCTGCATCTTGTATGGTTCATTGCTCTTATGATGCGAGAGAGTGAAGACAGTATCTGGTCTTTGTTTCTGGGGGAAGTAAATTATTATGAAAAAATAGGACGTATTGCAGACGGAGGAAGTCTGGCGATATGGACCAATAATTATATTAGCTATGTCGCTGATTATATTGTAAATACATACGATAGAAATCAGATGGATTTATTTCAAAAAGCACGAAGATTTATTATGGAGAATTATGCTAATCCTGAGCTTACATTGGGAAGTACGGCAGCTTATGTAGGATTAAACGAAAAATACTTCAGCTCTTGTTTTACAAAAGAAATCGGAAATACATTCAGTAACTTTCTGACGGAAATCAGAATGGAAAATGCCAGAGAACTGCTTCGTACTACGGATATGAAAATGTATGAAATCAGTGAAAGCGTAGGTTACAACAGCGTAGAACATTTTAACAGAATGTTTAAGAAGGTGTGCGGTGTAAGTCCCAGTGTGTATAAAAGACAAATTTTGCAAACCTAACGATACGTCAAGAAATCTTACTTTTTGTCATAGTGCCACGTATCTATATCTGTTATGATTTCAATATCATAATTTTTGAGGAGGTCAATATGAAAAAGAAAGTTTTAGCAGCGTTATTATGCGCAGCAATGGTTGCTACAAGTCTTGTAGGTTGTGGTGGTTCCGATGGCAAAGAAAGTGGGAAAAAGGATGGAGAATCTGAATTATCAGGGGAATTAGTAATTGCTTTGTGGGACAACAGAACAATGGAATTATTTGAAAGTCTGGATCTTGAAGGACGTTTTCAGGAATTATATCCGGATGTAACATTAGAATTTGAAAAGCTGAAAGATGATACAGAATATTGGAATGCTATGAAAATGCGTGCGGCAGCAAATCAGCTTCCGGATGTAATGTTTAATAAAACATTTACTCTTTCCAGATTTAAAGAGTATTTGGTAGATATCTCTGATTTAAAAGCAGTAGAGGATAATAAAGTTGCTTCCGGTTATGCGGTAGATGATAAGATTTTAGGTATTCCTCTTACTATGAGTAGTGAATATGTATATTATTGGAAAGATATGTTCAAAGAAGCCGGTGTAGAGGTTCCGGATACATGGGCAGAACTGGAAGAAGTATCCAAAAAGCTTCAGGATTATTACGGAAAAGACAACGGAGATTATATGGCATTTGCTATTGGTGGAAAAGATGAATGGACAACTTATCCATTTGCAGAATTCATGCCTTCTCTGATTTCCGGAAACGGACAGAACTGGAATACTATGGCAGGTCAGGATGAACCTTTTGCAGAAGGAACAGATGTAAATACAGCGTTTAAGAAAATTGATTCTCTGTTTTCTTCAGGCGTATTTGGAAAAGATCCTTTAGGTCTTAGTAATGACCAGGCATATAACCTGTTTGCTACAAAACAGTCTTCTATTATTGCAGCAGGAGCAAGAGCTTTAAAATCCTTTAAGGATACAGCAGAGAGCACAGATGAGTTAGGAACTTTCTACTTACCTGTAAGAGATGATGAGTCTGAACCATTTAGAACTGTTACACAGGGTGACTTATTCCTTTCTGTAACTTCACACTGTGAAAATCCAGAACTGGCAAAAGCATTTGTAGAATTCTGTTTCTCAGAAGACTGGTATCCGGATCATATTAAATCTATTCCAGATGACAGTGCAAGTAAAACATTTACAAAAGAAAAAGATCCAATTTTAGCACAGGCAGATGAACTTCAGCCAGATGCAGAAATTGTTATGTATGACGGTGGTGGAGATGATTTCCAGGCATTAGTTGCAGAAACTACTTTCGACTATAAAAAATTAGGTGCACAGATGTTAATTCCTGATTTTGATTTAGACGAAGCGCTGAATGAGTTAAATACAAAGTGGAAGGCAGCAAGAGAAAAACTTGAAATTAAATAAGCAGACGCAGTGAGGAGGATATCAGAATGCAAACTCTGAATAAGAAAAAAGCACGGTTTATTGTGTTGTCCTTAATCATTCCGTTGACATTGCTGATTTGCTTTGTAGTATTTCCTGCGGGAGATTTAATACGAATGAGCTTTACAAACTGGGATGGATATTCAAGCTCCAGTGACTTTATAGGTTTTGACAACTATATATCCATGTTTCAGAATAAAGATTTATGGACATCTCTTAGGAATAACGGTGTTTACTTTGCAGCACATTTATTGTTTATTCCCATAGAGCTGATGGTAGCAGTAATGCTGACATCAAAAATGAGAGCAGCAAAGGCATATAAAACAATTGTATTTCTGCCATATATCATCAATGGAGTAGCAATTGCTTATGCGTTTTCTTATTTCTTTTCTCCTGTAAACGGAGCATTTAATTCCATGTTAGAATTTGCTCATTTAGAAGGATTTATTAGAAACTGGCTCTCTGATGAAAAGATTGTAAACTTTGTTTTGGCATTTGTATCTTTATGGCGTTTCAGCGGCTATCATACTGTTTTATTCATGGCTGCACTGCAGTCCGTGCCAAATGAAATTATGGAAGCTGCGGCAATGGATGGGGCAAATTCCTGGCATATATTCCGTTATATTCAGGTGCCATCTATTCAGTTAATGGTAGACTTTGTGTTGTTTGATAACATTCGAGGAGCCCTTCAGGTATTTGATATTCCGTTTGTTATGACAGCGGGAGGTCCGGGATACGCATCATCAACCTTTACATTACATACCATAAAGACGGCATTTACCTTTAATAACTTTGGCCTTGCTTCCACCATGGCGGTGGCAATCATGGTACTTATTGTGGTGATTTATCTCATACAGAATAAAATTCTCCATATTGGAAGAAAGGCGGAAAAGGTGAAATGAGAAAAGGCAAGACAAGAAGAATCGGAATTGAAATTTTAAAACAGGCAGTAGGTATTACGATGGTATTTATTGTGCTTGCGCCTATCTTGCTGACACTTTTTGCGTCACTGAAAACCAAGGCAGATATGGTAAATACATCACCATTGCTGCTTCCTGAGCTTTCCAGAATTACTTTTGATAACTTCAAAGAAGTATTTGCCAATAAATATCTTTTATTAGGATTTAAGAATACAGGAATTATTCTGGTAATCAGTTTGATTTTCAATGTCATGTTTGGAACAATGACAGCATTCATTTTAGAGCGATTTGAGTTCAGAATGAAAAAGGTAATTGTGGCACTGTTTTTCCTTGGAATGTTAATTCCTACCTTTGTAACAGAAATTGCCCGTTTTAAAATTATTACAGGATTAAATTTATACAATACTCTTGGAGCACCGATTATCATCTATGTTGCATCTGATTTAATGCAGTTGTACATTTATAGACAGTTTATTTCTACTCTGCCTGTATCCTTAGATGAGAGTGCGCTTCTTGATGGATGCAGCTATTTCCAGCTGTTTAGAAAGATTATTTTCCCGCTTTTAGCTCCGGCAACAGCGACAGTGGTAATTATTAAATCCATTTCCATTATCAATGATATGTATATTCCATATCTGTACATGCCTAAGAACAAATTGCGGACATTAACTACTTTCTTAATGGATTATGCCAACGCACAGGAAGGTTCCTGGCAGACATTGGCAGCAGGAATTATTGTAATTATGATACCAACGGTACTGATTTACATATTCTTCCAGAAATACATACTGGCAGGTGTAGCTGCCGGTGCAGTAAAAGGCTAAATAAAAGGTGTAAAGTCATTAGATTTCTAATGGTTTTACACCTTTTTTACGTTTATTTCTCAAAAACGTGATAGTTTGCTTCTTACCTTTCCGTTAAACTAAATCACAGATTGCTGAAAAAGGAAGGAGAAACACGATGTCAGAAATCACATTGAAAAATGTTTCAAAAATATATGAAAACCAACAGTATGCAGTCAGAAATGTAAATCTGGAAATACAGGATAAAGAATTTGTGATTTTAGTAGGACCATCCGGCTGTGGAAAATCTACAACTCTTCGCATGATTGCAGGACTTGAGGATATTTCAGACGGAGAACTTTACATAGATGGGGAATTCAGTAATTATTGTGAACCAAAGGATAGAGAAATGTCTATGGTGTTTCAGAATTACGCTCTTTATCCCAATATGACAGTTTATGGAAATCTGGCTTATGCACTGAAAATCAGAAAAGTTCCCAAAGATGAGATTAAAAAAAGAGTTCATGAAGTGGCAAAAATTTTGGAGATTGAGCATTTGTTGGACAGAAAGCCCAGTGCACTTTCAGGGGGACAGAAACAGAGAGTGGCAATGGGAAGCGCAATTATCCGAAAACCAAAAGTATTTTTAATGGATGAGCCATTATCCAATCTGGATGCAAAGCTTCGTACTCAGATGCGTATTGAATTGGCAAAGCTTCACAGAGAAATGGAAACAACGATTATTTATGTGACACATGACCAGACAGAGGCAATGACGTTGGGAACGAAGATTGTGGTAATGAAAGACGGATTTGTACAGCAGGTTGCACCGCCGGCAGAAATTTATAATAATCCGGCAAATCTGTTTGTGGCCGGTTTTATCGGTGCACCGTCTATGAACTTCTTTGAAGCCTGGGTGGCAGTTGAAGATGGACGTACACTTCTCTATCTGGGAGGAAATGAGCTGGGAAAGAAAGTTTATCTGGATGGGAAAAAAGGAGGAATTCTTCAGAGACAAAAAAATGGCGAAAAAGTAATCCTGGGAATTCGTCCGGAGGATATTTACGAATACGAAGAAGCGAAAAGACGAGGATTTGAGAAAAATAGTGTAGGTCTGGAAGAAAAAGTGATTGCCAGAGAACTTTTAGGGGCAGAAGTTGTTTTGTACTTTCATGCGCAGGGAAGAAATCAGGCAGTACGCTTAAATCCGGAGAATGAGACGAAAAGGGGAGAAAATATTAATCTCTATTTCGATACAGAAAAGCTTTACGCTTTTGACATGGATACACAGGAAAACTTGTTCTATAAGGAGGATTTCGTTCATGAATAAAAAGAAAAAAGGCAGTTTATCCCCTTATGGATATTTATTGCCCTGTATGCTGATTTTTGCAGTATTTTTATTTTATCCATTTTTTAAGACCATTTATTTGAGCTTTTATAAAACAGATAAGATGGGACAGGCAAAACTTTTTGTAGGCATTGAGAATTACAAAGAATTATTGACATCCCCATCTTTTCTAAACAGTTTAAAAGTAACTTTAATTTTTGTAGGAATTGTTGTTGTGGGAAGTATGCTTTTAGGACTGATTACTGCAGTGTTGTGTAATAAGGCATTTCCCGGAATTCGCTTTTTCAGTACAGCCTATGCATTGCCAATGGCCATTGCGTCAAGCTCTGCAGCCTTGATTTTCAAGCTGATGCTTCACCCTTCCGTGGGAATTGTCAATAAGCTTTTGGGACTTGATATCAACTGGCTGAGTAATCCGGAAACAGCACTGTACTGTGTGGCAATCCTCACAGCGTGGTTGAACAGCGGAATTAACTTTTTGTACTTTTCAGCAGGACTTGGAAATATTGACAACACTATTTACGAAAGAGCTTCTGTAGACGGAGCCAGCGGTGTACAGCAATTTTTCCATCTGACTTTACCGGGATTATCTCCCATTATGTTTTATACATTAGTGGTAAACATCATTCAGGCATTTCAGTCCTTTGGTCAGATTAAAATCCTCACGGAAGGAGGACCGAACGAAACCACAAATGTTATCGTATATTCTATTTACAGAGATGCATTCTTTAACTATCGTTTTGGAAGCGCAGCAGCACAGTCCGTAATTTTATTCTTTATTGTAATGCTCATTACACTGGTAATGTTCCGCATAGAAAAGAAAGGAGGAAAACCATGATAAATACAAAGGCTTTACGAAAAAGAAGAATTCATACAGGAATAAGAGTATTGATTAACATAGTGACAGCAATTATCGTGTTAATTCCTCTCTTGTATGCGGTAAGTATTGCATTTATGCCTTCAGGGGAACTCTTTACCATGGATATGAATTTATTTCCAAAAAATCCGACCATTGAAAACTTCAAACAGGCATTTACAAGTGTTCCTTTACTACGCTTTATTATCAATTCATTTGTTATGGCAGCCTGTATTACACTGGGGCAGATTGTTACCTGCTCTCTGGCTGCCTTTGCCTTCTCCTTCTTAGAATTTAAAGGAAAAGGCATGTTATTTATGGTTGTTATGGCTACGATGATGGTTCCGGGAGAAGCAACGATTATCTCCAACTATCTTACTGTAAGTCAGATGGGTATGTTAGACACATATTCAGTATTGATTGTACCTTACCTGACATCGGCAATGGGAATTTTCCTGTTCCGGCAGTTTTATAGCACATTTCCAATTTCTCTGTACGAATCTGCGAAACTGGATGGGTGCAGTAACTTGAAGTTTATCGTAAGAATATTGATACCTCTTACAAAATCAGCTATTGGAGCAATGGGCGTTTATACCTTTATTAATGCATGGAATATGTATATGTGGCCATTGCTGGTAACAGGTTCTGATGAAATGAGAACTGTACAGATTGGTATCAGTATGCTGGACAGTGTAGACTCTCAGTCAATTACACTGATGATTGCAGGTGTGGTAATGGTAATTATTCCTTCAATATCTATCTTTATTGTAGGGCAGAAACAGCTTATTCGAGGAATGTTCGCAGGAGCAGTAAAAGGCTGACAAAGAAAGGAAAAAAGAATGAAGAAAAAAATAATTTCAGTGATTTTAGCAGGAACAATGATGATGGGAACTCTGGCGGGATGCGGAGGAAACAAAACTACAGAAACAGAAAATAAAACAGAAGGTAAAACAGAGGAAACCCAACAGACAGCGGGTACAGAAGAATTTTCCATGGCAGACGCTTCTGAAGTAGACGGCACAGAAATCTCCTTCTGGCATTCCATGGGTGGTGTCAACGGACAGGCGATTGACACATTAGTTAAGAAATTTAACGATGAAAACGAATATGGAATTACTGTAAAAGCTCAGTATCAGGGAGAATACGATGACTCCTTAAACAAATTAAAAAGCGCACAGATTGGAAACATGGGAGCAGATTTAGTACAGGTATACGAAATCGGAAGCAGATTTATGATTGAGTCAGGCTGGATTACTCCTATGCAGCAGATGATTGATGCAGATAGTTATGATTTATCCCAGATTGAGCCAAATCTGGCTGCATATTATACCATTGATAATCAGCTGTACTCTATGCCTTTCAACTCTTCTACACCGATTATGTATTATAATAAGGAAATGTTTGAAAAAGCAGGCATTACAGAAATCCCAGATAGTCTGGAAGGAATTGAAGCAGTTGGTGAAAAGCTTTTAAATGAAGGCGGAGCAGGACAGGTAATTTCTTTAGGAATTTATGGATGGTTCTTTGAACAGTTTATTGGAAAACAGGGACTGGAATATGCAAATAACGGAAACGGAAGAACAGAAGCGGCTACAGCAGTTGCCTTTGATTCAAACGGTGCAGCAGCAAATATTTTAACCGCATGGAAATCTCTTTATGATAAAGGCTATGCACCAAATGTAGGAAAAGGCGGAGACGCAGGTCTTGCAGATTTTTCAGCGGGAAAATCAGCCATTACACTGGGTTCTACAGCTTCCTTAAAACAGATTTTACAGGATGTAAACGGAAAATTTGAAGTAGGTACTGCATACTTTCCTAAAGTAAAATCCACAGATGAGGGTGGAGTTTCCATTGGTGGTGCATCTTTATGGGCATTAAACAACAATGATGCTAAAAAAACAAGAGCAACCTGGGAATTTGTAAAATTCCTGATTTCCCCAGAGTCACAGGCATACTGGAATGCACAGACAGGATACTTCCCAGTAACAACAGCAGCACAGGAAGAACCGGTATTTAAAGAAAACGTAGAAAAATATCCACAGTTCCAGACAGCAATTGATCAGTTACATGATTCTTCACCAAAATATGTAGGTGCATTGTTAAGCGTATTCCCTGAAGCAAGAGCAACGGTAGAGTCTGAAATTGAAAACCTTCTCAATGGAAATGCAGATGTAAAAACGGCAGTAAAAAATATGGCAGATGCTATTAACAAATCGATTGAAGAATATAATCTTGTAAATCAGTAACAGAGGTGAATGAGCATGACAGAAATATTTGCTCACAGAGGTGCCAGCGGTTATGCCCCAGAAAATACACTGGAGGCTTTCCGTCTGGCAATGGAGCAGGGAGCAGACGGCATTGAACTGGATGTACATCTGACAAAAGACGGAGAAGTAGTGGTTATTCATGATGAAACTCTTGACAGAACCAGCGATGGACAGGGAAAAGTAAGAGATTATACATTAGAAGAACTGAAAAAATTTTCCTTTCACAATCATATAGAAAAATACAAGGGAGTTCAGATACCGACCTTAAAGGAAGTGCTGGATTTGGTAGAAAATTCTTCTATGAAGGTAAATATCGAATTAAAAACAGGTATTTACTGGTACGAAGGAATTGAAGAAAAAACCATGGAAATTGTGAAAAACAAAAAAATGGAAGACCGTGTTATTTATTCTTCTTTCAACCACTATAGTATTCAGAAAATATTAGAGCAGGATATTCATGCAGAAACGGCATATTTGTTCAGTGATGTAACTCTTAATATGGAGAAATATGCAAAAGAGACAGGTGTAAAAGGACTGCATCCGGCAGTTTACCACCTGAAAATGGCAGATTTTCTGGAAACTTACTTAAACAGTGGGTTAAAGGTGCGTGTGTGGACGGTGAATAAGAAAGAAGATATGAAAATGTTTATGGATGCAGGGGTCGATGCGGTGATTACGAATTATCCGGATTTAGCTCTTAAATAGTTGACGAACCCTTTAAAACTGTGCATAATAGATGCTGACTGACAAGACACTTGAAATGACAGTTTGGAAAGGGAAAAGGATATGAAAGAGTTTTTAAAAAGAAAAAATATTATTTTTTCTGCAAAGAGGTATGGAATTGATGCCTTAAGCGCCATGGCACAGGGATTATTTGCTTCTCTGCTGATTGGTACAATTATCAGCACACTGGGAGAACAGCTGGGAATTGATATTCTGGTAACAGTAGGAACTTATGCAAAAGGCGCAACAGGTGCGGCAATGGCAATATCCATTGGGTATGCATTACAATGTCCTCCGCTGGTGCTGTTTTCACTGGCAGCAGTAGGAATGGCAGCCAATGAGTTGGGTGGAGCCGGCGGTCCTCTGGCAGTATTGGTTGTCACAATTTTTGCAGCAGAATTTGGAAAATTAGTATCAAAAGAAACGAAAATCGATATTATTGTTACACCATTTACAGCAATTGGTGTAGGTGTGCTTTTATCCCTGTGGTGGGCACCGGCAATCGGCTACGCTGCAAGCAGTGTGGGAAATGCAATTATGTGGGCCACAGAGCTTCAGCCGTTCTTTATGGGAATTCTGGTATCTGTAATCGTAGGAGTTGCCTTGACACTTCCAATCAGCAGCGCTGCAATCTGTGCGGCACTGTCTCTTACCGGGCTTGCCGGAGGAGCAGCAGTAGCAGGCTGTTGTGCACAAATGATTGGTTTTGCAGTAATGAGCTTTCGTGAAAACAAATGGGGCGGACTTTTTGCACAGGGAATTGGAACATCCATGCTTCAAATGGGAAATATTGTAAAAAATCCAAAAATCTGGCTGCCTCCTACTTTAGCATCTGCCATTACGGGACCATTGGCAACCTGCCTGTTTCATATGGAAATGAATGGAGCAGCAGTAGCTTCCGGTATGGGAACTTGTGGCTTTGTAGGACAGATTGGTGTGTATACAGGATGGGTAAACGATATTACAAGTGGAGCAAAAGCGGCTATTACACTTATGGACTGGATTGGAATGGTGCTGATTTGTTTTGTGCTTCCGGCAGTGCTCACATGGCTGATTGCGATTCCTTTTAGAAAATATGGCTGGATTAAGGAAAATGATTTGAAATTAGACTTATAATTATAGGAAAATGGTGTTATAACAAAAAATTACGTTATGGCTCCATTTTTTTAATATTTGTAAAAAATAACTAAAATCAACCAAAAATTTTATAAATTTTGAGACGAAAAAAAGTGTAATTTGTTGAAAAAGAGAGGGGATAGTGTTACAATAATTACGATATAATATGCTTATTACATTTATATTGGTCACCAAAGACAAAAATACTAATGAATATGAGACTTCAAGATTGATTGGTGTCCGATTTGCAAAAATACTGAATTTTTGTGACAGGATGGATTTTGAAGTTAAAAATAATTACCCCCTCCCCCTTAAGGAAGTTTAGATGTATAAGGCATTTTAGTAAATTTTTTAGGGGGGGGGGTAGTTGTGCAATGAGGTAAAAAAGTTATGAAAAGAATTGATTTACACTGCCATGTTTTGCCGGGGGTGGATGACGGAGCAGCGGACTTTGAAGAAAGTCTGCGTATGCTGAAATCTGCTGCTAAGCAAGGCGTGTATGCAGTTGTTGCAACTTCTCATTATTCCAGACAGTTTCGCAATGAAGAACCGGAACGATTTAGGATGTTAAGAGAAGAACTGCAAAGAAGAGCCCGAATAGAAATTCAGGAGAATTTTACTGTTTATTCGGGACAGGAGGTTTTCTATACAGAGGATGTAGTAGAAAAACTGGATGAAAAGAAGCTTCTTACATTAAACGGAAGTTCTTATGTGCTTACAGAATTCCATCCTTCTATGCCATATTCTATGATTATTAATGGAGTAAGAGAATTGACTATGGCACAGTATACACCAATTATTGCTCACTTTGAAAGGTATTCTGCATTAAGAGAAAAGGGACGTGTGGAGGAATTGATTCAAGCAGGTGCTCTCATGCAGATGAATTATAAGCCTATTGGAGGTAAATGGTATGAGGAAACAACCAGATGGTGCAGAAAGATGTTGAAGGAAGGAAATGTTCATTTTCTCGGAAGTGATATGCACAACATGAGAACGAGAAAACCGGAACTGATGGAAGCTTCGCACTGGATGGAAAAACATCTGGATAATGAATATATGAAGGATATTTCTTATGCAAATGCAGAGAAAATTCTGGAAAATAAAATTTTATAAAGAAAAGGATTGAGATGATGGAAAATACGCGTGAAGATGAATTAGAAATTGATTTAAAACAGATTTTTTATGTCTTGAAAGAAAAAATACTGGTTATTCTGGCAGTAGGCTTGCTGTTTGGCTGTCTCAGTTGTGTTGCTACAAAGCTTTTGATTACTCCCACGTATACATCAACCTCCAGTATGCTGCTGTTGACAGATCAAGGGCTTGAAACAGTATCTGATGTGCAGATGGGAACACAGCTTACAAAGGATTACAGTGTACTGATTACAAGCCGTCCTGTTTTAGATGAAACAGTGAAAAACTTAGACTTGGAGTTGCCATATGAGGAACTAAAAGAAAAAATTTCTGTGGAAAATCCGGAAGGAACACGTATTTTAAATATTACAGTAGAAGACTCAGAGCCTAAGATGGCACAGAAGATTGTAAATGAGGTTGCATCTATATCTTCTCAGTTCATTGGGGATAAAATGGAAGTAAAAGCGCCAAAGATTATTGATGAAGGTCAGCTTCCAACGCACAAGGCAAGCCCGAACATGAAAAAAAATGCGCTCTTAGGACTTCTTTTAGGATTATTTTTAAGTGCAGGCATGATTGTAGTAGTAGCGATTATGGACGACACGATTAAGACAGAAGAAGATATAGAAAAATATTTAGGACTGTCCACATTAACCAGCGTACCGGACAGAAAAGATTATATTAACGAAAAGAAACACGGTAAAAAGAAAAAAGGTAAGAAGGGGAGAAAATAATGGAACAGAAAGTCGTATTAACAGATATCAGAAAAAAAGATTATTTTTACGAAGAAGCGATTAAAACCCTTCGTACAAACATTCAATTTACAGGTAAAAATGTAAAGACGATTATGTTTACAAGTTGCTTTCCTAACGAAGGAAAGAGTGATGTGACTTTCCAGTTGTGCCAGGAAATCGGAAATATGGGTAAGAGAGTGCTTCTGATTGATGCGGATATTCGTAAATCTGCTTATGTAAGCCGATATCGTATTAAGCAAAAGGTAAATGGCTTATCTCAGTATTTAAGTGGACAGTTGGCAAAGGAATTTCTTATTTACCAAACGAACTTTCTTAATGTAGATATTATTTTTGCAGGACCTATGGCGCCTAATCCTTCTGAGCTTTTGGAGGAGGAAGCGTTTCGTGAGTTGCTTGCTGAAGTTAGAGGTTATTATGATTATATAATAATTGATACACCACCGGTGGGAAGTGTTATTGATGCGGCGATTATTGCAAAGGAAAGTGATGGAGCTGTGTTAGTAATTGAAAGCGAACGTGTGAGTTATAAGGTGGCACAAAAATCTATGGAACAGTTGGAAAAAACCGGTTGCAAAATACTGGGCGCTGTTTTAAATAAGGTAAATATTGAGAAAAACAAATATTACGGAAAATATGACTATTACTATAAAAGTAAATAGTAAAAAAGATAAAAAGGCAGAGAAAATATAATGAAGAGAAAGAAAAAAAGCTCATGGGCATGGAACTTTTTGCTGTTAATTATATGCGCGGCTCTGACAGTGGCTTTGGCAGGATTTATTGCATGGGATTCAAAGACAGAAGCAGCAAAAAATGAAAAGCTGGTACAGGAAGCAAAAAAAGGAAGCAAAAAAGAAAATATAAAAGGCGAAAATAAATCGGAAAAAGAGGATAACGGCAAGGAAGAAGATGAAAAGCCGAAGGAAGAAAAAAAGGAAGAGCCTCAGATCCCGGCAGGGATTTCTTTCTGGGGTGATGAGTTTTTTACAGCAGAAAACGAACTGCAATATTCTTCCAGAGTAAAATTAGAAGAAAAGCTGAAAGCGGAAGGATATACACTGGAATATGCAAATAAAACACTGGCCGGTGCAGGGACTTTATCAGTAATGAAAATGGCGGGAGTACCGCAGACTGATTTGGACAAATATATTGAGAAGCACAAAGCGAGTGCAGGAAATGCAACTCCTTCGGTGACAGAAACAGGAATTCGTGACTTAACTGCTGAAGAAATGGATCGTTTTGATAAAGATTATATTCCGATTATTACCATGGGATATTACGGAGGATGGAACAAAGATCCGAAAGAACTGGCAGAACAGCAGCAGAAGGTTCTGGATACTTTCGGAGGCAATAAAGACAAATTCATTATTGTCGGAGTAAGACCAATGGACGGCAGTGTAAATATTCCGGAATATGAAAAGGTAATGAAAGAAACATGGGGAGAGCATTACATCAGTACCATTGATATTTGTACTGTTACAACAACAACAGCAGACGGACAGGCACAGGTTGCAGATGCACTTTATAATAAGTTGTTAGAATTGGGTTATATTGTAAAATAAAAGAAATTTAGAAGAAACACGAGGTGGGAACATGTATAGAAAGAATGCCAATAGTTGGCTAAAGCATTGGGACTTTATATTATTGGACTTAATTGCGCTGCAAATAGCATATATTTTTTCTTGTATCATGAGAAATGGATGGACTGAGCCTTTTCAATCAAAAATATATCTTACCATAGATATTGTTATATGCTTTGCTGACATTTGTGCATTATATTTTCTGGAGTCCCATCACGGAATTATGAGAAGGGGATATTTTCTGGAGTTCCGAAATGTAGCGTATCATGTTACTATGATAGCAGTTATCGAAGTGTGTTATTTGTTTTTAAGCAAAAACGGAGAAGAATTTTCTCGTATATCTTTTGTAGTATTCTATATAAGCGGAATTTTACTGGTATATATAGAGAGAATTTTATGGAAACAGTATTTACTTCATTATAATAAAAACTTTGCTCAAAAGAGAAAAATGATAGCTGTATTAACCAGTCATAATGCAAAGAGGCTTATTGAACGGGCTCTTGACACACAGTATAAAGAATGGGAAATCGTGGGAATTGTACTGGCAGACAAAAGCGATATGGTAGACAGCGATATTCTGGGAATTCCCGTTGTATGTAAGGCAGAAGAAATTCCGGATTATATTCAGACAAAGTGGATTGATAGTATTTGGATTCATGTGGAAAGAAAATATCAATTACCTCTTGAGCTGGTAAATACTTGTATTGAGATGGGCGTTACTGTACATAATACATTAATTAATGTAGATGCTTATTCGGGAACAAAAGAAGTAAGGAAAATTGGAAGTTACCATGTGTTAACTGCAAGTCTAAATATGGCAACACCATTACAGCTTCTTGTAAAGAGGATTATGGATATCTGCGGAGGATTTGTGGGATTGTTATTTACAGGAATTGCCACATTGTTCCTTGCACCGGCAATCTATATTGCTTCTCCGGGACCAATCTTCTTCTCTCAGGTGAGAATTGGTAAAAATGGAAGAAAGTTTAAAATCTATAAGTTCCGCAGTATGTATATGGATGCAGAAGAACGGAAGAAAGAATTGATAGATAAAAACGAGATGCAGGGACTGATGTTTAAAATGGATGCAGATCCACGAATTATCGGCAGCGGACCGGACGGAACGAAAAAGGGTTTAGGCTGGTTTATTCGAAAAACTTCTCTTGATGAATTTCCGCAGTTCTGGAATGTATTAAAAGGAGATATGTCTCTGGTAGGGACAAGACCACCGACAGTAGATGAATGGAACCAATATGACTATCATCACCGTGCACGTATGGCAATTAAGCCGGGCATCACAGGAATGTGGCAGGTAAGCGGAAGAAGTGATATTACAGACTTTGAAGAAGTGGTAAGACTGGATAGAGAGTATATTGAGAAGTGGAATTTAGGATTGGATATTAAGATCTTGTTTAAGACAGTGATGGTAGTGTTTAAGGGAAGTGGATCGAAATAAAAATGTTATAGCTAGGGTTGTAAGAGGAAATTAATAATGAATAAAAAGAAAGATATGAAAGTCTGTCTGGTGGGATCATCAGGCGGACATTTAACACATTTATATATGTTAAAACCATTTTGGGAAAGTAAAGAACATTTTTGGGTTACTTTTGATAAAGAAGATGCAAGGAGTTTGCTGGAAAATGAGAAAATGTATTCGTGTTATTTTCCGACAAACAGAAATATAAAAAATTTATTGCGGAATACAGTATTAGCATGGAAAGTTTTGAGAAAAGAGAGGCCCAATTTAATAATTTCATCTGGAGCAGCGGTAGCAGTCCCATTTTTTTATTTGGGGAAATTATTTGGTGCAAAGTTGATTTATATAGAAGTATTTGACAGAATTGATAAACCTACGATGACTGGAAAGTTGGTGTATCCAATTGTAGATAAATTTATTGTGCAATGGGAAGAACAAAAAAAGGTTTATAAGAAAGCGATTAATTTAGGTAGCATATTTTAAAATGAGGTTGAGAGAATGATATTTGTAACAGTTGGAACGCATGAACAGCCATTTGATAGGTTAATAGAATGTATTGATAATTTAAAAAAAGAAGGAAACATTAAAGAAGAAGTTATTATACAAACTGGATTTAGTACTTACGAACCTAAGTACTGTGAGTGGAAAAACTTGTTACCATATAAACAAATGGTAGAGAATGTTTCTAAAGCAAGAATTGTTATAACTCATGGTGGACCGGCAAGTTTTATTATGCCTTTACAAATGGGGAAAATACCAATTGTGGTTCCGAGACAAAAGAAATATAATGAACATGTAAATGATCATCAGGTGGAGTTTGTAGAGCAAGTTGCAAAGAGAATGGAAAACATTTTGGTTGTGGAAGAGATTGCAGATATGAAGAGAAAAATTCTTGAGTATGACAAATTAGTAAACAGAATGAAAAAGAGACAGAATAGTAATAATGAAAGGTTTAATGCTAACTTTGCTCAAATTGTATCAGAGATTATAAAAGGTGACTAGAAATGATTTTAAACATTAAGAAATTAGTTAATATATTTTTAATGACTCAATTGATATTTTGCTTATTTAATGAGTTATTATATTCGTTAAATGAAAATATGAGCGTGCTTTTTTATATTCCAGATATTTTATGTGTTATTAACATTTTCTTGGTTTTTATTATGAATAGGGATAAGATTCGATTAAGAATTTCTATAGAAATGTATTATGGACTGATAGCTATACTATTTATAATTTATTCTATTCTTAGTTTTTCTTGGTCATCTTATAATTATTATGATGCTTTTTTAAGATTACGATATATTTTAGGAGGGTTTTTGACATTCTTTATTTGTGAAAAGTACTTAAGCGATTGGTTTTACGTACAAATAATTAATTTGATGAGTACTGTACAAATAATTAATTTGTTTTTAGTATCATATCAACTGATTATCTTGAAGTTACATCCGGATTTTTGTAATGGCATATTTGGATTTACACAGTATAATAATGCTATGCAAGGGATTTTTTGTTTGGCTATTTCTTTACTGGCAGTAATATATTTTGTAGATGGAAGATGGAAATGGAAGCGTTCAGTTTTGCAGATTGCTCTTTCGTGTATTATATGTGCCTTAGCTGAGATAAAGATTTTTTTTGTTATGTTTGTTATAGGAGTTTTTTTAATATTTTTATTAAGAAAAAAAAATAGAAGGCAGAAAATTCGAGTTACGATTATTATATTAGGAATAGTTGGATTACTTATTGTAGCATATCAAGTGTTAAAAATTGTTATGCCTGAAAATTTAAGGGTGTTTCAAAGTTTAGAAGGTGCATTGTTTTATGAAGATAGAACAACATATGCAGGAAGAACAAATACAATACCTTTTGTATATCATAATGTTTTCGAAAACGATTGGATGTTTGCTCTGTTTGGAACTGGGATTGGAACTAATGCAGGTCAATATATTTATGAGTTAGGGAAAAGCTTTGCAGACTTAGGATTTATAGGCTTGGGATTATTAATGGCGTTTTTGGGATGTGTTTTTTTGTCTGGAATATATCAAAAAAAAGAATATATTGAGACTGAGCAGTTTTCAACAGCTATATTTTCTATTATGATTGTGATAGGTGTAATAGTTTGGAATTGTTTGTTTACAAGATGTACATATCTTGTGTTTTTCTTTTTATCAATAAGAAATGTAAAAGGATTTAGGGACAATGAATATAGAAAAGATGAGTAGTGAATATAAAGTAAGTGTTATAATACCAGTATATAATGCAGAAAAAACAATAAAAAAAGCTATAGATAGTGTTCTAGCACAATCTATGAATAACATACAAATAGTTGTTATAAATGATGGCTCTACAGATAGTACACTTAATATTTTACAATCATATGCGGATTTGAAAAATTTAAAGTTAATTAATCAAAAAAATGCAGGAGTTTCTACTGCGAGAAATAATGGGATTAAAAATGCGGATGGTGAATTTTTGTTTTTTTTAGATTCAGATGATTGGCTAGATCCATATCTGCTAGAAATGATGATTAATTATGCAGAAAAAAATAATTTAGATTTAGTGGCGTGTAGTCATATTGAAAGAAATGCTACACTTTATGGTGGTAATCAAAATTTAGCAACGAAATTCGTTGCTAGAACATTAGAAGAAATTGGTTCAAAAGTTTTTGATATTTTTCCTAAGAGCGCATGTGCGAAAATTTTTAGAAAAGAGATTATACAAAAAAATGATATTTTTTTCCCAGAAAAAATGCAATTGGGGGAGGATTTATATTTCACTTATTTATTTTTATTAAAAACAAATACTATTGGAAAAGTAGAAAATGTTTATTATCATATTGAAAATGTTAATCCAGATTCTTTGTCTAAGCGTTATGTGGAAAACATAGAACAGGATTTAGATAAACAATTTGTATTATGGGAAAAGTTGTTTTGTAAATATCCAAATGCAAGAAAAGAATATTACAAAAATCATATGTATTTGCCGTTTACCATAATGTCTATGTATGCTAATAATTTGCATAAAAAGGGATGTAAGTTAGATTTTATTCAAAAATGTAAAATATTAAATCGGTATATGGAACAGCATAAAGAATGGTTTAATAAAACAGAACAGAAATTATATGGTCCTAAAAATATGTTGGAGAAGTGTTTATATATTATTTTTAATACTCATAACACAGTTGTGATAAACCTATTTTTTCAATTTAAAGAATATATAAAAAGAAAGAAACAAAAATATAAATAAAATGCCATGTCAGAGGAGGACTATGTTAGTGTCAGAATTAATATCAATAATAATTCCTATTTATAATGTAGAAGATTATCTAGAAAGATGTATAAAAAGTATACAGCAACAGACATATAAAAATTTGGAAATTATTTTAGTGAATGATGGATCCACAGATGGGAGTACAGAAGTCGCTTTGGAATTTTGCCAGATGGATCCACGCATTAAGCTTGTCAATAAAAAAAATGGTGGTTTATCAGATGCTCGAAATGTAGGGATTGATGTGTGCAAAGGAAAATATATTGTTTTCGTTGATTCTGATGATTATGTAGAAGCTCGTTATGTAGAACTATTATATAAATCTCTAGTATCTAATAATGCACAAATGGCAGTTTGTTCTTTCAATATTGTTAATGATAATGGAAGTGTAATAAAAAGAAAGTTAGTAAGTGAAAAAAAGAATGAAATTATAACAGGGCGTGAAATGCTTAACAGAGTAATGCGTGCGGATGGATATAAATATGTTGTTGCATGGAACAAAATATATGCATCAAATTTACTCGAGGATCTTAGATTTGAAAAAGGAAAATTATATGAAGATGAATTTTTTAATTTTGAAGTATCTTATAATTTAACTAAAGTAAGTTTTGTGGCAGAACCATTATATAATTATGTACAACGAGCTGGAAGCATAAAACTATCGGAGCTTACTAACGAGAAAATAGAAATGCAAAAAGAAATGCATGAAAAACGTATAAGTTTTTATAAAGATAATAAAGATAAGGAATTGTATGAACGAGCTATTCAAATGTACTGTAATTGGATGGTTAATATTGTAATAGAAGCAAGGGGAATAATTAACAGGGATTTACTAAAAAGTTTTAAAAGAAGCAAAAAAGTTTTCCTGTTATCGATGTGTACAAGACAAAGTTCCTATGGCGAAAAAATTCAAGATTGTATTGCTATTTTTTCACTATTCGTTGCAGCAAAAATAAAAAAAAGAAGAAAAGAGAAGATAGAAAATGATTAAAAAGGTAGTACAAGCTATTGAGGATGGAAGTATAGGCGAAAAAATTCTTAGAAAAATTCATCATAATTTTCCAATTTATATAGTTAATAATAATAATTTGGAATTTCAGTTAAGGATGTATAAAGTATATCAAAAATATTCTAAAAAATATCAAGACATAATAAAAGAAGGAGTACAGTCCAAAGAAACAAAGAAATCAAAAATAGTTTGGATTTGTTGGTTTCAAGGAGAAGAAGTTGCGCCTCCCTTAGTAAAAGCGTGTATTGCATCGGTACGAAAAAATCTTTGTGAGTATGATGTTATTGTATTAACACAAAAAAACATATCTGATTATGTTAAATTTCCAGAATATATAGAAAGTAAGTGGGAAAAGGGAAAGATTCCATTTGCACATTATTCCGATTTGTTGAGAATTGAATTATTGTGTAAATATGGAGGGATTTGGATTGATGCGACTGTTTACTGTACATCGAAAGTACCAAAGTATATTTCTGATGTACCATTATTTTTATATAAGCAGATGGATTTAATACGTATGGATGAGATGCCTAGTATAGCATCAAGTTGGTTTATATCATCCGTTAGTAATAATAAAATTTTACTATTAACAAGGAAATTACTCTTTACATATTGGAAAGAGCATTCAAATTTAAATAATTATTTTTTATTTCATATTTTTTTAACAATGTCAGCACGCCGTTATTCCCAAGAATGGGAAAAAATACCTACATTCAATAACCACAGCCCCCATACATTGTTTTTTGAGTTACAAACAAAATTTAATAAGGAACGATGGGAAGAAATAAAACGAATTTCTTGCTTTCATAAACTAAATCATCACATAGAGTATGAAAATATAGAAGGAACATATCTTGAAAGTATTTTGAATATGGAAAATAACATTTAAGAAAGATGAGACCATGAAAAAAACAAATATAGTAGTAAATTTTTTATATAATATAGGATACCAAATTTTGGCCATTGTAATTCCTCTTATAACATCCCCATATTTAGCGAGAACTTTAGGTGCAGAAAAGATAGGTATAAATTCATGGACTTATTCAATTGTATTTTATTTTATGATATTTGCAATGCTAGGGATTTCTAATTACGGAAATAGAACTATTGCAATGGCAAGAGTAAATAAAAAAGATATTAACAAAACTTTTTCTAGCATATATACATTTCAGTTATTTATGTCAGTAGTAATGTTAGTGCTATACAGTATTTATGTTATATTTTGGGCAAAGAAATATATGGTGATATCAGCTATACAAGCATTTTTTATTTTAGCTAATGCAGTGGATATTACATGGTATTTTTACGGGATGGAAGAATTTAAAACGACAGTTCTTAGAAATTGCTTTGTTAAAATCTTTGGACTTATTTGTATATTTATTTTTGTAAAGACGCCAGATGACTTGTGGAAATTTACTTTTATAAATGCAGGATCTATGTTTTTGGGACAACTCATTATATGGCCCCAATTAATAAAACAAATAAAGTTTGTTAAAGTAAAGTTGTCAGATGTTTTGCCTCATATACGACCAATTTTGATATTATTTTTACCAGTACTGGCAATTAGCGTTTTCGCAAATATGGATAAGTATATGATAGGGGTTTTTAGCAATGTAGTGGAAAGTGGTTTTTATGAGAATACTGATAAAATAATAGGGATTCCTAAAGCAGTAATTACCGCTTTAGGGACAGTAATGCTACCGAGAACAGCAAATCTTATAGCAGAAGGGAAAGAAAAGGAAAGTAAACAATATATAGAAAATACCATGTTCTTTACAGTATGTTTAGGAAGTGCATTTGTATTTGGGATGATGTCAGTAGCAGATATATTTTCAGTGGTATTTTGGGGAGAGGAGTTTAGAGAATGTGGAGAGTTAATAGCTTGTATGGCACCAGCAGTATTGTTTTCTGTCTTTGGCAATGTAATTAGAACACAGTATTTAATTCCGAGATCAAAGGATAAAGAGTATACAATATCCTTGATTATTGGTGCAATAGTAAATTTATGTGTTAATTTAGTATTAATACCTGAATTAGGTGCAATGGGAGCGGTTATGGGAACCTTAATAGCAGAATTTACAATGACTTTTTTACAAAGTTGGTTTGTAAAGAATGCTTTGCCAATAAAAAATTATATTTTCAACAATATGATTTTTTTGATTATGGGATTAATTATGTATTGGTTATTGAATAGTATTAAAAAATGTGTATCGATTAATACTATAAGCCTTATTATTTTGATAATAATAGGTGTTTTTATCTATTTTTTCATGCTTACTATTTATTTCTTTATATCAAAGAGAGAGATGTGTGTTAAGATTAAAAAAGAAATTCTAATAAAAATAATGAGTAGGAAGAGGGGATAGTATGAATTTTTATAAATTAAAAATGCAAATAAAACATATTCCATGTGTTGACTATCTTTATGGAAAGTTAATTGGAAACAGAAAGGTTATTGATATGGAAAAGAGAAAAAAAGAAGCATTAAAAATGGAAGGGGCGGGTATAACACAAGAAATTTTTGATATATTATCAAAAAGCGAAGCTCGCTATTTTGTTGATATGGGAACTTTACTTGGAATAGTTAGAAATCAAGGATTATTATCATGGGATAATGATATGGACTATGGGGTAATTATAGATGAAAAGTTCAATTGGGATAAGCTAGAAGAATTGTTAAATAAAAAGGGCATTAGAAAAGTACGACAATTTATTTATGAGAATAAAGTGGTCGAGCAGACCTATGAAAAAAAAGGAGTTCTTATAGACTTTTTTGGACATTACATAAAGGACAATGGTAGTATATTTTATTCATTTACAAGAGAAAAAGATACAATATATGATTCTCCAAATATATTTGAGACTGTGAGATTTGATGTGTGTGTATTAAATAAAATGAAGCTAGTAAAATATAATGATATAACGTGGAGCATTCCAGAAAATGCGGAAGAATATTTAGCATGTTTATATGGTGAAGACTGGAAAATCCCAAATCCTGATTGGGTTAGTTATTCAGGACCTTGCTGTAAAAAAATCCCGAATCAATATGGATGTTTAGAAATGTTTTGAAAGATTACTAACTTTAAAGGGAAAGGGGATTAAATTATGAATATTACAATAGTTGGTGCCGGCAACATGGGGCTTGCAATGGCTGGATATTTTTCGGTCAATACAGAGCATAATATTATATTGTTTACGAATAAAGATATTTATAGACGTGAAAAATTGGTTTTACACGAGATAGAAGAAAAAAAATGTACTGAGATTAAAGGAATACATACTACTAATTCGATAAAAGAAGCTTTCCAAAGTACGGATATTGTTTTTTGTACATATCCAGCTTTTTTAAGAAAAAAATTCATAGAACAAATAGAAGATATTATTTCTCCGACAGCTATGTTAGGATTTATACCAGGATATGGTGGTGCTGAATTTTGTTGTAAAAAAATGCGCGAAAGAGGAGTTACTATTTTTGGATTGCAAAGAGTTCCATATGTAGCAAGAGTAAATGAAACAAATGATGAAATCATTGCAGGGATATTGTCAAAAAAGAAAAAATTATATGCAGCAGCTATTCCTTATAATAAGACGCAAGAGATTTCGAATATTATTGAAGGATTATTAGATATACCTTGTGAAGCATTAAAAGAATATCTTGCGATTACTTTAGCTCCTTCAAATCCTTTATTACATATATCAGGACTATATAATGTTTTTAGAAACTATAAAGAAGGCGATGTGTTTAAAGAACAGTTAAGCTTTTATGAAGAGTGGAATGATTTTACATCAGAGCTTCTTTTTGAATATGATGCAGAATTACAAGAAATTTGTAATAAATTAGAACCATTAGATTTAAAAGAAGTAGTACCATTATCTATATATTACGAATCGCCGACACCACAGGATATGACATTGAAACTAAAAAGTATAGAACCTTTTAAAGCTGTTATGGTCCCACTTAAAGAGGTTGAGGACGGATTTGTTCCTGATTTTACATCCCGTATGTTTGTGGAAGATTTTCCTTTTGGGGTATGCGTTATTAAAGATTTTGCGCGTATTGTAGGTGTGAAAACTCCAGTTATAGATATGCTTTTAAGATTTTATGAAGAAAAAACTAATCATAGATATTTTAATAATGATGGATCATATACGACAGAAATAAAGGAAACAGGAGCTCCAGGGTTATATGGAATTAATACCATAGAAGATATAATTAAATTTTATCATTAGAGAGGAAGAATATAGATGTACTATTTGAATAAAAATGTTGAAGATTTAGATAGAGTATTTGATCAGAATAAAAGAGAAGGTTTTTTAAGACTGGATTTAAATGAAAATCCGGGAGGATTACCTCAGAAATTTATAGAAGAGGTACTAAGTGAAATTACTACTGAATTTGTTTCTCAATATCCAGAAACTTTAGAATTTACAGAAATGTTAGCTCAATTTATAGGAACAGATATAGAACATATTTGTTTGGTGAATGGATCTTCAGAAGGAATTCGATACATAATAGAGGCATTTTCTTCTCCTAAGGGTAAGATTGTAGGGGTTACACCAACATATGCAATGTTTGAAGTATATTCAAAAATGTACGATAGAAATTTTATACCAGTTCCATATACAGAAAATTTAGAGATGCCAGTATCTAATATTATTGAAAAATTGAATCCAGAAATAGAATTATTAATTTTGCTTAATCCCAATAATCCTATGGGAAATGCTTATACAGAGGAAGAAATGAAAAGGCTCATTTGTAAGGCTAAAGAGAATGAAATTACAGTGGTTATTGATGAGGCTTATTTATATTTTTATCCAAAGACCTTTGTTGAGTATGCATTAAAAGAAGAACATATTTTTGTCACAAGAACATTTTCTAAGTTATTTTCACTTGCTGGATGTAGGTTGGGATATGTAGTGGGATGGCCAGAAGGAATAAAGATGGTTCAAAAATTATGTACACCTCATAATGTAAATGCATTTGCAATGAAATTTGCAAAAGCAATTATAGAAAAAGACGGAATGTTAGATGATTTAATAAAACTTCAAAAAGAAGGTAAAGCGTATTTGATTTCTTCGCTACAGAAACATAATTATGAGTTTAATGCAAAAGAAGGCAATTTTATCTTTATAAAACCTAAGACAGATGCAGAAAATCTAGTTAAAAGAATGAAATTAGAAAAGAGAATTTTAATTAAGACTTATTCTGGGATTGGAAGTTTAGGAAATTGTTTACGTGTTACAACAGGCGAAGAAAAATATATGAAACAATTTTTGAAGGCATTATATGAGTTAGATAAATAAAAAGGTTAAAAATGTAACTAAAGATTGGAGAGGTAAAAATGGTTAAGGTAATAACATATGGAACCTACGACCTTTTGCACTATGGGCATATAAAATTACTTGAAAGAGCAAAAAAACTGGGTGATTATCTTATTGTTGGGGTAACAGCAGATGATTTTGATAAGACAAGGGGAAAGATTAATGTACAACAATCGCTAATTGAAAGAATTGAAGCTGTTAGAAATACAGGTTTAGCAGATGAAATTATTGTGGAAGAGTATGAAGGTCAGAAAATTGATGATATAAAGAAATATGATGTTGATATTTTTACAGTTGGCTCAGATTGGGTTGGGTGTTTCGACTATTTAAAAGAATATTGTGAAGTTATTTACTTGGAACGTACAGAAGGGGTTTCAAGTTCTGAAATACGTTCTGTGAGACGTTCTATATCTATAGGATTAGTCGGAAATTCAGGATTTCTTAATAAAATTTTACGTGAATGTGAATATGTCAATGGTGCTTATATAGCAGGGCTTTGTTCAGATGATTTAAGTAATGTGGAAGGTGATATGAAACAGTTACCATTGCTTACAGATAATTACGGTGGATTGCTTGAAAAGGTAGATGCAGTATTTATTCATTCATATCCAACAGCACATTATGAACAAGTAAAAGAAGCTTTGGAACAAGGGAAAAATGTTTTGTGTGAATCGCCTATAGCTCTTAATAGAGAAGAATGCCAAGAATTATTTGAAATTGCGAATGAGAAAAAGCTAGTTTTAATGGAGGCATTAAAAACCGCTTATTCAACTGCTTTTTCAAGATTACTGCTTCTGATAAAAGGCGGTAAAATAGGAAATGTAGTTTCGATAGATGCAACCTGTACAAGCTTGCGAGAAGTGGATGTAAGTAAAGATTTGAAAAAAGGTTGGAACAGTATTACTGCATGGGGACCAACAGCGATGCTTCCGATATTCCAATTGTTAGGAACAGAATACAGAGAATTTGAAATTATTTCTCAATATTTAGATGATGAACAGAATTATGATTTATTTACAAAAATTAATTTTATTTATGATAATGCAGTTGCTTCAATAAAAGTAGGAACAGGAGTTAAATCAGAAGGGGAATTAATAATATCAGGAACTAAAGGATATGCTTATGTTCCGGCACCTTGGTGGAAAACAGATTATTTTGAAATTAGATATGAAAATCCTGTAAATAATAAGAGATATTTTTATCAATTAGATGGTGAAGGGATACGTAACGAAATAGTAGCGTTTGTTCGTTCAATAAATAAAGCAAAAAATTTATCTAATATAGAACAACAAGTAACAGAGAAAATTTCACAGGTGATGGATAGTTTTAATAACAAGAAAAATGTAAAGATAATTAAGTAACGACTATTACAGGAGGAAAATCATTGGAGTATTCAAAGAAAAGAGAGTCTAATCTTGAAATGCTAAGGATTGTTGCAATGCTTCTGATTGTAGCACAACATATTGTAGAAAGAGGGGTAGAGGGGGGGTGGACCGCACTCAAAGCTCCCTTTTCTTTTGATTTTGTTACTACAGTAATTATAGGAATTTGGGGGCAATTAGGGGTTTTACTTTTTGTTATTATTAGTTCTTGGTTTCTTGTTGATAGACAAGGAATTAAGAGTAAAAAGATTTTAAGTTTAGTATTTCAAACATGGAGTACGTGCGTGGTTTTAATAGTTGTGTTTCTGTTTTTTAATCCGGAAATGTTAAATTTCAAATTAATAGTGAAGGAGCTATTGACACCCGCTGTTAAACAATATTGGTTTATAACAACATTTCTTGTGTTTTATTTGATAGTGCCATTGTTACAAAAAAGTATTGCAGGGTTAAGTAATATAGCACTAAGGAATATATGTATAGTTTTAACAATGATTATACCTGTATATAATTATTTTTCAACCAATGTAGGAGATACGTTGGCTGATTTTTGTTATATTTTTTACCTTATTGCGTACTTAAAAAGAAATAAGGATAATTTTTTTGAAAAGTATAATAAACTGGGATTTGCCGGAATGGCACTAATTGTAAGTATCCTTTTATTAGTTAAAATAGTATTGCCGGATTCAATATTGGGTAAAAATGGAACAGACTTATTTATGAAATTATTTCTTGCATTAAGAGGAAGAACTCTTTTAATGGTTATAATCTCTGTATGTATTTTTTACTATTTTAAAAATTTAAAGTTTTCTTATTATAAGGCAATTAATATTATTGGTGGCTCCACATTCGGTGTTTATATTATTCATGAAAATTTCCTATTAAGAGGAGATGGAATGAAATCTTTTTTATGGGATGGAGTATTCCACATGGATTGGTGGTATAATAACTCATTTTGTTTTTTTATAATACATATTATTGTTACAATATCTGTATTTGCAGTATGTATTGTAATCGATTTATTGAGAAAAAACACAGTTGGTAAATTGTTTGATAAGAATAAAAAAATAAATGAGTTTTGCATTAGATTTGATGATTGGTATTCTAATCAATTGTTTAAATAATATAAATAATCTGAAATTTAGTGGCGACAGCATTATCCTATTATTAACCAAACGATATGTAGCACAGCCAAAATCCCATGTGGAAATATCATTGGAGTGGAACTTAGTGCAAATCATAGAGTATATATTCTACAGAAATATCCTAAACTCATAGAGTTGATGCGTTGTGTTTGAGAATTCCGTGAAGTATACGAAAAGAAAATTCTGCTGTCAGTGAACTCTCAAATGGTTTTGTTGAGGAAAGAAATAGAAAATTAAAAATGGTAAAACGTACGATGTATGGGAGAAGCAGCAAAACTAATGTATGTAAATAAGCATTTTACTCTATTTGATTTATGGAGGAGTGCTCATAGGAAGCAAAAGAATACTTGCCGAAGAACAATACTGTCTCATCATAGAATATCGTTAGGATGGATTGACAGATCATCAATAATTATGGATTTACCAGAGTAAATCGGATGAAGCTATAGTGCTCCGGAAAAGGGCACTCTGAATTTCCGAAAAGCACGCACTATTGAATTTGAATATACAGATATTCTGCTTTGGTCAGAGAAACTTCCGGCAGAAATCCTCAAATTTTAAATGCTGGTAGCTGCAAAGCAGCTATCTAAAAAAGTCGAGGTACTCGTTATTTGGCGTTTACGAAAATTGAAAGTAAGCGCTTAATTTTTGGGTAACTACAAATTTATCCTTTTTTCATTCATAATGATAGAAAATAGGTAAGCGCAAAATATTGCTACGCTGCCCATGAATCACGCTTGCACCAAAATGATAGATGCAAGCGTTTTACTCTATGTT
>PPYF01370265.1_pt1 | contig 51397 bp, 52 predicted proteins | sample 1559871 | NCBI WGS metagenome assembly PPYF01 (sample SAMN08240021, study PRJNA423297) | Human gut metagenome, whole genome shotgun sequencing project.
GCTTGCTGATGAATGTGGCATACGCCTTTGCCGTCTCGTCGGTGATCGTGCCGTGCAGCCATGCAAAGGTGATGCGGTCGCCCTCTAGCGTGTAGGTCGCTTCCCGAATCTCGAAGGCGTGACGAATAAGCCGCCCCTTGCTCAGAAGGAGTGCGTCCAGATTCTGCAGTGCCGTTTCGGTGAAAAGGCTGCGCGGGAGACTGATGGAAAGGCTGTCCTCGGAGGGTTCTGTTATCGCTTCCTCAGACGGAGCAGGTTCTGTTGAAGGCAGCTCACTTTCTGCCGTGTCCACTTCAGTAGCTTCTTCTACCGCCGTTTCTTCTGCGGCGGGTTCATTCTCTGCCGTCTCCGTCTGGATCGACTCATCTTCCTCTGTGTCCGCGCAGGAAGTCTCGTTTTCCCCATCCTCGGACGTGAAGCCCACCTCGCGCAGTGCCGTGCGCACACGCGCTACAGTCGCTTCGTCAGCCCCATCGTCGAAGCTAAGGCTGCCGTCCTTCGTGATCTCGAATGCGCCGACCTTGTAGGAAAAGCTCGGTGCGCCGCAGTAGGCAGGCTTGATGCCCAGCACCTTGCTGACTACCGCGACCATCGCCTTGCGCTCTTCCTTTTGGATGTTGTAATTGACCTTCATGTTGAAAACCTCCTTCATGTACTTTGGTCATTACATTCATCACTCACGTGGGAAGAATTAGCAAGCGGATTCTGTTGTATACACCGAATGCCCGAAGTGTGTTATTCCTGTAAGGACATAGAACACACAGGGAAGTGCGACACCGTTGCCCCACATCTTGTACTCCGCCGCATCCGAGTGCGGATTCTTCAGCCATCTCCGAATCTGCGTATCGGTCTTGGGCTTCTTGCCGCCCGTAAGTTTTCGGTGTGTCTCGAAGACCTCACGCCAAAAGGACATCTCTTCTTCGGTCGGTTCTACTGTTTCAAGTCCCGCGCACCATCCGTCAGGAAAGCCCTGCAAGCGTCCGCACTCGGTCGGTGTCAGCCGACGTACGGCGTAGACGGGCTGATTGACGACCATCGGGTCTTTATAATCCCGTGCCATGAGCGTCGGGCATTTCTCCTTTGCAAAATGAGAGTGGCAGCCTGTGGTCATGGCATATACCGCATGACGGTCAGCGGTATTGAGCGTAAAGCACACATTCTCTGCGATGCCGCTTCCCTGCGGACCGTTCTTCTCCTGCCGTCCGATCATCGAACCTTGGATGGAGACAACGGCAACACCACCCTGATAGCACGCAGGATTCCCTCCACTCCGGTCAATCGTCCGCGCCCTCTCGGTTTCATATATCCCGGAGTGCGGATTGTCGGATTTCATGGCATTGGACTGGAACGAGGAGATGCCGTATGCCTGTACGTCCTTCAATACAAGCGGCTGATTATTCCCGCCCGTGCCATAATGACGAGAGACCGTCGGCGCAACAGGAAGGGGACCGCTATACCGTGCGTCTGCTCCATGTGACTCGAATACGGCGGGTACTTTTCCCGCACGAAGCGTCGGCGATTTCTCCTCCGCATAGCCGATGCTGCGGCTCTGTGCAGAATGCTCGGTACAAAAACCCGCACTTACCCTCTCGCCTGACGCATGAGTGCCATCCGCAGACTCTCGGGCAGTGCCTTGCCACGCAGCGAAGCACGGCGCAAGATCCCGACGCACGCTTTCGGTGTCAAATAGTATCTCTCCGGCACTTGATCCTCCAAAATCTGCGACAAGGTAGATTCTGCGCCGACGCTGTGGAACTCCCCAGCCCTGTGCGTCCATGAGCCGGTAAGCAACGCTCCATCCGTCTCCCAGAAGAATGTCTGCATATGCCCACCCGCCTTTTTCAGGCAAAGGCACCTCGGGTGCTTTCGGCTCTTTGAGGCGGACAATCTCCGTAAGGACGGATTGGAAGTCCCGCCCCCCGGAACTCGAGAATGCTCCCGCGACGTTTTCCCACACGATGAATCTCGGATATTTCCCATCCGTCCCCCTCCTCATTTCCCGAACGATACGGATTGCCTCGAAGAACAGTACGGATTCCGCACCGTAAAGCCCGTCCCTGCGTCCCGCTATGCTGAGATTCGTGCAAGGCGAGCCGAACGTGATAATGTCCACAGGCTCGATCTCATCCCCGCGAATCTGGTGAATGTCCCCCAGATGTTTGACGGAGGGAAGCCGCTTCGTGGTGACGCGAATCGGGAACGGCTCAACTTCCGACGCCCATTTCGGCGTAATCCCCGCGAGAACCGCCCCAAGTGTAAAGCCCCCACTCCCGTCAAAGAGACTGCCAAGCGTCATCATTTGAGTGCATGGGGAGCAGTCATACGTTCAAGCATCTTGCCCGTCATCCAGATCGCTCCCTCGATGACGAACGGCAGGAAGATGCGGTCACGGAATCTGCACCATCCTGTCTCCTTCTCCGCGCTCTCCTTCAGTGCCGCCGTGTACGCCGCCGATACTTCACGGGCGGCGGGAAGCCCCTTTTCATGCAGCCAGAGAACAGTTGCTTCCTTTGCCTCCGTCCGCACGAAATCTCCCACATGGTTCTTCAGTTCGTTTTGAATGTGTTCCAGTTTCATCTTCAACACGCTCCTTCATAGTCCGTTACCCCACGCGCAATGGCGCGGGCAAATTCATCCTGCTGCGTCCCAAGAAGCTCTGCATCGCCCGCATGATCGATAAACGCAAGCTCCACAAGCACAGCGACGGCATCAGTGTTGCTCAGAACATACAGACCGTTAACACCGGGCTTCGCTCCCTTTGTGCCGCGATCCGTAGTTCCGAGTGATGTGACAATCTGGTTCTGAATGCAGCTTGCCAGTGTCTTTCCTGCCCCGCTTCCGTAGAAGTGCCACGTCTCAGTCCCCTGCGCCACTCCATTACAAGCATTACAGTGGATGGAGATGAATACGTCCGCACCGCTGCAGTTGGAAGCCGAGACCACTTCGTGTAGGCTGTCGGATTGCAAATTTCCGACCACCTCAACACCTGCGGCAGCGAGATAACCCGCCACAAGGTCAGCGACGTTCTTTGCCACATCGCATTCCCGCAGTCCAAAGCCACACGCGCCGGGGTCGGGATTACCGTCCGGCGCATGACCCGGATTCAAAAACACACGCATCACGATTCCTCCTTTGGTTTCGGCACATCCGCATACGAAATGCGCTCACCGTCACGTTCCAAAAACACATCTTCGGCATTCCCGTCTTTGCTCTGAATGTACCGTTCGACAGCGACATCCACGAACTTCGGCTCAAGTTCTACACCGTAGCAGATACGCCCCAACTGGTCACAGGCGATGAGTGTCGAAGCCGATCCAAGGAATCCGTCAAGAACGATACCGTTCGTCTGCGTACACTGCTTGATGAGATACGCCAGAAGCGGCACGGGCTTCGAGGACGGATGTCCGCAGCCGTCCTTCTTCGAGTCCTTGATACGGTCAAATGCAAAGACGGTGGTCTGCTTCTGGTCGCCGTACCATCTGTGCCGTCCATCCTTCCTCCATCCCCAGATGATCGGCTCGTGAATGTACTTCCAATCCGTCCGTGTGAGCACGAGGCGGTCTTTCTTCCAAACCAAGCCCGCGCCAACTTTAAAACCCGCATCCTCATAAGCGTCATGAAAGATGCGGGCTTTTGCTGTTGCGTAAAATACATAGATGGAAGCGTCCGTCGCCATTGCCGAGTAGAAGGCGGTAAAGGCAGATTTGAGGAAGTCGTAGGCGTCCTTGTCATTCAGATCGTCGTTCTTTATTTTCCCCGATGTGCTTTCAAGCTGGATCATGTATGGGGGATCCGTGCATACGAGGTTGACCTTCTCACTGCCGAGCAGCCGCTCGTATGTCTCCGGCAGTGTGGAATCTCCGCAGATGATACGGTGCTTGCCGAGATGCCAGACATCACCAGAACGAGAGACGCAAGGTCTCTGAAGCTCTGCTTCCACATCAAAGTCATCTTCCTGCGCTTCACCATCATCCAGTGAGAGCAGATCGGCAATCTCGGATTCGTCAAAGCCCGTGAGCGAGATGTCAAAGTCCATCCCCTGCAAGGCTTCCATCTCAACGCGCAGCATTTCCTCGTCCCAGCCCGCATCGAGTGCGAAACGGTTATCCGCGAGGATGTATGCCTTCTTCTGCGCCTCGGTCAGATGGTCGACGAATACGCACGGCACATTCTCCATGCCCTCCGCCCGTGCAGCCATAACGCGCCCGTGTCCTGCGAGAATGCCATAGTCCTTGTCGATAATGACGGGACTGACGAATCCGAACTCGCGCAGACTACCGCGCAGCTTATTGATCTGTTCCGGCGAATGTGTTCGTGCATTGTTGGCATACGGAACGAGTTTACTGATCGGAACGAGCTTCATCTCCGATGTTGTTTTGTTCAAATGACTTCCCTCCTTACTTTCTCGAACGCAGCAGACGCTCCATGCGATCCTCCTGCGGCGATCCACTGAACGTGGTGGTGCAGTTCTGCTTTACGATGTCGAATATCTCATACCAGAGCAAATTGGACTGTTTCTGGAATGCCTGCCCCATCTGGACAAAGGGGCTTGCTATTGCCCCTCCGGTGGTCGGATGCTTGCCGATGAGCCCGTATTGACTCATTGCCTCCTCGCACTGGATAAAGCGGGCAAATGCCTGCGCGTAGCTTTCAATGAGCCGTGGATTCACGAGACGCTCACAGCCGCGCTCCTTGAGCCACAGCCACGTCTCGCGGAAAATCTCGTCTGCACCGAGCGGCTTTCCATTCCGCTGTCGCGCAGACAGGAACTCGCTCTGGGTCGGCATCTCCTCACCGTAGAGGTCGGCGGCATCCACAAGGTCTGTGCCGTCCAACTCCGTCATGGGGAACTCCATGATGTGCGCCGTGCGCCCGCCTGCAATTTTATCTGCCAGTGCTTCGGGTTTATCTCCCGCCCGGATGCGCCGCCCGCCGCGATTTGTACCGTCACGCGCCATCTCTTCGCCCCTTCCCTTAATACCCTGTTTGAACCGACGTTTTTGTGCGTGCGCCCCCTCCCCGGTCAAGGATTGGCGCGGTTTTAGAGATTTGACCGCCCCCTAGGAGGTCTGGCGGTCACCACTGCTGCGCCGATGAATACGCTCATGGCACGATACACAGAGTGACATCAGATTCTCCGTATCATGCGTGCCACCATCGGCGAGCGGCTTGATGTGATGCACGAGTGTCGCGAGAACATATCTGCCCTGCTCTTTACATTGCTCGCAGAGCGGATGCCCCGCCAAGTGACGGTCACGGATTTTCTTCCACGAACCTCCGTATCTCTTATGCTGATCGTAGCCACGAGCGAAGTGGTCATAATGCCTCTGCATCGTTTTTTCGTGCGTCTCACAGTAGCAACTCTTTCGATCCGTGAGGTTCGGACAGCCCGTCATGCGGCAGGGGCGCTTCGGCTTTCTCGGCATCGCTTCACCTCCATCTCGGCATGAAAAAACCTCCGCCGGGATTGCTCCCCTTGGAGGCTGTCTCTTACACTTTTCTATGATATAGATTACCATGTCAAGCGTGTGACACGCAATGTGACAAGTAGTGCCAACAGATACCATTCGAGTGACACGGTGTGTCAATTTTCGAGATTTTTTATGATTTTTTTGTGAAGACGATGAACGGAGCGCAGACTGCAATCCATCTCCTCGGCGATTTGCGCCCATGATTTTCCCATTACGTAACGACTACGCAGAAGACACTGCCATTGTGGATTGCGGACTCTGCCGATAAAACCGCTGATTTCCATCTTCACGCTTACCAATCGGTCGATGTCTGCATCCAGTTCCTTTTCCTTCTCCACGATGCGCTCTACCCACTTGGTATAGGAGGCCTCCTCCGGTGCGCTGCGGCTGACGTGCTCCTCCAAGCGGCCGGCGCTGATGCTCTCGGCAAGTCTGCGGAATTGATTCACTTCCTCCATCTTGGAGTGAATCAGCTGATCCAGTTGTAACGCCCGCCCCAAATATTCTTTTACAGCCATCTCAATCATCCTCCAAATCTTTCTTGATCTGCTCAAAAAGCCGATGTCCATCAATCGATGTCAGTTGCGTAAACCACTTGGAGTGGAAGAACCGCTCCGTCTCTGCAACCATCTGCTCGCTCTCCCGAATGGAATCCAACAGACGCTCTTCCCTACTCTTTTTCTCTTTCCCGACGGGGAGACGCCCTTTCTTATGCTCCTCGCGCAGTTTTTTCTTTTTAGCAAGCCGCGCCGCAACACGATCCTCCAGTTCCTTTGTGCGAGGGTTCTTTTTGAGGAACTTTGCGGCTTTCCGATAGTCGTCGGCGGCCTGCGTTATGATAGCGTTTGCCAGAACTTCGTATGCATCCACAGGATCATCTCCCCTCTTCCAACACAGCCTTGACATCAGCCACAGAACGAACCACTGCGGCTATACCGCCGACCGCATTGATCTTTCGTATGGTCACTTCTTGCAGTGCCGTAGGCTTGCCGCGCTCGGTCTTGACCTCAAATCCGTAAAATTTACCGCCAATACAGGCGATAATGTCCGGGATTCCCGCCGTTCCGTACAGCCCTCCATGAGCCTTCCAGCAGAAGCAGTCCGGGCGGGATTTCAAGTACGTCAGAATGGATTTCACGATTGACGATTCTTTCATGTGTTCCACCACTTTCCTTTATTTTCAAGGGTTGGAACACATAGAACACGAGAAAAGCGATTACTATATACATTTTCTATAAAAATTAAATGGATGGTATTTTTTATAATATATATAGAAATAGGATTTTCGTGTTCCACGTGTTCCGAACCGTTCCTTTTCCGTTCATAAAAAACCTTCCGAATCCTTATCATGCAAGGATTTCTCCGAGTTTGATGCCGACGAGAACACGTCGTTTGGCGACACGGTCAATCTTCCGCTCCAAGTGGGGAAAGGAAGTCATGATCTGCTGCACAAAGGATTTCTGCGAGTAAGGTTTAAGTCCGCATTCCTCACAGTAGCCTTTGTAAGCGCTCCACAGCTCCGTAGATCCAACGCAGCCGTCTCCTTCCGACAGGACGATGCAGTGCTCCTTGACGAAGGACAGCACCGAGTCGGATTCCTCTCGGTATTGCTGAAGCTCCGCCCGGTTCTTTTCCGTCTCGGAGAACACATAGTGATTTCCCATAAGCCGCCGCAGACCTTGGAGAGCAAAGAGAAAAATCCCGTCCGCCTCGGCACGGAACTTCTCCAAAAGTTCCGGATCGCGCTTTTCCTTTGGCACAGAATGATTGAACCGTACGATGATAAGCCGGCGATAAAATCCCTCGGACTTGTCCCCATAGTTTTTGGGTATGCTGTTACAGGAAAACAGCAACCGCGCCGTAGATTGGAAGGAAAACGGATTCTTGTTTTTCTTTTCCACGGTCAGATAGTCCTCGCCCACCAAAGCCTTGAAGATCCCGTTGTCGTCAATGTTCTTCGTGGGTAGATCGGCAAATATATTCGCCAGTTTTCCAAACAGCTCCGCCGTTTTGAACCGCTCGTTCAGCGCCTGCCACGACACATTGGACACATTCTGCTTGCCGAGGAGGACGTCATTCAGGACGCGCAGGAGCACGGATTTTCCGGCGCTCGCCACACCTACGATGACAAAACATTTCTGGGCAGAGTTCACCGGGATGAGGAAATAGCCCAACATCTCCTGCAGCAGCGCCACCTGCGCCATATCGCCGCCCATGGATTCCGCAAGAAACTGCTTGAAGCGCGGACAGTCCGCTTCCTTGTCATAGGCGACATTCAGCTGCACCGTGGAGCAATAATCCGAGGTATGCACAGAGAGGGTATCCTCCAGTACATTATAGAGACCGTTTTTCACGTTGATGATGAAGGGATTTGCATTGAGTTCCCGCACATCCCGCTGCACAAGAAGCCGCCATTGTTTTTCGGCATCAACGATATGGCGCATCCGCGACTCACGGAGCAGGAGCTTTTCCTGCACCATCCGCTGGGCTTCCATCTCGGGCATTTCATGATAGACGCCCGCCCGATAGCAGAAATGTTGCTCCGCTGCATAGAACACCTGCTGTGCTCCCGCCATTTCCTTTGCCAGGACGCCCGGCAGGAAACGCAGCCCGCTCTTGGTCGGCTCGTACCATTCCGGCACGGTGCTTCCCGCTTGAGCGCGTTTTGCTTCCTTGCCGGATTGATATTGACGGCTGACTTCTTTGTACGCCGCATTCAGCGATTTCAAGAAGTTCGCACGGAGTTTGAAGTGCTCGCGGATTTCGGCGTTGATCATCACATCGGCGACGACGACGTCCTGATTGTAGAGATAGTCCGTCACAAAGTCCTTTGCCGCCTGCAAGTCCTTCAACGTGTCCCCGGTTACGGGGATTTCTGCCAAAACGGCCATCAAAGCGTCCGTATTCAGGGGCTGAAAACATAGTGCTGCCGGAGACTTCACCGAACACACTCCTGCGAGAAATTTGGGACACTTGAATCCCTTCTCGGAGATAACCTTGCAGGTGATCGGCTTTGTCCCGCTCTCCAAGAAGTGATTGATTTTCTTCTGCGTACCGTTCTCGTTGTAGCCGGGGTACGGCGCGGAAAGGGCATGAATCAGCGCCGTTCCGCCGTCAAAGGGAGCAAGGTTCGTAATCATGGCATACCAGTCATGCTCGGAAAGGTTCGCCGCATCATCCCGGCAATGCTTCAAAAAATCGCAGGAGCGCATGACAATGTCCAGTCCCTTGCCCTTGCCGGACTTCTTCTCTACCGTCTGCTCATCCATCTCCGGCAATGCATCGGACAACTGATCCTGTGTATATTTCCGTTCCGGGTGAAAGCTGATGCACTCCACGCTTATTGGCTCTTTCTTGCAGTGACAAAACCCCGGAAGGCGCATGACGCGGGATTCGTTGACACAGACCGGATCGCCGTCAAACTGCTTCACCAGCTGTTGCTGGATCGTGCGAAAACGCTCCACCCGTGCCGAACCGTCCATAAAGTAGTAGACGTGCAGGGATTTTCTGGTCTTTATCACCATCGACGGCGGCAAAGGGAATGCGTCAATCTTTGCTTGCTGCTCCTCGAAAGTGCCGTCGTCCATCTCGAAAAACTGGGCGTTGATGCGGGTGATTGCCCCATCGTCGTGACCGCCGTAGTTCACGACAAAGAAAATGCCGCGATTCTGCGCGTTGTGCTTTTTGAGCGTTTCCTCGATGCCCATGTATTTCCCGCACTCACATTCCAGTTTTGCTCCGTGGAACACGCCGTCCTTCCTGTCCTCAAAGACACGGAAGCAGACGGTTTCAGCGGGATTGAACAGGCATCCGAGGACATCCATCGCCGTGACATTCATATCAACACTCTCCCATATCCATCTGCCGTACAGGAATCCCCAGCTGCGTGGCTTCCTCGATTTCCCTCTTCATGCCGGAGGAAATTTCACCGTTTTCCGTAAAGATCCATACCTCGTCACACAGCGCAAGAAGGGCAAGCCCGAACATCAAGCCCATTTCCCGCTCATGCGGGGATCTGTCATTCAAAATCTGCGGATAGAGAAGATGGCTCGCCACGGGCATATTCCCCCGGCCTATGACATAGCGGCAGCACCGGACGGCATTCTCTTTGTTGGTCACGACGTCTCCGGCGTACTTTGACACCACGTAAATCTTTCTGCGATTCTTGGCGGCAAAGCGCCGCCGCTGTCTCTGTTTATACTCCTTCAGCACTCGGCTCATCGCCGTCCCTGCCGTAGGGTCCGGATAGCCCTCAATGTTTTTGAACATAATCACACCTCCAGTTCCTCCATAGCTCCAAAGTTTTCTCCGGCTGCGGCTTCGGCGATAAGAGGCAAGTCAAATTCCGGGAAAGGCTGTTCTTCCATGCACGCACGGATAAACGCCACCGCCTCATCGAGCCGTCCGGCAGGGATAATGAAGGTCAATTCGTCATGGATCTGCAGGGTCGGCTTCATCCAGGGTCTGTCCGACAATCCCTTTAAGATGCGGACAATCGCCAGCTTCAAAATATCGGCCGCCGTCCCTTGGATGGGAGTGTTCAGGGCGCAGCGCTCTGCAAAGGACTTCCTTGCCCATTCCTTGCTGCGGATATCGGGAAGGTAACGTCTGCGTCCGAGCCATGTCTCCGAATACAGCCTGCGTGCGGCCTGCGCTTTCGTCTCTTCCTGCCACGTGGAAAGTCCGCGATACCCGGCTTTGAGGTTGGCAATGACGGACTCGCATTCCGGAAGCGTCTTTTCCACCCCCGCTTTGAACTTGAGGGTATTCTGCAGCCCGCGGGGAAACAGTCCGTAAAACGTGCCGAAGTTGACATTTTTGGCGATGGTGCGCCGCTCCTTGTAGTCGGCGCGGTGCTTGTCTTGGGCTTCCTCATCGGTCACGCCGAAAATGACGCAGGTCGTGGCGGCGTGAATATCGCCGCCCGTGCGGTAGGTCTCCATCATGCGCTCATCCCGGCAGTAGAACGCGCCGACACGCAGCTCGATCTGTGAAAAATCCAAGGATAAAATCAGGTGACCGCTCGGTGCTTTGATAAAGTTCCGAACACCGATGGGATCATTGGACTTTCTCGGCATATTCTGGCAGTTCGGCTTTCGGCAGTTCATTCTGCCCGTATCCGTGGAAAGAGCGAAAATGTCGGGATGCAGCCTTTTGGTCACGGGGTTGAGGAATTTCAAGTAACCGTCGATGTAGGTGGACTGTATCTTTCCCCACCTCCGATATTCCTGCACCAGCTTGAAGAGCGGCACGAGTTCCGGCTTATGTTCCTCGCACCATTCACCGAGGAGAACCATCGCCATATCGTCCAGAGCTGCTTGGGATTTGTTGGTAACCTTGAGGACGGGCAGCCCTTGGCTCTCGAAGAGATATTTCTTGAAATCGGCGGTTGAGCAGTTGGCTCCGATGTTCACATCCCCGATGAGAAACGTGATTTCCTGCCGAATCCGCTCCATCTCCATTTCCGACTCGGCTTTTCTCCTTTGCATCAGTGACCGATCAATGGGTACGCCGTTGTTCTTCATCACGCCCAAGTAAACAGCCGTGGAAGATTCCATGTGTTCTACAATCCACCGATGCCGGGGAAGATACCGGTCAAACCAGTCGTTGAAAACATGGTAGAGCCGCAGAGAAAAATCCGCGTCGGCTGCACCATAGCGGACAGTTTCTTTGTCCTGTGCGGGAAGTTCGTCAAAGTGTTTGCCCCCCGTCGTCTCGGCAAAGGTGGGCAGTGACTCTTCCAAGAGCTCTCCCGCTAAATGTTTCAGCCCGCTTTCATTCAGTCTGCGGAACTCATATGCAGATCTCAAGGTCATCTGTGCCGCCGCTATTGTGTCATAGACGGGCGGCTGTATCACGATGCCCTTCGCGTATGCCATCGAGGATTCAAAGGCAATATTGTGAGCGACCTTGGTGATGTGTGGGTTGGTAAGGAAATCGGAAAGAAACAAGAAAAACGCCGTCCGGTCAATATTTGCGCCAATTTTATGCGCGACAGGAACATAAATGCCCGTTCTCTCCGGAGCGGAGAAGGAGCAGCCGACAATATGCGCCCTTGCAGGATCAAGCGCGGCTTTCTCCTCAGCCCGATAGGCCTCGTCCGGTGCGGTTTCAAAGTCAAAAGCGATGATCTTCGCATCGCCCAAGTAATCACGGATACCCTGCACCGTAGTCACGCATTGGTAGTTTGCTTTCATAACGTAACCCCCACCAATTTACAAGGGTGCGATGATGCCGTATTGACCGGCTCAATAACGGAAACACGCCTTGCCATATCGTCAATGAAGTTCATCATCCCCAACGGTTGAAGACAAATATCCGTCGTCTTCCCTTTGTAAACTTCTCCCAGTCGCTTGTTGGCTTGCTCCGGATTCACCAACATTTGATAGCGGAGTTTGTGCTTTGGCACAGCATTGATGGCGGCGACGACGGCGTCCAGCGTTTCCTGCATAACCTTTTCCTCCGGTGTTTCCGGTTTTTTCATCAGGGAAAAAGGGAACCGGTCGGAATTGCATATCGCATGATACAAATCACCCTCGCTGATATAATGACAGCCGTCCTGTGGTATGCCCCATTGATATTCAAATATCTGGTTTTTCACTTTGACATTCCTCCAATGTCACACGGTAGTTTTTCCGCCGCACCAAGAGAGAAAGTCTCCCTCGGTGCGCAGAATCCTCGGTGTATCTTCTTATCTCAGCGGTTCAATGATTTCCCCGGTATCGGGATCAACACGGGGAGGAATGGTATCCTCGGCATCGTAGCCCACATTCATGCTCACGGCCTTTACCTGCTCGGTCATAGCGGCAATCAATGTCCGTTCTTCAAGCGTCAGCGCCCTTACTACGGAGAACTGTGCCTGCGAGTAGATAACGCCCGTACCGGAAGTGGCCTTCTTCAACGTAAAGCGCGTCACTACCGCATTGCTGGATTTATACTTTGGCAGGATGCGCATGAGATAGCGCGTAAAGCCTTTCAGCGAACCGGTTGGCAGGGACAGAATCACAGGGAACACATCGCCCTCGCGCAGGAGGTACAGTCGGCGGCGGTTCTTGCAAGCCTTCGCCCCGTTCTCTCCGGAGCCGAATTCGTTATAGGGGCAGTTTCTGCAAAGCCCACCTGGATTGCCACGCCCCGTTACCCCGTCAAAGCTGCCGCAGTCCGGCGGATGAGAGCCGCCTGTGTACTTCGTAGCGTAGTAGGCGTTCACCGTGTGTTGATAAAGAATGACGGCATTGACTTCCTTCAGCGTGTCCATATCATCCGGATCGTCCCCAGGAATCTCAAAAACCGTGCCGCCGCCAATGGGAATCTTGATACGCTCAAAGGAGACAGACAGCCCGCTCAATTCCTCCGACATCACATCGGAGAGGTTGAAATCCTGCAATGCGAGGAAGCTATCGGTGCTGTTTGCTGCTGCGAGTGCATTGTTCTTAGCCATATAGATCCGTCCTTTCTCACTTGCGCGCCGCTTTGCGGACGCTCACCTTGGTCTGCTCATATACATTGACAAGACCGTTTAACCACTGGGGGAGTTCCTCATTGTTCTCCGAAATCTGCTCGCTTACAAAAGCGGACAGACTGTTGGCGTTAACCGTCTCGTAAACCAGATCGCCGTAGCCTTTGCGCTTTAATACCTGATACAGCTTGGTCTTGGATTCTGCCACCGCCGATGCACGGGTTTTGTTGGTGAGGAAAAACATCGTGCCGCCGCGGGTGAAATTCTGGGTTTCGGTATCCGCCATCATTTGGACAAGCTGTTGTTCCACCTCGCAGAGTGCGGCGTTGATCTCCTTCGTTTTCTCTTCAGATGCGCTCTTGGCATCACGAAGTTCCTTAAGCCGCTCCGCCAAGGCAAACATCTCATTGGAAATCTGTTCTTCCATCTTGACTTCCTCCTATTCTTCAAAAGGGTTGTTCCCCTTGCGCCAGTCGTCAATCAGAGATTTCGCAAGGTTCGCTTTGTTTTTGAGTGCCAGCAGGACTTTTCCGTCCACCGTGTTTTTGGCGACAAGGTGGATATAGGTACAGGGGAATTTCTGCCCTGCCCGGTGTATGCGGGCGCGGCATTGTTCATAGTTGCTCATGGAATAGTCGAGCGAGTAAAAAACCATCGTGCTTGCCGCCGTCAAGGTAAGTCCCATCCCCGCCGTGGCAATTTGCCCGATGAACACTTGCACCGCCGGGTCATTTTGAAACTGCCGTACCTGTCCGTCTCGATCCTTCACACCGCCCATAATGAGCGAGAAGTGAATGCCCTTTCGGTCGAGCATTTTTCGGATGGCATCTATTTCCGGAACAAACCGTGCAATGACTACGATTTTTTGATTCTCCTGCACCGAAGCGTCGACGATGTCTTCCAGCATCGCCAGTTTTGCCATACTGACCGCTTCCACCGCTTCCGTGGCATCGTTTCCGAGAAAACCGCCCGTAAGCTGCGATAAGCGTAAAAGCCTGGTCAACACGTTCGGTGCGGTCACTTCCTCCCCGCTCACGAGTTCGGCGTAACTTTGCTCCACGAGATTTTGGTAAATCTTCATAGCGGCAGGCTCCAAGGTCACCTTACGGACGATGTCCGTGGTTTCGGGCAGGTCGAGACACTCAGCTTTCGTCGCTCGAAACGCGATGCTGTGCATCCGACAGGTAAATGCTTCCTCCATGGATTCTTTCATAACGGGGGTATGCTGCCCGTAGCCCGTCATGAAGAAATATTTGGAGCGAAATGCGTAAAAACTTAACCCGAAAACACCGGGGTTGAGGAACTTGTACTGCGAGAAAATGTCGATCGCCCTGTTTGTTACAGGCGTACCTGTGAGCAGCATCCGATACTTTGCCACAGCCCCCATCTTGTGCATGGCCTTGGATACAGATGTGTTGTGTGTCTTGATCTTGTGGCCTTCATCACAGATCACCATATCCGGCTTCCATGCGGTCAGATCCTTTTCGAGACGCCACGCCGACTCATAATTGATAACCAGAACATTCAGCTCCTCTCCGCAAAAGCTGCGGAGCGTTTTCCGTTTTTTGTCGCTGCTCCCCTCAAGGACAGAGAGCGTATAGGGGAATGCCGCAAATTTCTCGAACTCCTCCGCCCAGACGCCTGTGATGGATAAGGGAGATACGATAAGGAGTCGGCGTACCTGATTGAGCCGGTACATTGTTCCTGACACAGCGATGGCCGTGAGACTCTTCCCTGTCCCCATCTCCATCAGGAGCGCCGCCCCCCGACTGTGTACCTCAGATGCCGTGACATCAAACAAGCCCAAGGTAAACCGATACGCACGCAACTGATGCAGAAAGGGTTGTACGGAGACAGGCATCGGCGGCAAAGCATCAGCAGTTTTTGGCACAGCATCCACCTCCATGATCAACTTCCTTAATCTCGATCCCCCGCACAGTTTCCCCCGGCGTCAGTACGATGATGTCGCAAAAATCACCGAAGAAAAAAGAAAGCAGCTTCTTTGGCAGACTCATGTGGCGGCTCTGCAGGACTTCCTGTTTGCGACCGTGCGGAGCCGAGACGTTCACGCAAACCTTGTGGTTCAGAATCATTGGATTCTCCTCCCGTTCTAAAATTTTCACATGGGTGGAAGATCAAAATCCTCCTACTATCTACCGAAAAACTTAACCCCCCCAAGAATGCGTGCAGCCGGGGAAGGACTCCCCGTCGATATTGACGCGCATCACGGCTTACTTTTTGTTGTGCTGACTGCGTTTTATCCGACCCACGCCGAGGACTTTTGCGACTTTGTCGATAATCTTGTTCTTGCGCTTCGTCATAGCCGCCTGAGGCACCAGTTTTTCCGTCCGTTCCGCTTCCTCTTGACGGATTTCCTCCAGTTGCTTTCTCATTCCGAAATGCTCGTAATAAAGATCCCGCTGGGCATCCGTGCAGTTTTCATCGATCACCTTGCGTACTAGAGCGGCTTCGGGATTTTCTGTCTCCGGCTCGGAAAACAGAACATTTTCCGGGCTTCCACCGTTGTCGGCAAGCGTGTCCCACGGATCGACCGCATCCTCATTGTCGGGATCGGCCTTGTAGCTGCTCTCCTTGGCATCAAACACGGGATCACGCAGCTCACCCACGTAGCGATCCTGCAAATCCATCCCGTGGTCGGACTCATCGAGCATGATGGTCAGTTCGAGCGACAGATCTTTGCCTACTTCGAGTCTCTGAGTGACCTCGCACTTTGCATTGTCATCCCAACGTTTGTAGCAGTAATACTTGCCGTCCACCGTCAGATAACAGGTACGTTTTGGATTGAATCTGCTCTTGCGTTTCTTTGTTTCGTTGCGCTTTGACATATTTGTTCCTTTCTCGCCTACGGCGTAACCGAGAGGAGTCGGAAACAAATACAAAGAGCCGATTTTGAAACGTAAAATGGCCGGATGATTATGAAACCTTACGTTTCAAAATCATCCGGCCATTTGGTAGTTCGCAATCGACTCCGTTGCTCGGTATGAAATTATAAATTATATGCTGCTGCTGTTTTCAAAGAGTCCTTGTTGCACCATATCCTCACTATGTTGTGACATTGAGGGCATTTCATTTCGATGAAAATCTTTTCCTTGGGTATTTCCGAAATATCACAAGCCCGCTTACCACAACGTGGACATTTAAGTGGTTTTGACTTTCTCTCCATTTATTCTTCTTTCCTTTATAACTGTTAGCTTTACGGTTAACAATATGGGTAAAAATATATAGCGGTACACCGCCATATACTTTTAGAACGGCATTTTTTCGTGTTCTCCAATCATTTCAAGCCCCTTCAAACGATAGAAGGCGGCTGCCTTAGAAACATTAAATGTATCGCTGATTTGCTCCATCGCAGAGCAAATCCATCCCTCTGTATGGTTATACGGTCTTCCTGCAAGGAGAATTTTTACTGCACTTCTGGGCATTAACACGGCGGCAGAAAATCTGTTAGCCTGTTGCTCAGCTCGTTCCGCATCCGTCAAAGAGCGAAAACCGCTAAAAACTCCTCCAGACTCCTTAAAATCCGAACGACAGCGTACATAAATCCCTGTATCATCTCTTTCATTTGAACCGATCATGTTAAGAAAGTATGAGGGATGAAACACCCCATGTCCTCCTTCGTGTCCGAGGGTAAAGCGAAGACGATGTTCTTGATATTCGTTATCAAGACTCCCATCTATGACCACGGTTCCAGCTTCGACATGAGCGTAATCTGCACATTTATCTTCTGGTATGTAAACAGGTAGATAATCCGTTGTCTGAAAGACGGTCGTTCCAAGATATACACCGCAGTGTGACAGATACATAAACTCAATAGGCATTTTAAGATACTTTTCAACGAACCTCTCTATGTCTATTGGGTGGGGATTAATCAGGGATGCATGATCAAAGTCAACAGCCATACGTTCTCCCAAAGTATCTATATCTTCATTAGAAATAACAGGCATACCGCTACGGGAGTATTTCAATTCTGGTTTGAACATACTTATCCCTTTCGCCTCCTCAAATCGTCAACGAAGCGCTGCCACTCTTCCTCTCCTGCATCAAGGTCACGAGCTGTACGAAGTGCTGCACTGACATATTCATGCTCCATGATATAATCTGGCAAATCTGGCGGTATGGATTTTTTCTGCTTTCCAGCTGCATTGTAAAGTGCGGTTTTTTCTTCTTCGTCAAGATGAAGCACTTCCACCACTTTTTCAATACGTTCAGCCGTTAATGCAGACCGTCTTCCTTTCTCGACATCGCTTAGGAATGGTGCGGAAACGCCAATTCCCCTGGCAAGCTCTCTCAACGTTACATTTTTTTGCTCTCTCAGATATGTAAGCAACTCACCGAATGTTCTCTCACCACTATCCATTGTGATACCTCCTGTTGATTAGCTTGTAAGCCGCAAGACGTACAGCTAACTACATTATACGGTTTTTTCTGTCAAAGTCAAGAGAATCGCAAACGCCAGAGATGTAAATTTTTTTCACGAAACAGTCAGGCTTTCCCGAAGTCATTGACATATGCCTCAAAACCAATTACAATAATATGTGAACACAAAGCGAATTTTTACGATAGGTTTTTTTAATTATGTATTGGCAAAGTAAAAGGAGTATAGAATGCCTACTGTTAGTTATAAAAAATTATGGAAACTCCTAATTGATAAAGATATGAAAAAGAAAGACCTTAGAGAAGCTACAGGCATCAGTACGGCATCAATAGCGAAGTTATCAAAAAACGAGAACCTAACAACTGATGTCCTTCTCCGAATATGCGATACTTTAAAATGCGATATTTCAGACATAATGGAAATTTCGTTTGCTGGCGAAGGTCATTCCGATAACAAAGAAGACGAAAAGGTGTAATTAATAATGGCAAAGAAACGAACTCTAAACACATTTCGAGGAAAATTTATATGTGGTGACTGCGAGGATATTCTAAAGACTATGCCTGACTCAAGCATAGACCTTGTCCTCACCTCGCCTCCGTATGCAGATAAGCGAGATTATGGTGATGTTGATGGGACGATCCCTCCAGACGAATATGTTGACTGGTTCATTCCAAAAGCAAAAGAAATCTATCGCGTCCTCAAGGAAGACGGTAGCTTTATTTTGAATATCAGTGACAAAGTTGTGGGCAACTATCAACATTTATATGTTTTTGAGCTTTTGCTGAAACTGTGTAAGGATGTTGAATTCCATCTTGTCCGGGACTATATTTGGTACAATCCGGCAACCCCTCCAAACATTTATTCAAGAGGTGGCTACGGGAGAACGAAAAAATCACACGAGTATTGCTTTTGGTTCGTAAAAGGCGATTCTTGGGAATTCAATATGAACTCTATAAGGAAGCCTTACAGCAAAGATATGCAGAAGTATCTCCAAGGCAAAGGCAAGGGGGATAGAAACCAGAACACCCGCCCAAGCACACATAATTTTGATTGTGAGAAAACATGGACGGATAATGGAGGCTCCGATCCTGGAACTGTTATTGAAATAGCAAACACAAGCAGCAATGATTATTTCATGAAACTTTGTAAGGAACACGAAATCGGTCATCCCGCAAGGTTCCCTGAAAAGCTCGCTGAATTCTTTATTTTATCTGGAAGTATCGAAGGCGATGTTGTTCTTGACCCGTTTTCAGGTTCCGGCACTACTGCTGCTGTAGCGCAAAGGCTCAACCGTGTTTGGATCGGAATTGATGCCAACTCAGCCTATTGTAGGCTTGCGACTCTGCGATTGGAGTATGAAAAAAAATTGCGCAAAGAGGACGAGAACGATGCTACAGGAGATTAATAAAAACAAGTACTGTGTCCGGAAAATCGATGGCGCTGAAGGAATGCTTCTGTTACCAGACAAATCAATAAAGCTCGTTTATGGCTCACCTCCATATCCAAATGCTGAGCGCGAATATGGTGTATGGCGTTCGTCTGAGTATATTGCAAAAATGACACCGTTTCTTGACGCTGCTTGCCAGAAACTTCGTAACGATGGCTTTATTGTGATCAATATCAAAGCAAACAGAGAAAAATCCACAGCTAACGTGGCATCAAAGCGGTCTTTGGTAATAGAAAAACTCGCAATAGAAATGGAAGATACATGGGGATTTCATTGTGTTGACATAGAAATTTGGATAAAGGAAAACCCTGCGCCAACAGGACTTCGTGTGGCCTGTCAGGATGCTTATGAGCAGAACCTATGGTTCTCAAAATCTCCAAAGTGGAGTATAAACCTCGATGCAATTCGCAGACCATATGAGTCGCATAGTGTTCAAACATATGAGTCATATGAATATAAGCCGCGATCAAACGGAAACACCTACGTCCGTAAAAATAAAAGAATTGCTCCAAATCCTCTGGGAGCGTTACCTAAAAATATTATTAGCGGCGGAGTTTCGGCTCGTATAGATGACCACCCTGCGACACAACCATTATATCTGCCGGAAAAATACATCAAGGCAACAACAGAAGAAAACGACATGGTCGTTGATCCTTGGATGGGGAGTGGTACAACAGGATATGCTGCACTTTCTCTTGGACGCCGTTTTGCAGGGTTTGATGTCGTAGAAGAATATGTAGCGCAGGCGAACTCTCGACTTCGCTCTATTGCTGGAGAAAATGATGATGGCAAGGGGCAAGAGACTTAGTAAAAAAGTATTGAACACCATTTTTCTTGAAGGGCTTGGGGAGCATGTCGTTTGGCACAGCGATATATTCTCTTCTCCTCTTCTTGTGGATTTGCAGCCAAGAAATTTACGCTTGCGTGTATATCTCTGGAACTGCACAAATCCGCCTGGTGGTCGTGCGTTAGATGAATATAAAATACAAGTGATACTACCTGGTCAGCAACGTGGGGAACGCGGGCAACTTGATTACTCCGATGGAAGACTGCCCATTATAGGTGCATTGGTAAGAGATGGAGAAGATGTTTTGTTCGCTTTTTGGGATGCAGATAAACACAGCGATTTTGCATATAGCGGAAATATGCAAGTTAAAGCAGATGTGATTGTTGAATCCCTTTGCACGAAGGTATCTGAAACGGTCAGAAACAATAATGAAAGGATCGTCTGTGCCCGACCTCAATACCTGTATGATGCAATCATACGCCGTATGGATATAATGCACGAAGAGTTGCTTGGAGGCTGATTATGGGACTTAAGGAACAGGTCTATTTAACTTCATATAATAAAGCCGAGCATGATATAGCCGAGATGTTTTATCTTCCTTGCATGAGGAATTCAAACCATTACGACAGAATCTCCGGGTATTTTGGAAGCACGATCTACATTATTGCTTGGGATGCTTTACGGGAGTTTATCGAGAACAACGGCAAGATGCGATTGATATGTTCGCCGTATGTATCTGATGAAGATGCCTCTGCATTAGCCAATGGCTATTCTGCTAAAAATGATGAACTGCTTGCAGAATCGCTTGCAAGAGAAGTGCAGGCTTTGTTTGATGACCCGTTTTTAACCGCTCCAGCTAAACTGCTGGCATATATGATTTCAAAAGGCATTATCGATGTAAAAATCGCTGTACCTACTGGCAGTGAGTCTCCGAACGCAAGGAGACTGTTCCATGATAAGGTTGGCATTTTCACGGATTCCGAAAATAATAAAGTAGGCTTCCGCGGTTCAATGAACGAAACATACAAAGGACTATCTTCTGATGGAAACATGGAATCCATTGATGTATTCCCAAACTGGCTCGATAACCGCGATGCAGAACGAGTTGATGATGCCTCCGTCTTTTTTGAAAAACTATGGTCAGAATCCGTTCCTGGCATCATTGTGTACCAATTTCCGAATGCCTCTAAAGAAATACTGCGGACGAAATCTGAGGGAGTAAAATGGCACGAATTGCTGGACGAAATCCATGTTGAGGAAAGCAAGGCGAAAAAATGGAAACCCAGTAGCCATATCGGTAGCAGAACTCCTCGTCCTCATCAAGTAAACGCACTCGAAACATGGGTAAAGAATAATCGCCGAGGTATTTTTGAACACGCCACGGGCAGCGGAAAAACTTTCACTGCTATGTGTGCGATCCATGATGCTTTTAAGAGAAATGAAGTCGTGCTGGTTTTAGTCCCATCAAGAGACCTTCTAAAACAATGGGATCGAGAATTAAGAGAAACTTTGCTCGAAGATAAAATCTACTATCTACTTTGTGGAGACAACAATAACGAATGGAAAAAGCCTGGCACCCTATCGTCTTGGACAAGTGATGGTGGTTCAACCCATCGCATTATCCTTGCAACTATGGATACAGCCTGTTCAGAAGATTTTGTAAAAAATGTACCGCAAGGCAAGCATCTTTTTGTCGTGGCTGATGAAGTACATAGATTGGGAAGTCCCTGTAGACGCAATGCTTTAAATATAGATGCAGGCGCAAGATTGGGCTTATCCGCTACGCCTCGTAGATATGGAGATCCTGAAGGAACAGCGGCACTCTTCGATTATTTTGGTGGTCTCGTACCACCACCTTATACATTGGATGATGCAATAAAAAGTGGCGTTTTAACAAAGTATTTTTATAATCCGCTGACCATTACTCTTACTCAAAAGGAACAGGAAGAATGGAATGATGTAACAAAACAGATAAGCCAGCTTATGGCTCGTATGAAATCCAACGGAAACGCGGATACAAGCATTTCTTCCAACACGCGCTTGAAGCAATTATTGATAAACAGAGCGCGTATTGTTAAAAACGCTTCTGGTAAGGTTCCGCTGGCTATTAATCTCTTGCTTAAAGAATATGTGGGAGGCCAAAGCTGGATTATCTATTGCGATAATATTACGCAGTTGAAAAAAGTATTAAACGGAGCGATTGCTGCTGGCTTTGATGCATTTGAATACTATGCAGATATGGAAGGTGATCGAGATGAGACGCTACGTTATTTTTCAAAGAACGGTGGTGTCTTGGTTTCTATAAAATGCCTGGACGAAGGTGTCGATATCCCTTCTACCACACACGCTCTTATTCTCGCATCTTCACAGAATCCAAGAGAATTCATTCAGCGTAGAGGTAGAATCCTGAGAAACTCACCCGGTAAGCTCTTCGCCCATCTTTATGATGCGATTACTGTTCCAATAGTCGAAACTGAAGAAACGCCAAAGTCTATGTCGATTATTATCGGCGAATTATCAAGAGCTATCGAGTTTGGTTTAGGTGCAGAAAACCCCGCCTGCGTTACTGATTTGAAAAATATAGCCGTTGATTACCAAATCGACTATAACAGCTTACAAAACGCTGGAATAGAGGAGGATGATGACAATGACTAACATCGAAATCAATGAACTGATTTCCGTATTGGAAAAGATCAGAGCCGAGCAGCATCCCGAAATACCTGCATCGCTGATTCAAGAGATCGTAAATGCTGAATTTTCATCTCAGGATGATCGGACAAAGGCAAGACATGATACGCAGAAAGTTATAGACGATTTTCTGAAAACGGTAACCGTTTGATAAGGAGGGCTGTTCGTTATGTTGAAATTTACAAGTATGACCATCAATAATTTTGGTCCTTACGAAGGTGAGCAGACAATCGACTTCGGTGACGGTGATGGTGTTACTCTTATTTGGGGAGACAATGGGCATGGTAAAACCACGCTCTTGAATCTCTTCCGTTATGCCTTGTTCGGAAGATTCCAATACCGCCATGAAACGGTAGATGATATTCTTAAACTTGTAAACCGTGAAGGAATGAAAGCGGGCAAATACGACTTTAAGGTTGTATTGAAAATGCTCCACGATGGAAAGAAATATGAACTGACCCGTCAATATAGTGTTCGTAACGGTGTAACTGTTCCGTCCAAGAACGATGACTATATTCAGGATGTTTTTCTGAAGGTCGATGGGTATTTCTCGCCCAACAAAGAGCATGAACTTGCAATGATAATGCCGGAGGAAATCTCCCGTTTCTTCTTGTTTGACGGAGAATTACTGCAGGAATACGAAGACCTTGTAAAAGATGATACCTCTGTCGGTGAGAAAATCAAGAAATCCATCGAGTCGATTTTAGGTGTTCCTATTCTGACAAGTGCTGCAAACGACACTTCGTTTGTACTTGGAGAATACCGGAAGGAGCAAACGAAAGCAGCTCAAGCAAATAAGCAGACAGAAAAATATGCTGCACAGATTGAATCGGAAACGGCCAAGAAGGACGAGCAAACCAAAGAACTGACGCGACTTCAAGCAGCATACGAGGAGGCACAAAATCTCAGGGCAAAACTTGAGGACGAAGGAAAACAGAATGAGCATCTAAGAGCATTGATCCAGAACATGGAACATTTGGAGAGCGATATTGCCGCAAAAGAAGCCACGCGAGATGACCTTTTGCAGTCAATTGTTGTTGCGACAAAAGAAGTCTGGAGATATGTGATTGGAAAACAAACCTCTGAAATTCTGTCTCAGGTGAGATCTGAATTATCCGCACTTCAGCAAAAGCACAGTACACATGATTCGGCTGCGCGACTGATAAGTTACATTCAACATATCGTAGAAACGCATCATTGTGAATGCTGTGACCAGGATGTAGACGAGGCTCATGTATCTGCACTAAAAAAACGACTTGAAGAAGAACCTGGAGAATTTGGCGGACTATCTCCCGAAGAAACTGAACGCATGAAAGTTCTTCAAATTCGACAGGCATCTTTGGAAAGTATGCAAAGTGCTACAGATACCCAGGTTCTGAAAGTTTATGAAGACCAGTTGGCTGATCTCTTAGTACAGATTGATGATGCAAAAGGTAAACTCAAAGATTTGCGAGACGAGATTAGCCGCTACGGAAATGTAAGTGACCTTACCTCTGCTGCAAAAGAGAATGCACTGAGCTTGGCTAAGTGCTACTCGAAGATTGACAATCTCAAGAAGGGCATCCAGGCAACTAAGGACAAAATAAAAGAGGCAGACATCGCCTTGGCAAGCCTTGAAGAAAAAGTTCGAAAAGCTGGCACATCTGATGCAGATTTGAATCTCGCAGTGAAAAAAGTTAAAATCTGTACCGCACTCCATCAGTTGTTTAACGATGGTATCGCTGCTTATCGTGACAAACTGAGAACAGAGGTTGAACAAGATGCTACGAAGATTTTCTGCAACATTAGCAGCGATCCTGACTATACTGCATTGAGGATCAACGATAACTACGGTCTCTCCATCCAGCACCGTTCCAGCGAAATAATACCGTTCCGTTCCGCTGGCTTTGAGCATATTGTGGCTCTATCGCTGATAGGTGCTTTACACAAAAATGCGCCCTTAAGTGGTCCCATTATAATGGACTCTCCTTTTGGACGTCTCGACCCAACTCACAAGAAAAACATAACGAAGGCTCTACCATTGATGTCCGATCAGATTATTCTCCTGGCGTATACTGATGAGATTGATGGGCAGACCGCCAGACAAGTTTTAGGAAGCACCCTCAAAAAAGAGTATCGTCTGAGAAAGTATGGCTCTTTCCATACAGCTATAGAACTGCAATAACCGGAGGTGACAGATATGAACGATATAACAAATTTCCGCTTATCAAAAGCTGCTAACGATGTCGCTGACAAATTGGTTGCAACAGGAAAATTCGACCACGGAACATCTGCCGCTAAGTTCGCTTTTGCATATGCCGTGAAGAATTTCTATGGAAAATTTGACCCCTCCACATACGCTGTCTCTGACAGCAATGGCAGCAATTACAGTGTCGGTTCGTTTGATGACCTTGCTCCGTATGTAAAGGTCTTATATCCTGATACAGATACCCCTTACATTTATGTTAGAGCGTTGATCGTTTTTGGACTGATTGAAATAGGCAAGGTGATAGATTCTGGTGGCATGCCGAAAATCTATTCTCTTTGCGAATAAAAGAACTTTACAACCAAAATCAAGCATAATTGATTCAAAAGGACTTCCGGCACAATCGCCGGAAGTCCTTTTTCAGTTACCACCGATGGAACAATAAATGGAACAAGAAAGATTTTCAGAGTGTCAAAATTTCTAAACGTGGCACTCCGAACTATTACCTCAAGCCTTTATCCAAATCAATGTGTGATGTAGCATTCGTGGCAGCGAGACTTCCGCTTGCTGTTTTCATAGCTTCTGAACTCTTTACCGCCTTTCGAGCAGGTAAAATCGTAGTAGGCTTTTCGGTCTATCAACGGACGCTCCTTCCACCAGTGATTATGGCAGGCATCACAGCAGAACAGCTTCTTCTTGCGTTTCGGCTTCTGCTTAATTTCCGTACCGCAGTTCTTGCAATACACATACTTGAATTTTGCGTAGGTAGTCCCGCCAACGTTTTGTCTTCGCCGCAAAGACCGTGGCGACGTCGGAACTACTTAACCGTCTCCAAATTCAACCTCATCCGCTCGGCCACCTCGCCGTAACCCAATCCCAGTCAAGGGAATACGGCGATATTCGATGCTATCGACAATATGCACCCCCCGCATAACGATAGCTTTTTTGTATCGTTACGTGGCAGCTTTATCGTTATGGACGTATGCAAAATCAAAACGGCAAACACTCCTCCGACCGACATGGAAAAGCAGGTCGAAAATCGACAAATAAAAAATAAGCCTTCTGCACACTCCTCGGAAGCAGAAAGCCAATACTGCTATGCTTTTTGAACCCCCGTAACGAAAACAGGCAAAAATCCTTGTATCAATCACGCAACGGCTTCATCATAGACTTTGTTCACCTGCGTTTTCCCAATGACGGTGAGGCGCGTGAGGAGCTCGGAGACCTCCTGCGGGGTGTAGTACTCGCCGCCGCTCTTGCCCGCGTTCGAGGCGTACATCCACATGAGGTATTCGTACGCGTCGCCGAATGCGTCGATGGTGTTGTCCTGATAGTGTCCGAGGCGCATCGCGCCGACGCCGCTGAGGAGTTTCGTCAGCTTGGCGTTGCGCTCCTTGACGGTCGCGCCGAGCTTGCTGCTGTTCACGTCGAATTCGTCAAAGAGTCCCGTGAGGTCGTCCTGACTGGGCGTGCCCGTCGCCGAGCTCTCGATGTGACGAAAGACCTGCTCGAGTGTCTCGTTGAGGCTCTCGTTGGTCTCCGCCCGTGCGAGGACGTTCTGAAAGAGCTCGCTCGGCGGGATGAAGAAGCCGAGGATCTGGACGATGTTGTCCTTCTCCGCCATTGCCTCATCATCGGGCAGGGCGGCATAGTCAAAAGCTGTGTCCCCCGCCTCGCGCTCCTCTGCGTTGAGGTAGTCGGTCAGTTTCTCTGAGATATAGCGGTAGAAGAGCGTGCCGAGGACGTACTGTTTGAAGTCCCAGCCGTCCACACTGCCGCGCAGGTCGTTCGCGATCTGCCAGATGGCGCGGTGCAGCTCCGCCCGCTCTACTTCTTTCTTGTTGTCCATGGTCTTTCCTCCGTCGACAGAATCGCGTCGTTATAAGTGAGGGCATCCGCCCGTATCATGATCCATTTTCGCGAAATGCTTTTTTATACAGATCAATGAGTTTCTCAGTTCCGGCATATCATCGGCAATGATCTCCCAAATCAACCGCAGGTTCACGCCCTCGTAGTCGTGGACGATGCGATTTCGCAAGCCGTAGATTTGCGCCCATGCCACCTGCGCGTTCTCCGGCTTGAATGGCTGGCCCAGCCTCGCCGTCAATTCTCCGATCTGACCGAGATTGAACACACAGGCCTCAACGAGCATATCGTTCACGCGAAATTCCTCATAAGACATGCCTTCGCAGTATGCACATATCTTGTCGGTATAATGGAGCATTTTGTCAATGATGACCTTATCGCGCATAAATCTGAATCCCCGTTTGTCGAATTTCCTCAGCGAGGCGAGACTTCGGCTCGATATGAGTGATATCGAACACATCCATGTCCTTATCATCCAGTGCCTCACGCAGATCCTCAACAAGCCCCATGAATTGCAGCCCACGGAGATTGCTGTCAACGAGCAAGTCCACATCGCTGTTTTTCGTCGCCGTCCCCTTGCCGTAGGAGCCAAAGAGTATCGCCTGCCGAATCTGATGCTCTGCCAGAATCGGCTGCAGGCGTTGTTTTATCTCGTCACACGTAAATATTGTCTCTGACATGTCAAATCCTCCGATGTCCCAATAGCAACAATATCTTTTTATCATTCGCCACGGATGAATCGTTGTCCTGCTTTTATGCAGGAACATATGTGGAGTTTGTATTTGGTGTTTCACAGACATCGAGATGTCGCTCATGGCGCCCCCTCCAGCGCCTCCTCCGACTGATACGAGCCGTACGGCGCACGCTCCTCCCGCACATACTGTGCGAGTACCGTACTCTCCTCCGCACTCGCGATGAGATTGTAGTACATGATGCCCCTCGTTTCTTTTTATGGGGATGTGCGCCCGAAACACCCCGCACCCACTTGTCTAAAATACTTTACAAAAAAATAATTTTACGCTATAGTGTAGATAACTTCTCCCCTAGGCCTCTGCCATCCCACGGATGATATGCACACCTGGGGGCGTTTTGTTTATGGAGGAAACAACAAGTTTTATCCATCCGCAACGATGCAAAACATCATGGACATCTACAACTTCGATCACGCGCTGCGACATCTTTTACTGGAATATATTGAACTTATCGAAGTAAAAATGAAATCCATCTATGCCTACGAAATCGCAAAGGCGTATGGACCTCTATCGTATCAAAATCCGAACTTGTTTTCCAACACCACAAAACACAGTGAAATTCTCGCCAAAGCAGAGCAGCAGCGACTATCTCGACTCCCTCACGAAGCCTATTTGAAGCATTTTGATGACTGCGGAGAATGTGTCCCGATCTGGGCTTATGTAGACCTCTTAACCATCGCTGATATTTCCTTTTTATACGCAATTTCCATTCCATCCCTGAAAAAATCCATTGCTGACGCATTCGGCTTCCATCCCACAAAAGGAAGTGATTTGTTGCGGCGATTCATGCACAGCATGACAATTATCCGCAATCTATGTGCACACGGAAGCAGATTATACAATCGTATTTTTCAGCAAAAACCAAGGCTCAGCAAAGCAGAATTAAGTCTCCTTCGCAAAAATGCGAACGGCACACTGGACAACGCTCATCTGTATGGCTTTCTTTTTATTATGAAGCGGATGCTCACTGCATCGGATTTTAATGAGTTCAAGAAAAAACTCATTGCATTGTCAGACCGCTTTTCTTTCATCAACATGCGGTACTATGGTTTTCGGAGCGACTGGCGGCAACACTTATAAACAACTCATTGCCCTTGCTTTTTACGCCTGTATTACGCATAAGACAAACAACTCTACCGTTAAAGAAACTGTGTTGCTCATGGTGCCCCTTCCCCGCTGCGGCGGGGGGCTTAGCGCAGCGGGAGAAGCGCACAAAAACTGCCGCACGAGGATGTCTCGTACGGCAGTTTATTTTCATTGATGGAATTATTTGATCCGATACGCCGCGGCGTACATGACGGGGAGGACGAGGAGGGTCAGGACGGTGGCGACGATGAGGCCGCCTGCGATGGCGACGGCCATCGGCCCCCAGAAGATGCTGCGCATGAGGGGGAGCATGCCGAGGATGGCAGCAGCTGCGGTGAGCATGATGGGACGGAATCGCAGAACGGCGGAGTCGATGATAGCGTCCATAGGCTTCTCGCCTGCCTCCTCATGTTTCTTGATCTGGTCGATGAGGATGACGGAGTTGCGGATGATCATGCCGAAGAGGGCGAGTACGCCGAGGTAGGCGACGAAGCCCATCGCGGAGTCCGTGAGGAGCATGGCAATGACGACGCCGATGAGGCCGAGCGGTGCGGTGAGGAGGGTGAGTGCCATCTTGCCCATGCTGCCGACTTGGAACATGAGCAGGGTCATGATGATGAAGATCATGGCGGGGACGGGTTTTACGAGGTAGTTCATGGAGTCGTCAGCGTCCGCGAGCGCGCCCGACGGGACGATAGTGGTGCCGGCGGGGAGGTTCTCGCGCAGTTCCTCGGTCGCATCGTAGATGCGCAGGGCGGCGTCGTTGCCCTCGCCCTGTGTGACGTCCGCCTCGACCATGATGGACGGGAGGAGGTTATGCCGCTTGATGAGCCCATCCTCCGCCTCGTAGGAGAGGCGCGCGATCTGGTCGAGCGGGATGCTCCCGCTGCGCGTGGGGATGGGGAGTGCACCGAGGTGTCCGAGGTCTGTGCGGTCTGCCTCGGTGAGCCGCAGGACGATGCCGAGGGTGCGGTCGCCCGTGTAGAACTCCGCTGCCTTTGCGCCCGAGATCTCGGTGTAGAGCATCTGCTTGACATCCTTGGCGCTGAGTCCGTAGCGTTTCAGCTTGTCCTTGTCGAGGTCGACGCGGATGCCCTTTGCCTTTTCGGTCCAGTCGAGATGGACGTTGTCGGTCGCAGGGTCGGCGGCCGCAATGGCGCTGACCTGCTCGGCGACGCGGCGCACCTCGTCGGTGGTCGGTGCCGAGACGCGCAGCATGACGGGGTAGTCCGCCGGCGGGCCGGTCTGGATGTACTGTGTCGCGACGCGCGCGCCCGTCAGCTCGTCGTCGGCGGCGTCACGGATGATGGCAGCGAGTGCCTCGCGCTCCTCCGTGCCCTTTGCTGTGATGACGAACTGGGCGCGGTTCTCCGCGTCCGCCTTCGGGTTGACGGTGAGGACGAAGCGCGGTGTAGACTGTCCGATGTAGGCGACGTAGTTCTCGATTTTGTCGCTGTTTTCGTCCAGTATGGCGGTGAGGCGATCCGCCTCTGCCTGTGTGGACGCGAGCGAGGAGCCCTGCTGGAGGGTGAGGCTGACGAGCAGCTCGGGGCGCAGCGAGGGCGGGAAAAAGGTCTGTTTGATGTGCGGGAAGGCGGCAAGGCTCACGAAGAAGACAAGGGCCGTGCTGACGAGGACGACGGCACGATGTGCGAGGAAGAAGGTGAGCACGCGCCGAAAGAACCGATAGAACGGCGTTGCGTACGGGTCGTGCTCCGCGTTCCCCTCGATGCGAATGAGATGGTAGCCGAAGAGCGGCGCGACCATGATGGAGACGATCCAGCTAAGGAGGAGTGCGATGCCGATGACGGGGAAGAGGGCGGCGCAGAACTCGCTTGCCATGCCCTTGGAGAAGGCGACGGGGATGAAGCCCGCGCAGGTGATGAGGGTGCCTGTGAGCATGGGTTTTGCCGTCTGGGTAAAGGCGTGGCAGGCGGCGTCAAAGCGGGTCTTGCCGCGCTCGAGCTGGACGCTCATCATCTCGACGGCGATGATGGCGTCGTCGACGAGCAGTCCGAGGGCGATGATGAGTGCGCCGAGGGAGACCTTGTGCAGGTCGATGCCGAGGGCGTACATGCAGACGAATGTGCCTGCGAGGACGAGTGGGATGCAGCACGCGACAACGAGCCCGGTGCGCAGTCCGAGCGAGAGGAAGCTGACGGCGAGGACGATGACGATGGCGAGGGCCAGCGTCTCGACAAAGTCGTGGATGGAGTGCTGTACGACGGCGGGCTGGTTCGATACCTCGTGCAGCTCCATGCCGAGCGGGAGGTCCTCTCGGAGCTGCGCGGTGAGTTTTTTGAGGTCTTCGCCGAGCGCGAGGATGTTGCCGCCGTCCTCCATGGAGACGGCGATGCCAACGGCGGGTGCGCCGTTATACTGCATTTTTGGATCGGCGGGGTCAATCGGGCGACGCGAGATGTCCGCAATGTCGCCGAGGCGGAATACGCGTCCGTCCGCCGCGATGGGGAGGGCGCGGATGTCGTCGAGGCTGTCAAAGACGCCCGAGATGCGCAGGTTCACACTGCCATCCACGGTCTCAATCGAGCCACCCGGGAGGACGGTGTCCTGTGTGCGCAGGGCCTCCGTGATGGCCGTGGGCGGGATGCCGAGGGAGGCGAGGCGGTCGCGTGCGATCTCGACGTAGACGCGCTCGCGCTGGACGCCGACCAGCTCGACTTTCTGTACGCTCGGGACGGAGAGGATGCGGCGGCGCACGTTCTCTGCGGCAGCGCGCAGCTCCTCGTCCGTGTAGTCCTCGCCCGTGACGGCGTAGATGGAGCCGTATACGTCGTCAAAGCGGTCGTTGTAGAATGGACCGATGACGCCGTCCGGCAGCTCACTCTTTACATCCTCGCCGAAGTTGCGCACGTCGCGCCACGTCGGGCGGATGAGCTTTGCGTCGACGTCGTCGCGCAGGTCGACGTAGATGATGGTCTGTCCTGCACGCGTCTCGCTCGTGATCTCCTTTAGTCCCGGGGTGTCTTGGAACCGCCGCTCGAGTTTGTCCGTGACCTGCTCCTGCATATCCTCTGCTGTCGCGCCGGGCCATACGGCGGTGATGACCATCTGGCGGATGATGAAGGAGGGATCCTCCATGCGTCCGAGGGACTCGTAGGCAAGGATGCCGCCGACGGCAAAGACGATGATGAAGTACCAGACGATGGAGCGGTGGCGCAGAGAGAGCTCGGTGAGGTTTCTCATTTCGTGCGCACCTTCTCTCCGTCATGGAGGCGGTGGACACCCGCCGTCACGACGACGGCGTTCTGCGGGAGCCCTGTGACGACGACGTCCCGCTCGCGGAATGCGGTCACGGTGACAGAGTGAAGGTGTACGACGCCGTCCTCGACGACGTAGACCTGTGCCTCGTCACCCGTCTGATGGATGGCAGAGAGCGGGAGAACCGCGCCGCTCTCCGCCGGTGTGCCGAGGCGTACGCGTGCCGTCATGCCGAGCGGCAGGTCGGCGGGCGCGTCCGCGAGGGCAATGCGCACGGTGTACGTGCCGCCTGCTCGATCGGCGATGGGCGCGATCTCGCGCACGGTGCCCGTGAGTGCTGTCTGGTTCGCCCAGAGGGAGACGGCGGCGGGCATGCCGAGGGAGACCTCAGCGAGGCGACTCTCGGGGACGGCGATCTCGATCTCGCGCTCACCGTCCTGTGTGAGGGTCATGACGGTCTGCCCTGCGGCGACGACCTGCCCCTCCTCGGCGAGGATGCCCGAGATCACGCCGTCTGCGCCCGCGATGAGGTTCGTATAGCCGAGTGCGTTGCTGCTCTGCGCGTTCTGCGCGAGTGCCTGACGGTACGCTGCCTCGGCGGCGTTCTCGTTCGTACGGTACTGGTCGAGCATGGCGGCGGAGACTGCCTGCGCGGCGTAGAGCTCCTCGTAGCGCGCGCGGTTGGCGCGGGCGAGGTCGAGCTGTGCGCGCGCCGAGGCGACGCCCGCGCTCGTCGCATTCACCTGCTGCTGCGCGTCGCGTGCGTTGATGACCATGAGCACGTCGCCCGCATGGACGTGCGCGCCCATGCTCACGTTGCGCGAGAGCACCTGCCCGCTGACCTGAAAGGCGAGCTTGGTCTCGTAGCGTGCGCGCACGGTGCCGCTGTAGTCCGCCGTCGTCGCGCCTGCTGCATCGACGGACATCGTGCGCACGACGGGGGGCGGTGGCTCCTTTGCTGTATCATTTCCGCAGCCCGCGAGCAGGCTGAGTGCCGCCGCAAGCACGAGTGCGGTATATTGTTTCTGCATAACGTTCTCCCTTTCGAATCCCATTCTGCTCAAATTTTACCATTGTAGAGGCATAGAGTAAAGAAAGAAATATGTGCAGGAAAAGAACTGCCGCGCGGGCTTTGCGCCCGTGAGGCAGTCCTATGCGTGCACGTCAACGACGCAGGAGAGCCGTGGGGTGTCGTTCCCCTTTTTGTCCTCCGCAGCAGTGTCGTCGTCGCTTTTTTTCTTCTTTTTTGACGTTTTATCCTCTGACATCTGTTTGATCGTCAGCATGAAACTCCGTCCGCGTGCTGTGCGGATGAGGTCGGAGGCGTTCGCGCAGGACTTCGTATGCAGGACACCGCACACGATCGCGTCGGCGTCGTCCAGCGCGGCGAACACACCTCCGTCGGGGCGCGGCTTCTGCACGGGGAACGGAATGCCGTCGTGCAGGAGGATCTGGTGAAAGAACAGATTGATCGCCTCGTCCGTCGAGAGCCCCAGTGCATAGCAGATCTCATCGACCTCCGCCCGGACGGCGGCGTCGACGCGAACCTGCATCAGCTCTGTCTCTGCCATGAACTCCCCCCTTTTTTTCAGGAAGCATGGATCACCACTAATAATATAAGATTGTAACATGATTTTAAGATATGTGCAAGATTGAAAGCGCTGTGCACCTGATAGTTACTTTCATATTCATTGCTTTTTTTATCTCATTGCAGTATAATAGGACGCGTAAGGATTTCGATGGGGGCGCAGTCCGGAGGAACATGGAGCCGAATGGGTCTGTGCGCGGGCCGTCTGCCCCATGGATACGACAAGGAGGAATCCACGATGAATCAGCAACAGCTCACCCGCATGGAGCACGATAAGGGCTTTATCGCCGCACTCGATCAGAGCGGCGGCTCGACGCCGAAGGCGCTGAAGGCATACGGCATCGACGAGAGTGCCTACCACGGCGACGAGGAGATGTTTACGCGCGTTCACGAGATGCGTACGCGCATCATCAAGAGCCCCGCATTCGACAAGAGCAAGATCCTTGCCGCCATTCTCTTTGAGAACACGATGGACCGCAAGATCGACGGGCTCTACACGGCCGACTATCTCTGGGAGAAGAAGGGCATCATCCCCATCCTGAAGGTCGACAAGGGGCTCGCCCCCGAGGCGGACGGCGTTCAGCTCATGAAGCCCATCCCGGGGCTCGGCGCACTCCTCGACCGTGCAAATGAACGTCATATCTTTGGGACGAAGATGCGCTCCGTGATCAAGGAGGCCAATCCCGGCGGCATCCGCGCCATCATCGACCAGCAGTTTGCGTTCGGTGAGGACATCATCGCGAAGGGGCTCGTCCCCATCCTCGAGCCCGAGGTCGATATCCACTGCCCCGATAAGGCAATGGCAGAGGAGATCATGCTCGGCGCCATCAAGGAGAATCTCACCAAGCTCTCCTCTGGCGCAAAGCTCATGTTCAAGTTCACCATCCCGAGCGTCGACGATCTCTACGCCGATCTCATGAAGGATCCGCACGTTGTCCGCATCGTCGCGCTCAGTGGCGGCTACTCCCAGAGCGAGGCGAACGAGAAGCTCGCACGCAATCACGGCCTCATCGCCAGCTTCTCGCGTGCACTCGCGCAGGATCTGCGCGCGAGCCAAAGCGACGCGGAGTTCGACGCCGTACTGAAAAAGGCGGTCGATGGGATTTACGCCGCGTCGATTACCTGATAGCGTACGATCCACGACAAAATAAGCGGGACATACGGCATCCATGGGCTTTTCCGGCCAATGGATCCCGTGTGTCCTGTTTTTTCATCGTATTTTCCCGTAAGCAATATTTTTTCCAACAAGTTATTAGAATATATGATATAATGATAGGAGTGTATTTCATGATCAGGCGTGCGGATGTCGCCGCACGTTCTCTAGGAGGGCTTTCCCCTTGTATCTTGAACAGATCCACAGCCCATCGGACATCAAGGGCTATACCCCCGCGCAGCGGCGTGCGCTCGCAGCGGAGATGCGCGCGGCGCTCATCACACGAGCCAGCAGTGTCGGCGGGCACATTGGGCCGAACCTCGGCGTGATCGAGGCGACTATCGCCCTACACACGGTGTTTGACGCGCCGACGGACAAGATCATCTACGATGTGTCGCATCAGTGCTATCCGCACAAGATGCTGACGGGACGTGCCGCCGCCTACCTCGATCCCACGCACTACGGCGAGGTGTCGGGCTTTACGAATACGGAGGAGAGCCCGTACGACCACTTTAACATCGGGCACACCTCGACCTCGATCAGTCTCGCAACGGGGCTCGCGAAGGCACGTGATCTCGCGGGACGCAGTGAGAATGTCGTTGCCTTCATCGGCGACGGTGCGCTCTCGGGCGGCGAGGCGCTTGAGGGGCTGAACGTCGCGGGCGAGATGCGGTCGAACCTCATCATCATCCTCAACGACAACGACTGGTCGATCTCCGAGAATCACGGCGGCATGTACGAGATGCTCCGCCGTCTGCGCGAGACGAACGGGACGGGGGCGGACAATCTTTTCCGCGCGATGGGGCTCGACTACCGCTACGTCGCGGACGGAAACGATACCGAGGCACTGATCGCGGCGTTCGCTGCGGTAAAGGACAGCCAAAAGCCCGTCGTCATTCACATCCACACGCAGAAGGGCAAGGGGCTCTCCTTTGCCGAGGATGATCCCGAGGACTGGCATCGTCATGCGCCGTTCCACACGGAGAGCGGCGCGGTCAAACATCCGTCTGCGCCCGATCCGTGTCTTGCTGCAACGGTCGATTTTGTCCTAGCCGAGGCAAAGCGAAATCCGAACTTTGTCTATCTCTCAGCGGGCATCGTCGGCGGCATCGGGCTCACGCCTGCTGAGCGTGCAGAACTCGGTGCGCAGTACGTCGATGTGGGCATCGCCGAGGAGCACGCCGTCGCGATGGCGTCGGGGCTCGCACGCGGCGGGGCGCGCCCCGTCTTTGGCACATACAGCACGTTCTATCAGCGCACGTACGATCAGATGGCGCAGGACGTCTGCATCAACCGCAGCCCTGCGGTCTTTCTCGTGACGGGGGCGTCGCTCTATCGCTCGACCGATGTGACGCATCTCGGGTTCTATGACATCTCGATTTTCTCCCATGTTCCGAACCTCGTCTTTCTCGCACCGACGAGCATCGAAGAGCACCTCGCTGTCCTGCGCTGGGCCATCGCGCAGACGGAGCATCCCGTCATGATCCGCACGCCGCTCGGCGGCTATGCGGAGAGCCCCTATCCCGTCCGCGCGGACTACAGCGCGCTCCATCGCTCCATCGTCGTCACGGAGGGTGCGGACGTTGCCCTCATCGGCGTGGGGAACTTTGCCGCGCTCGCTACGGCGGCGGCAGAGGAACTCGCGCGCGACGGCATCCACGCCACTGTCGTGAACCCGCTCTACCTCTCTGGACTGGACGAGGCGCTCCTCACACGTCTCAAGGAAAAGCACCGTCTCATCGTCACCGTCGAGGACGGCATCCTGGACGGCGGTTTTGGGGAAAAGGTCGCGGCGTTCTATGGGGTGGACAGGGACGTCGAGGTGAAGAGCTACGGCCTGCCGAAGGCCTTCTTCAACCGCTACGACCCAGCCGCTCTCGCACGCGCGCATCATCTCACCGCCCCACAGATCGCGGCGGACGTGCGCGTGAGACTAAGATCTTGATTCTGCCGCTGTTTGTGGTATAATAAGGGTACGCAGAAATGACGTACATCCATCTGCACAGAAAAAGCCCCCGCAATTGCCGTTGCGGGGGCTCTCTTATTTGACACGAGGAAAGAGTTCAAGAAACCTCAGGCTGATTGCCGTTACTCTCCGTCTAGCCATTTGCAGGCATAGTGGGTGACTATGCCCGCCATAACGGAAAGTAAAAATGACGTACACTGCTCCATCAGCACACCTCCTTTCGGTGCCGGTATTGGAGGCGGCAACACATTCAGTATAGCACGACAGCGAACATAGTGTCTATCCTCTCTCCATGCAAAAAATTCACTTGCATTTTCCTCCCGCGCGGGTTATAATAGCCCCTGTCAGTCATGGGGACGTAGCTCAGCTGGGAGAGCACCAGGTTCGCAATCTGGGGGTCGAGAGTTCAATCCTCTTCGTCTCCACCATCTCGATGACAAAGAGGTATACACATGGATACCTCCTTTTTGTACAAGGAGTAAAAATATGTTCCGACCGATGCGCCGCAAACGCCAAGAGCTCACAAAGGAAATGACCGAGGAAATCCTGCACCGCAATACAGCGGGCGTTCTCGCCCTCGCGGGTGATGAGGAGTTCCCGTACGCCGTCCCCATCAGCTACGTCTACGACGGCACGCACATCTACTTTCACACGGCGGTAACGGGACACAAGGTCGATGCCCTCCAGCAGAACCCAAATGTCTCCTTCGCCGTCATCGACCGCGACGAGATCATCCCCGAAAAATACACCACGGCATACCGCAGTGTTGTCGTGTTCGGACGCATCCGCATCGTCGAGGATGATGCGGAAAAGCGGGCGACCGCGCGCAAGCTCGCCCTCAAATATGCTCCGCACAACACGGAGGAGCAGCATACGCGCGAAATCGACGGCGCATGGAAACGATTCCACATGCTCGAAATGACCATCGTCCATATCACGGGCAAACAGGGCAAGGAGCTCGTCGGAAAAGAATAACGGACAGCAAAAAGAGCAGCCGCACGACGGCTGCTCTTTTTCTATGAGAAACTTTATCCCTCGACGTTCAGCACGATGAGCTTTTCCTCCGTCAGCTCGCGGATGGCATAGGCGGGACCCTCGCGGCCGACGCCGCTGTCCTTGACACCGCCGTAGGGCATGTTGTCCATGCGGAAGGTCGCGCCGTCACCGATGATGACGCCGCCGACCTCGAGGTTCTCGGCGCAGTAGTTCGCGACGGCGAGCGAGCGCGTAAAGACACCCGCCTGCAGGCCGTAGCGCGTGTCGTTCGCCATGCGTACGGCCTCCTCGATCGTGTCGTAGGGGATGATGCTGAACACGGGGGCAAATGTCTCCTCGGAGACGACCTTCATCGCTGGGGTGACATCGGTGAGCACGGTCGGCGCATAGAACGCACCGCGCCGTGTGCCGCCCGTGAGAATGCGTGCACCTGCCGCCTCCGCCTCGCGCACCCATGCCTCGATGCGCTCCGCCTCGCGCACAGAGATCATCGGGCCGATCTGCGTGTGTACGTCCATGAGGTCGCCGCTGCGAAAATCCTCCGCCGCCGTGACCGCCGCGCGGCAGAACGCCTCATAGATGCTGCGTGCGACATAGACGCGCTGGCAGGAGATACAGACCTGCCCTGCGTTCACGAACGCATGCCGCGCGCAGTGCTCCGCGACCCATGCCACATCGTCAACATCCTCGTGGACGATGTTCGCCGAGTTCGAGCCGAGTTCGAGCGAGATGCGGCGAAACCCGACCGCCTCGTGGAGCGCCTTGCCGACGGGGACGCTCCCGGTAAAGGAAAACATGCGGATACGCTCGTCCGCCGTGAGCAGCCGTCCGACCGCACTGCCCGCGCCGTAGATGAGATTGAGACAGCCCGCGGGCAGTCCCGCCTCCACGAACACGTCGCAGAGGAGCGACGCCGTGAGGGGCGTTGCCGAGGCAGGCTTGTAGACAATCGTATTGCCCGCCGCGAGTGCCGGACCGATCTTGTGCGCGGCGAGATTGACAGGGAAGTTGAACGGCGTGATGGCGCAGACCACGCCGAGCGGACGGCGAATGGTGAACGCCATCCGATTGCCGCAGCCGGGCGCCCCCGCGAGCGGCACCGTCTGCCCGCGCAGACGCTTTGCCTCCTCAGCAGAGAGGATAAGGGTCTGATAGGAACGGTCGATCTCACCGCGTGCGTCACGGATGGGCTTGCCCGCCTCGGCCGAGAGTGCCTCTGCGAACTCCTCACGCCGTTCGCGCATGAGATTTGCCGCGCGCATGATGATCTCGTAGCGTTCGTACGGGCTGAGCTCCACCGTGTGGAAGGCGCGCTCCGCCGCATCCACCGCCGCGCGCACCTCCTTTTCCCCTGCCGTGCAGATCTCCGCAATCACCTCGCCGGTCGCCTTGTGATAGACGGGGAGCGTCCCCGCCCCCGTAACACGCGCGCCATCAATGAGCATCTCGATCTTTTTCATCACTGCATCCTCCTTGTCGTCTTATCTTTCTATCAATTATAAGCGTGCCCTGAGAAAGTCGCAAGTACATTATCAGTGTACCCAATATGTCCGCACAATTTTTCATTGACAGTATGGATAAAATTCTATATCCCAAGGATAAGTTTCATTCTCATTTAGTTTGTTATCACTCCAAAAACAAGAAAGGACGTCTCCTTGCGCCCCAAAGATCTGCTTAGCTCCCCATTGACGCTCTCCATTCTGCTTGCTCTCGTCGCTGTCTGCGCCATCTCGGCGGGCAGTGTTGCCGTGCCGCTCCACGATACGATCGACATTATTGTGGCCAAGCTCATGGGGAGCACGCCCGCTGCCGATCCCGCCATGACGGATATTATCTGGACGCTGCGCGTGCCGCGCGTTTTACTGGCGATGACGGCAGGGGCGGGTCTCGCGCTCGCGGGGGTTGTCATGCAGGCGAGTGTTCAAAATCCGCTCGCCGAGCCGTTCATCCTCGGCATTGCCTCGGGTGCGTCCGTCGGGGCGACGCTCGCCATCCTGATCGGCTCAGCGGCGATCCCGTTCGGTGTGCCGGGCTGCGCCTTCCTCGGTGCGATTCTCGCAACGCTCGCCGTGCTCATGCTGGCGGGCATTCATCGACGCGTCTCAACGGTAAAGCTCGTGCTCGCAGGTGCAGCGATCAGCGCACTGTGCGTTGCGGCAACGAACTTCATCGTCTACATGGCGGCGGATGCAGAGGGCATGCAGTCGGCTGCGTTCTGGACGATGGGCTCTCTTGCGGATGCGAAATGGCACAGCCTCTTCCTTCCCGTCCTCGTCGTCACTGCGCTCGCCGTCTACTTCCTCTCACAGATGCGCACGCTCGACGTGCTGCTACTCGGCGAGGAACTGGCGGTGACGCTCGGCATCGACGCGAGCGCAAAACGGCGTCTTTATATGGGGCTGCTCGCGCTGCTGACGGGCGTTCTCGTCGCGACGTGCGGCATCATCGGCTTTGTCGGGCTTGTCGTCCCGCATCTCGTGCGCTCCTTTACGGGGGCATCCCACCGCCGTCTGCTCCCTGCCGCCCTGCTGTTCGGTGCGATCTTCCTCGTCGTCGCCGATCTGCTTGCGCGCACCCTACTGCCGGCAGGCGACCTGCCCATCGGCATCATTACGGCACTCATCGGCGCCCCTCTCTTTATGAAGCTCCTCTTCGGCAGTGGCGGGAATTTCGGAGGATCACGATGAAAAACATCCACATCGAGCATCTTCATTTCCATATCGGTGAAAAGGCCATCCTGCACGACATCACCGCCGATCTTCCTGCCGACCGCTTCGTCGCTCTCCTCGGCCCAAACGGCTGCGGCAAGTCCACCCTGCTCAAGCATCTCTACCGCGTCCACCGCATACAGGAAGGACAGATCCTGATGGACGGCACGCCCATCGCGGAGATTCCGCTGCGTGCGGCGGCACAGGAGATCGGTGTCATGGGGCAGTTCCACAGTGTTGATTTCGACTTCACGGTCGAAGAGATCGCCCTCATGGGACGTGCCCCCTATAAGGAGAGCTTTGAGGACGACACGGCGGCAGACCGTGCGCTTGTCCATGCGGCACTTGAGCGCGTCGGCATGGCGGATGCGGCGCAGCGCAGTTTCAACGAGCTCTCGGGCGGTGAACAGCAACGCGTCATGCTCGCGCGCTGTCTCGTACAGGAGCCCCAGCTGCTCATCCTCGACGAGCCGACGAATCATCTCGACATCAGGTATCAGCTGCATATCCTCGACCTAGTCAAGGGTCTCGGCATCGGCGTCATTGCCGCGCTCCACGATCTCAACCTCGCGGCGATGTATGCCGATCTCCTCGTTGTCATGAAGGCGGGGCGGATTGAGCGCATCGGAGCGCCGAGAGACATCATCACCGAGGAAATGCTCGCGCACATCTACAGCGTGCGCGCAAACATCGGCTATGATGCGGCGGGGCTGCCGCTCGTCGACTACCGCACGGAGCAGACGCTATGAGTGGGCCGCAAAAAGGGGGCCGGACGCTCCGCCGCCTCTCTCGTATGCTGCGTCTCCTGCCCCTGATTGCCTGCAGCGTCCTCGTTCTCTCGCTCGCAGCAACCGATGGGCGCGGCACAGGCGCGCGGGAGATCCCCACCGCGGACGGTATTTCCTGCACCACGGCGGACAGCGACGGGCGAACGACGACGTTCCTCCTCCCCCATCCGCCGGAGCGCGTACTCATCTCCTATCCCGGTGCGACAGAGCTGCTCATCGACCTCGGACTGCAGGATCGCATCATCGGCACCGTCGCCCCCTATGGTACGGAGCCGCCCGCCTACGCAGAGGCGTATGCGGCGCTGCCGATTCTCGCTGCGCCCTATGTCCCGAGCCGTGAGGAGGTCGTAGCGCTTCGCCCCGATCTCCTCATCGGGTGGTCGCATCACTTCACCCCGGAGGCGCTGGGCGACGTATACGCCTATATCGACCGCGGCGTCGGTGCGTACATCGTCCCCGCCACGGTGCGCAGGGGACATCCGACGCTCGAGGAGACGGTCTATCCGTTCATCGCAGATATGGGGCATATCTTCGGCGTGGAGGATCGTGCGACGGCATATACGAATGGCCTAAAGGAGCGTGTCGCTGCCGTAGAGATGCGGACACAGGCACGCGGGCGGCGATATACCGCCATGATTTTGCAGGCACACGGCAACAGTCTCTACAGCATGTACGGTCCTGCCTACATCATTGATGACATCGCACGCAAAGCAGGCGCCGACAACATCGTCGACCGTCAGATGCGCGCCGTCGGTCCCGAGCGCGTCCTGGGCTTTGCCCCCGATGTGATCATTTATGTCAATCCGAAGAACGTTCCCCCAGAGGAGGCGCGTGTGGAGCTGCGTGCCGATCCGAACCTCCAACACATGAAGGCGGTGCGCGAGAACCGCATCGTCGTTGTCAATTTTTCCGACGTCAACAACGGGAACGGGCGCTGTATCACGGCGCTTGAGGATATATCCGCGGGGCTGGATGCCCTCAGGGATGAATAGAAAGGATAAAAAGGATGAAGAAAAGTGTATTGAGCGGTCTCATTGCAGGGGCGCTCACCGTTGGGATGGGCTATCCCGCACATGCCGCAGAGGCAGCAGACGACAGCACGCAGACCTATGAGACCGAGGCGATCGTGGTCACCGCGGGCCGCAGCGATACCGCGATCAGCGATGTGCCGGCGGATGTCACACTGATCTCGGAGGAGCAGATCGAGCGCGGCAACTACAAGAGCGTCTCCGATGCACTGAAGGGAGCGAACATCAACGTCGTGCAGAAGGGCTTTGCCGCCTATCCCGTCATCAACGGCGACTCGCGCGTCCTCGTCATGGTGGACGGCAAGAAGGTCAACTGGGATCACCTCGTCGTCAGCGGTGACACGAACGCCGTCGATGTGGATCAGATCGCCATCGGCGACGTGGAGCGCATCGAGATCGTACGTGGGCCGAACTCCTCGCTCTACGGCGAACGCGCAGTCTCGGGCGTCGTCAACATCATCACGAAGCGCCCTACATCGGGCAAGCCGACAGGCTCCTTTAACATGCAGCTCGGCTCGTGGGGCGAGAAACGCGCGGGCGTAACGGTCAGCGGCGGTGACGAGAAGAATAGCATCAAGGTCGGCATTTCACACGAGCGTCGCAAGGATTTCCAGTACAAGAACGCCTATGGCGAGAAGCGCACCTTCGAGAACAGCGACATCCGCCACACGGAGTACAACGTCGGCTTTGACCGCATCCTCGGCAACGACCGTCTGCGCCTCGAATTCAGCCGCCATGAGGCGGATGACGGCTATGGGGTTCACCTCAGCAATCCGAGAACAGGCGCATCTCAGTACCAGGGGCGCACGAACAGCGCCGATACAAGCTACGGCGCAACGTATATGTTCGGCTCAGAGAAGGAGGGCGAGGGTACGTTCCTGCGCTTCTATCGGAACGAATCCACAACAGACGGCGGCTTTAATTCACAGTACGACCACAACCTGCGCCGCAACGCCTTCGAGGGGCAGAAGCTATGGATGCTCGGCAACAAGAACATGCTCATCGGCGGCTTCCTCTGGTCGCAGGAAAAGATCCACGAAATGAGCGGCTATGTCCCGATGGATGCCTCTGCCGTGACAAAGGCACTCTTCCTTGAGGACGACTGGCAGCTCGGGCGAGGATTTTCCCTCAAGCTTGGCTCACGTCTCGAACACCACAGCGACTTTGGTACGGATGTCACATCGCACATCAGCCTCAACAAGAAGTTCAGCCGCGGGACGCACGCCTATATTTCATTCGGACAGGCGGTCAACAATCCGTCGCTTAAGATGCGCTATGCCAACACGCCCTACTGGGTGGGGAATCCCGATCTCAAGCAGGAGCGCTCACATACCTTTACCATCGGCGCGGACAGTCAGATCACGCGCAAGTGGAATGTATCGGGCAGCCTCTACTGGAGCAAGGTGAAGAATGCGCTCAACTGGGTGAACGGTACCGGCGGTGGTCGCGGCTACTATCAGAACATCGACACAGAAGATCGCCGCGGACTCGAACTCTCAACGCGCTACCGCGCCGACGACCACTGGACGCTCCGCGCGGCATACAGTTACGCACATATTGACTCCACGGATGCTGCAAAGGGCTATCTCTCCACGAACACGCGCCCGAACGGCTACAATCTCGGCATCTCCTACACGCAGGGGAAATGGGAAGCGGACGCCGACCTGAACTACGTGACGGGACGCAGTGTGGAGCGCTTCACGGATTCCCGCTATCTGACGCTCGACCTCGGCGTGAACTATCACGTCACAAAGGACTTCAAACTCTACCTGAAGGGCATGAACCTCACGGACGAGAGCTATGAATCCATCGGCGTAATGCCGTCCATATGGACACCTATGGGCGCATACGCCATGCCGAGCCGCCACTTCATCCTCGGCGGAACGTACAACTTCTGATTTCGTCCATCGCACACAAAACGGAGCAGACCATCGTCTTCTCCGTTTTGTGCTTCCTCATAACGAATCTATGTGCTATAATGAATCCAGCGACTGGTGAATGTCGGTTTACTCCCTTTGTGGGGGTGATGTGCGTGACGCTTTTTGAAAAGCTGTCGCTTCTGATTGCGGCGGCAACGCTCGTAGTCAACATTAAGGAACCCCTGATAAATTCAGCACTGCCATCTTAGCGCATATTTTTCGCCCTGTCTGTGTCGACAAATCCTCCACATAGCCTTTGCTATGCGTCCGGTTTGTCTTCTTGACATGACAAAAAATCTGCACCAATCTGACAGACTTCATTTTATCAGGGATTCCTTATATTTCTGATTACTAAGTAGCAGAAAAAAGAACCGTACGTGCGGTTCACGTCGGCTCCTCTTTCAAGAACTTAAAATTCTGCGGAGAGACCGGCGAATCCAATCACCAGTCGCCCTTTTGTATTCTCATTATATCGATTCACCAAAAAATTGTCAAGCAAGGAGGTTCACGATGACGGAGATCGAAACGCTCAGAGCGATCCTCAGTGCCAGCCGTCGTGCGGTCTTCTTCGGTGGGGCGGGCGTGTCCACGGAGTCGGGGATCCCTGACTTTCGCAGTGCGGGCGGGATATACAGCGAGACGCTGCATCAGGAATTCAGTCCCGAGCAGATGGCGTCGCACAGCTTTCTCATGGCACATCCCGCTGAGTTCTTCGACTTCTATCGGCGGCGCTTCGTCTATCTCGATGCGGCGCCGAACGCGGGGCACTACGCCCTCGCGGAGCTCGAGCGGCGCGGACATCTCGCGGCGATTGTAACACAGAACATCGACGGGCTCCATCAGGCGGCAGGCTCGCGGACGGTCTACGAGCTGCACGGTTCGATCCGCCGCGCGCACTGCATGGACTGCGGCGCGCACTACGAGCTCGACTACATCATGGAGCACACGCCCATCCCCTGCTGCTCCTGCGGCGGCACTGTCCGCCCCGACGTCGTGCTCTATGAGGAAAGTCTCGATCCCGCAACGATCGAAGGGGCTGTCGCGGCGATCCGCGCGGCGGACACGCTCATCATCGGCGGCACGTCGCTCATTGTCTATCCCGCAGCGGGACTGATCGACTACTTCCGCGGCGAACATCTCGTGCTCATCAATAAGAGCGAGACGCGTGCAGACAGCCGTGCCGAGCTCGTCATCCGCGCGCCGATCGGCGAAGCGCTCCATGCGGCACTGCCCGAACCGCGCTGATCCGCCCCTGCACACAGCAATACAGACACAGAACGAGGTACACCCATGTCCATCAAAACAATCTATGCGCTGACCATCTGCGCCGTACTCCTGTTCATGCCGACCGTCTCGGCAGAAATGAAGCCTGATATGGATACAGCAGAATTACGGATAGAGCAGGATACGGACTCCATATTATTAGCAACATCAGCAGAAGATGGTGCTGCGTTACGTTCTCTGCTCCGTGTAAAAGAAACAAAATTTCACCACAACGACGCTGTCCTGACGATGAATCTTCCGCAATACACGCAGCCATTCTCCTACCATCCCAGCTACACAGGACCCACTACTTTTATCAACCCTTCCTTTCAAAATGACGGTGCTCTCCTGCCGCTCGTTGTAATGGTCTCCCATTTCCTGCCATCTTCTGCAGAACGGGAAGCCACCATCGAACAGCGATTTAACGCAACAATTGCAGGCTTTAGGGACAGTGTGACAGCTCCGGAAAAGGCGCGTGTCTGGGAGGTGCGCCGTGACGAATCACTGATACAAAGCGGCAATCCGGCACATCGGTTCAGCATGTATATGCGGAAAAACGGACGAGACGTAATCGCAGACGGACTTTTTCTCTCGGATAAAGACAATATCTGGCTCGTCCAGTTGGTCTATGACGCGCATGACAATACGATTGCCGATCACGCAGATGACCTCCTAGCCTCTGCAAAAATCAGCACCGATATAAAAGAGCCCCCTACCTCCGCCGCACATTCTGGAGCAGGATCCCACCCATGATGAGCACGAGGGCGAGGAGTACCGCCCCCGTCATGCGCTCGCTGAGGGTAACGGCGGATACATTCAGACAGCCTCCCTTGACACGTTTTTCCATGATTCGACGGAAAATTCTCCACACAGCCCTTGCTGTGCGTCCCTTTTTCCACCTCATGCGGACGAAAACGTCTGCGCCGATCAACCGACTCCATTTCAGCCGCGTTTCGTTAGAGAAAGGAATTCGTAAATGTTCCGACAAATAGTGCCGCTATGTCTTACGTCCCTATGTCTTTTTGCCTGCGCACCAGTGCATGCAGAAATCCAGTCATACGCCAATACAGAGTCAACATCGGAGGAAGTGCGTCATTTCCCTGAACCGACCGCCCACACTATGTCCGTCAAAATTGGCGAATTCCACGACCGCGGCTCTGTCCTAACGATGGACATCCCCTCGACAGATACACCGTTCGTCCGACAGCATCTTCGCAACGGCGACACCGTCTTTATCAACAATCAATTCGCGAACTACTACAAAACGCCTCTGGCGTTGGCCATGGTACTCTCTCACTTCTTTCCTACGCCAGACACCGCCTCAAAAGCGGCAGATCAACGCTTGGACGAAATAGCTGCGGGATTTCTCGACAGCATTATGGCATCTGCAAAGCTGCATGAGAAGGAACTACAGCGCAATGAATCCCTGCTGCAAAACGGTTCTCCGGCACGACGACTAACGATACGATCATTGGTAAACGGGCGGGAAATCATCACAGACACCCTATTTCTTTCCTTTAAGGACGACATATGGAGCATCCAGCTGATGTACGACACCAGTGATCCGATTATTCCCTACCACGCAGCCAGCCTTCTGGACAGCGCCGTGATCCGCATGGACGCGGAGGAATGATCCCCGCGCCCGACTGCATAGAGGAGCTTGCCTCGTGCGCCCGCCCCCGCCGCACATTCTGGAGCAATATCCCGCCCATGATGAGCACGAGGGCGAGGAGTACCGCCCCCATCATGCGCTCGCTGAGGGTAACGGCGGAGACATTCGGACGAAAACGTCTGCGCCGATCAACCAACTTCATTTCAGCCGTGGTTCCCGGGGCACACGAAAGGAAACCTGTTATGTCCATCAAAAAAATCTATGCGCTGACCATCTGCGCCGTACTCCTCCTGTTCATACCGACCGTCTCGGCACAGACGGAAGGCGCTGGCGATGAGGTGCTCTTTTTTACGGGCGAGGGCACAGAAGACGTTCCCCCGTCATGGGGACTGCACGACAATGTGCTCAAGGATCGAGGGCATGCACTGTACATCAGCCTGCCGTTTGATGTAAGAAGACCTTTTCGCAGGTATAGAGATTCCGATGAATATTTTCTCACCAGCAAGAATGAACACATCGCTTTTGCCCTCTTCCACCGCCTCTACGAGCCTCCTTCGTCAAATGACGCCCCCCTCTCCCGCCCATCCCAAGAGGAGGTCATCGAAAAAGCACTGGATCGCCTCACCGAAAATGATACAGCAAATTGGACCGTTTTGCGCAGTGAATCATTACGACTGGGCAGCACTCCTGTCAAACGTGTTTCCGTCATGTATCCCTATCGGTTTCAAAGCGGAGAGTGGCATATTTTTAAGATGGAATATCTCTTCGTTTGTACCGACACAGAGGATTGGGTTGTCATGTTTGAATACAGAGCCGATGACCGCGAGATCACTGATGATATGCTCGACACCATGTTCTCATCCGTTCGTTGGCGCATGATCGATACAAAGTAAGCCTCGTCTACCCACGCCCCCGCCGCACATTCTGGAGCAATATCCCGCCCATGATGAGCACGAGGGCGAGGAGCGCCGCTCCCGTCATGCGCTCGCCGAGGGTAAGGGCGGAGACAACGAGTGAGAGCAGCGGCACGGCGTAGGCGAGATTCGCGACGGCGGCGGAGTTCGTTGCCTGCTGGAGCGCCATCGCCCACCAGAGATAGCCCACGGCATCGATGAAAATCCCGAGCCAGAGAAGCCCGCCCCACTGCATCCACGAGAGCGTGACCCACTCCTCCATGATGAGCGTCACGGGCAGCGAGCACAGTGCCGTCACGCCCCACGCCACGACCATCATCACGGTCTGGTCGATGTTCCGCCGCTTGTTCAGCACGCAGAAAAGGCCGTAACAAAGTGCCCCAAGTATGCATGCGGCGGCGCCGAGCATTCCATTTCCCTCGGCGCTGCCTTCCCCGCCGAGCGTGAGCACCACCACGCCGGAGAACGAGAGGAGGAGGGCGGCGGCCGTGCGGACGGTGATCCGCTCCCCGAGGAGAAACGCCGCAAAGAGGACGATCATCATCGGCCAGAGGAAGTTGAGGATGCACGCCTCCTGCGAGGTGAGCTGCGAAAGCCCGTAGTAGTAGAGCCCCGAGTAGAGGAAGATCCCGAGAAAGCCCAGCCCCGCCATCGCTGCATAACCGCGCATATCGTAGGCGCGGAATACGCGTCCGCCGTCACGCACGAGCTGCATGACGATGAGAAAGAGACAGCCCGCGAGACTGCTCACAAAGAGTGCCTCATACGTCGGGATCGCCGTGAGGAGGCTCTTCACCAGTGCCGCCGTCGTCGACCACATGAGGACTGCGCTGACGGCATAGAAATAGACACGCCCCTGCATCATCACTGCTCCTTTACGTACGCAATCTGTGCTTTCCTACTTCTCCCTCTGCCCCTTTCATCCCTTCTTCTATTATGACAAAATATGTGAACTTCTCACAGACAAGAAAAAAAAGCTTCCGATCTCTCGGAAGCCTCTGCATTTCAAATGGAGCTGATTATAGGACTTGAACCTACGACCTGCTCATTACGAATGAGCTGCTCTACCAACTGAGCTAAATCAGCATGCCGCCCTTCAGGCGATAGTGGAATTATACCCGAGCCGCGCGCTCCTGTCAACCCCGCAGCAAATATTTTTTCACAGTGGGAATCATCTGCGGCTAATCCCCGTTTCACTTCACTTTAAGGATTATTTGGAACAATACGAGGTAGTTTATGGACAGCATCTCGGGGCATCTCATGCCCATCAAGGAGTGAACTGCATGATCGGACATATTCTGCGCGCCCTCTGCTGCGCGCTGTTTCTCCTCACCGTAGCGAGTACGGCACTCGCCGCCCCGCAGACCATCGAGGCGGAGGGCGTCTACACCGTCGGTGACAACGACTCGCCAAAGATCGCCCGCGACGCCGCACGGCAGGAGGCGATGCGCTCCGCGACGGAGCAGGCCGGCGTCTACGTTGAGAGCTACACGGAGACGCAGAACCTCACCCTCACGAAGGATGAGGTGCGCATGGTCGCGGGTACGGTGCTGCGCGTCCTGCACGAGGACGTAACCCCCGAACTGATCGGCGACGTATGGCGTTACCGCGTGCATCTCGTCTGCGAGGTCGACACGTCCAAGGTCGATCTCGCCGCCCTCGCCCAGAACAAGGCGGAGCTGGCACGCCTCCAGAAGGAACGCGACGAGCTGAAGCGGCAGAACGACGAGCTCCTCGCACGCTACGAGCAGGCACGCGGCACAGAAAAGGCGGAGATCGGCGCACAGCTCGAGGAGAGCTACAAGCTTGGCCGCATCTTTGACGACGCGGCATCCATGATCCAGCGCGGTGACGAGCAGCACGCCATCGCCGACCTCTCCCTCCTCATCGAGGATCCCGCCGTCACAGGGAATGCGCGTGCGTATGCGTTCTACCTGCGCGGGCGCGCCTACTACGAGCTCCGCAGCGACCGTCTCGCACTCAATGACTTCGACGCGGCCGACCGCACACCGCACACGAACACGCCCTATCCCATCTGGCAGCTGCACCGCTACCGCGGGCAGATCTACTTTGACATGGGCCGCTACGACGATGCGGCAGACGAACTGCGCACTGCGTGGGACGCCTCCGACAAGACAGACGACGAGCTCTGGATGAAACTGCGCCGTGCCGAGCACAAGGCGGAGCAGGAGGCACGCCACGCCGAGCGCGGTGACGGCGGCGCGCGGGGCGGCATCGACTGGACGCGCGTCATCACCGAGGTCATCCGCGGCGCAATGCAGCAGGAACGTACAACAGAGTAACAGTGCACCGTAATCTTTCTTGACAGAGGCTTTCATCTATCATATACTTTTTATAATGAAGGTTTTATGTAAAGGAGGATTCCCATGCTGCACCCATTTTTGCGGCGCGTATGCGCTGCCCTCCCCCTCTGCATCGTGCTCACCGCGCCGGCCGTACTGCTCACGGGCTGCGGCGGACGCAGCGCGGAATCCCCCATCCCGACGCAGCAAATGCCTGCGCGCAGCATGGAGGAGCGCAGAGCGTCACTCGGCCCGTATATGGAGGCAACGACCGCCTACAACAGCACGATGCTCCCCCTGAGCCTCGCCGTCTCCACCACCGTCAGCGACCTGCGGCAGGGGAAGCACCTGACGAGGATCACGCTCCCGCCGCTCTCAAAACTCCGCCGTGAGCTCGACGCGGCGCACGCTGCGCCCGGCGGCACGGGCGTCTATCCCGACGTCGATGCGGCGACAGAGGAACTGCGCAGCACGCTGGAGGAGCTCGCCCCGCTCGCCGACCAAATGGAGAACTACTACGCCGCCAAGGCGTACACAACGGACGGCTACGCACAGGCGGACGAAATGACGGCACAGTTTCTCCCGCTCTATGACCGGTTCATCTCAGCCTACGACCGACTGGATGCCATCGTCACCGACCACTACAAGGAGATGCGGCTCACTCAGATCGACGCGATGCACAGCGACGGCAGAGAGAACGCCGCCACCTTCCTCGAGCTGCGCACGAAGGCACGCGAGCTCGTCCGCATGCTGCGCAGCGGTGGACACGATCCGGAAGCCACCGAGGCGAAAATCCGTGAGATCAACACCCTCATCGAGAAACTCCCCGCCGGCACCGGCTACCTCGTGACCTACAAGAACGGCATCAACAGCCTCGTCGCGGCAGTCCGCGCGTATAATGCGGGTCCTCCCGACCCGAACAAACTCAGCAACGTTGTCGAAGAGTTCAACCGTCTCGCCGCCACGGGCAACAACGTCGATGTGAATGCGCTCGACGCGAAAAAGAAATAGCGCACAACATAAATCTCCCCCTCCCACTTCACGGCAGGAGATTTTTGGGTGCCGATCAACATCATCCCGTACACGATTCCCCCCATGACACACAACGAAGATCCACGGATGAAAGGCACGTAATGTTTGACAGAAATTATCACCTGGGTTATACTTGTTGTGATTATTTATCTTATATTCAGATATTTTAAAGAAGGAGGCTTCTCATGATCTGTTCCACGATCCGACGTACCCTCTCCATCCTCACAGCGTGCAGCCTGCTCGCCGCCCCTGCCGTACTGTTCACGGGCTGCGGCAGCAGCAGCGACAGCGCCGCATCACAGCAGACCACAGCAAGCAACGCACAGTCGCGCGAGACGGCACTCACCCCCTACCTCGAGGCAACGAACGACTACAATCACAACATCGTCACCTTTAACTTTTCCATCGCCCCGTCCCTCGACAGTCTCCGCAAAGGAGAGCACAAGGAGCACATCTCCCTGCCGAATTTTGAAAATCTGAAAAGTGCCCTTGAGGCGGCACGTTCCGACCCGAAGGCCGCAGGTGTCTACCCCGACATCGATGCAGCGGCAGATGACCTGCTCGCCATCCTGAAGGATCTCGAGCCGCTCGCCGCAAAACTGAAGAGCTACTACTCCGCCAAGACCTATATGACCGACAACTACGCGCAGTCGGACGAAATGGTCGCGCAGTTCTTCCCGCTCTATGACAAATTCGACGCTGCCTACGACAAATTCGACGCCGTCGTCACCGACCGCTACAAGGAACTCCGCCTCGCCCAGATCGATGCAC
>PPYF01026785.1_pt1 | contig 51392 bp, 44 predicted proteins | sample 1559871 | NCBI WGS metagenome assembly PPYF01 (sample SAMN08240021, study PRJNA423297) | Human gut metagenome, whole genome shotgun sequencing project.
GCGTTGTGTTGGTGTTGCGGCTGAGGAAGGGGAAAGCCTCGGAAGTGTAGGGGCTCACCATCTTGTAGATGCCGGGCGTTGTGGTGCTTTCCATCACCTCGACCTCAAAGGCGTAGGGGGTGGGGTCGGTATAGTCGGCGGGAGCGTTGATGCCGGGGGTGACCCATCCGTCGACGAAAGTGCCCTTGCCGAGCGAACGCCATTCGCTGTCGTCGGCTGCGCGGTGCATTTCGCGCACAGGAGCTGCCTGAGCCGAAATGGCGCTCAAAAGCGAGACTGCACTTGCAATTGTCAAGTAGATTTGCTTCATAGATAAAAATATGTGATGATAAGTTTTAATCGCAAAGTTATAATAAGCAAACATTAGCTTGCTTGATATAAATCAAAAATTATTGAAAAAACGGTATGAAAGTCGACAAAAATACGTAAATTTGATGGCTGAACTTATGAATAGTATGACACTGGGCGAAATATTACGCAGCAACTATGCCGGGGTGGGTGACGAAAGCATCGCTCTGCTGCAGGAGTGCGCGCGTCTGCGCCTGGTGAAACGGCGGGAGTATATCGTGCGTCAGGACGTGCGTGCCGACTGCATATATTTCATCAGCGAGGGCCTTTTCCGGGGTATGCGTGTGATAGACGGCGTGGAGGATACGCTGTTTTTCGGCATGGCCGGCGACCCGTTCACGTCGGCCCACTCGCTGGCGCACGGCGAGGCAGCGCAGATTTCGATGCAGGCCATAGTGGACTCGCAGGTGTATGAGGTGCCGTTCGACGACTTCCGGCGTCTGCTGGCCGAGCGCCGCGACCTGATGGCCTGGTGGAGCGCCGTGCTTCTGGAGCAGGTGTACGCGCTGGAACGGCGCTATGTGGCTATCGGTACGAGCAATGCCGAGCAGCGCTACGAGACGTTCCTGCGGATACGGTCGGAGATCATACGCCACATACCGCTGAAATATATAGCCCAGTACCTGAACGTCACACCCGAAACCCTGTCGCGCATACGGCGGCGGATAGTGAGGCGCACGGGGCGATGAAATATTAACATCTGCTTTTAAACAGCCTCTTAAACAGCCTCTGAACAGTCATGCATCCTCTCAGACTTCTGTTTGCATTATTATCTCCCGTCGCATTCATTTCGGCGACGGCTGCCCCGCAGGATATTCCATCAATCACGGTGTCCGGGCGGGTTTATGGGATGTCGGATGAAACGCCTCGCACTCTCATCGTCAATGAATGCGATATTTGCGATAAGAGCCGGCGGTGTTTTGTGGAACTTGATTCCACGGGAGGGTTTGAGGTGGATATTCCATTTTATTATGGACATACGTTCACTGTCAATTTCAACCGTAGTCTGTTCGTAAACGCCTATGCCGAACCGGGAGACTCAATTGTTGTCAGCATCGATGCTTCTAAATCGCCGATAGAATTTCATCTTAGCGGCAACCATGCCGGGCTTAACGAAGAATACTCGCATGCAGTCTGCGATTTAGCTCCGATATATTATGAAGTGACTCTGCCTCCCGACACGGTTGCGCTTTCGGTCTATATGCCGAAGTTCAAAAGCGAGGTCGCGCGCACGCAGGCAATTGTAGAAAAGTATATCGAAGAAAAATCCCTGCTGCCTGAAACTGCGGAATTGCTCAGGCTTGACAATATATTTATTCCTGCCAATCAGGCTATAGGCTTCAGAGGGAGTGGTATTGATGAACAGACGGCCTTCTTTACCGATTCGGTGTTTGATATATTTAACGAACGCAATGCCAAGGTTATGATTTTCCCTTATCACCTGAGTGCTCTGGCGAATAAAAATCAGGAATATGTAGGTAAGATGCCAAAATCGATGATCCGCGACTTGATGTATGCGGCTATGGGCGACGATCAGAAGCCCTCCAGAAGCGATTTTGCGAACTTGGCATATTACGACAGGCTGTACTCGGATACTACAGGTACTGTGGATTTTTCAGGACTGAAGCCGGGACGTATAGTCATAATGGAAAACAATGCGGTCAGCGACATTGCAGATGTGAATCCCGTCGAGTGGCTGAAAAAACGCTTTTCTTCACGGCCTGTTTATCTGGATGTGAGTGCAACATGGTGCGGACCATGCCGCGCTGCATTGTCCGGCAGCGAGGATGTCCGCCATTATTTAAAAGACACTGATGTGGTTTTTGCGATAATCTGGTTGAAATCCGATATGGAGTCGTGGATGGCCTTTGCGCCTAAGATTCACAATGCAATACATGTTTTCATACCCGAAGAAGATATGTCGAACAGGATAATGGGATTGCTGAATCTGCAAGGCTTTCCATTATATTGCCTCATTGAGCGTAACGGCGATATTTCAACAGAAAACGTCCCTCACTATAATGATCCGCAACTGGCAGACTATCTGCGGAATAAATGATATATCCCCACATGTGGTCTGTAATATCATATCTATTATTAACAATCGTAGCTGTTTTGGTGCTATACTCTATTATTGCGCAGAGTTCGGGAAATTTCGTTTCGGGAGAAATGGCTGAGGCCCGTCGGCGGCAACTCCGCAGAGCCGCGCGTCGTGCCAGAGAAAATGAGAGGCCTCATGGTCTTCCGTGGTTTGGAAAAAGGAAGCGGACCAGAAGGAATGAAAAATATTGTTGGGACGACTAAATGCGGTTGATATTTATTATTACTGTCCGATAAAAAGGGAACAACCCGCGCTCGTCGCGGGTTAAATGTGGTTAGCCGCGAGTTAAGGAGTGACCGCAGGGAGCGACATACTCGCGGTAGAAGCGTTACAAACGCATCAACCCGCCGGATGGCGGGGCGCACAACGTCCGGGTTTATTGTCAGATTTTCAGAAGGTTTCGTGGCTGTTAGAGGCCGTGCTTTTTTACCATGCGCCGCCATTCGGCGGGTAATGTCCCGGCGGATAAAGGAAACGGGCTGCAAGTCGTTGACTTGCAGCCCGCTGCTTTTGAATTGTCGGGGTGACTAGACTCGAACTAGCGACCTCACGCCCCCCAGACGCGTACTCTAACCAACTGAGCTACACCCCGTGTTTCTCAAAAGCGATGCAAAGTTAGGAAGTTTTTTTGAATGCACCAAATTTTTTGAAAGGAAATTTTACAAAAAATGCGATAGAGCCGGAAATATACATAATTATATACGCGCGCGTGAGAAAACAGATGCAAAATTTGGCGGGTAGGCGGTTTTTTTGTAATTTTGTATGAAATTTCGGATATAAAACAGACAATCACATATAGCAAATATGGCTGAAGAAAAAGAAGAGTATAGCGCCAGTAATATTCAGGTGCTCGAGGGCCTGGAGGCTGTGCGCAAGCGTCCTGCCATGTATATCGGCGACATTTCGGCCAAGGGTCTGCACCACCTGGTGTACGAGGTGGTGGATAACTCCATAGACGAGGCCCTGGCCGGTTTTGCCGACAAGATAGACGTCACGATAAACGCCGACAACTCTATAACGGTCGTGGACAACGGCCGCGGTATCCCCGTAGACATGCACGAGAAGGAGCACAAGAGCGCTCTGGAGGTGGTGCTGACGGTGCTCCACGCCGGCGGTAAGTTCGACAAGGGTTCCTACAAGGTGTCGGGCGGTCTGCACGGCGTGGGCGTGAGCTGCGTGAACGCGCTGTCGACCTATCTGCGCGCCGAGGTTCACCGCAACGGCAAGGCTTACGTCCAGGAATACTGCTGCGGCAAGCCTACGACGGAACTTATGGTGACCGGAGAAAGCGACCACACGGGCACCTGCATCACCTTCAAGCCCGATGCGTCGATATTCACCGTGACGGAGTACGACTACGACACGCTGGCAAAGCGCCTGCGCGACCTTGCGTTCCTGAACGCAGGCATCACGCTGACGCTGACCGATATGCGCACGATTGACGAGGACGGCAATCCGCGCCATGAGAGCTTCCATAGCGATACGGGCCTGAACGAGTTCGTGCAGTATATCGATTCGAACAAGGAACCGCTGATCAACGATGTCATCCATCTGAGCTGCGAGCGTCAGGGCATCCCCGTGGAGGTAGCCATGACCTACAATACCACTTTCAACGAGAATGTCTACTCTTACGTCAACAATATCAACACCATCGAGGGCGGCACTCACCTCGCCGGCTTCCGGCGTGGCCTCACCTCGACGCTGAAGAAATACGCCGAGGACAACAATCTGCTGAAGAACGCGAAGGTGGAGATAGCCGGCGATGACTTCCGCGAGGGTCTTACGGCAGTGGTTTCCGTCAAGGTGATGGAACCGCAGTTTGAGGGACAGACCAAGACCAAGCTGGGCAACAGCGAGGTGGCAGGCGCCGTGTCGGCAGCCGTGAGCGACGCTCTCGGCGTATACCTCGAGGAGCATCCCCGCGAGGCCAAGACCATCGTGGAGAAGGTGATACTTGCCGCCCAGGCACGCCATGCCGCCATCAACGCCCGCAAGAACGTGCTGCGCAAGTCGCCCCTCAGCGGCGGCGGTCTGCCGGGCAAACTGGCCGACTGCAGCAGCCGTACGGCCGAGGATTGCGAGCTGTTTCTCGTCGAGGGTGACTCGGCAGGCGGCACGGCCAAGCAGGGCCGTGACCGTTCGTTCCAGGCCATCCTGCCGCTGCGAGGCAAAATCCTGAACGTGGAGAAAGCGATGGAACACCGCATCTTCGACAACGAGGAAATCACCAACCTGTTCCGCGCGCTGCGTGTCACCATAGGCACGGAGGACGACCCCAAGGAGGCCAACCTCTCCAAGCTGGCCTACCACAAGATCATAATCATGACCGATGCCGATGTGGACGGCGCCCATATCGCAACGCTGCTGATGACGTTCTTCTTCCGCCGCATGCGTCCCGTCATAGAGCAGGGCTACCTCTATCTCGCCACTCCCCCGCTGTACAAGTGCAAGCGCGGCAAGGTGGAGGAATACTGCTGGACCGACCAGCAGGTGCAGCAGTTCATCATGCGCAACGGCGACCGCACTACGGTGCAGCGTTACAAAGGTCTCGGCGAGATGAGCGCCCAGGAGCTGCGCGACACCACGATGAGTCCCGAGCACCGCATGCTCAAGCAGGTCAACATCAAGGACGCCGCCGAAGCCGACCGCATATTCTCGATGCTCATGGGCGAGGACGTGGGCCCGCGCCGCGACTTCATCGAGAGCAATGCCAACTACGCCAACATCGACGCATAACCATCATCAGCAGAGGCGCAGCTCCCGGTCAGGGGCTGCGCTTCCGCTAACCGGCGAACGTATGGAGGAGCTTATGTGTTATAGTTTCAGATAAATTATTTACGAATGAAACGTTCAACGAAAAAAAATAAGGAGAGCAATCTTCGTCAGCTCATAGACAACTATGTGGCTACGGCGTCGGCCGCTACTTTCAACTACAAGCAGGTGTCGGCCGCAATCGACGCCCGTACGCCCGCGCAGCAGCGCGACACAGCCCTGTATCTGGCCGAACTGGCCTTTGACGGCGTTCTGCTTGAGGTGTCGCCCGGCCGCTACAAACCCGTGCAGCGCACTGTTGTGGCGACGGGTACGTTCGTGCGCAGGGCCAACGGCAAGAACAGCGTCATCACCGACGAGGACGAAGAGCCCATCTTCATTGCCGAGCGCAACTCCATGCATGCGCTCAACGGCGACCGCGTGAGCGTCACCGTCGCAGCCCGTGTGCGCGGCCGCGAGCCGGAGGCACGCGTGGTAGAGATCATGGAGCGCAAGCCGCAGACGTTCATCGGCACGCTGCGGGTGGACAAGCGCAATTCCATACTCGTCACCGACTCCAAATTCCTGGCGACCGACATACTCATTCCGCGCGCAAAACTGCGCGGAGGCAAGAACGGCGAGAAAGCCGTGGTGCGCATTACCGACTGGCCCGAGGATTCGCAGATACCCTTCGGCGAGGTAGTCGACGTGCTCGGCGCCGCCGGCGACAACGACACGGAAATCAACGCCATCATGGCCGAATTCGGTCTGCCTTACCACTATCCCGAGGCAGTGGAAAAGGCCGCCGATAAGATAGATGCGGGAATCACCGCCGAGGAGGTGGCCCGACGCGAGGACATGCGCGGCGTCACCACCTTCACCATCGACCCGCGCGACGCCAAGGACTTCGACGACGCCCTGAGCATCCGTCGTCTGCCGAACGGCAATCTGGAGGTGGGCGTACACATAGCCGATGTGACGCACTACGTCACGCCCGACACCATCATCGACCGCGAGGCCCGCGAGCGCGCCACGAGCGTGTATCTCGTGGACCGCGTCGTGCCGATGCTTCCCGAGCATCTGTGCAACGGCATCTGCTCGCTGCGTCCCGACGAGGACAAGCTGGCTTTCTCGGTAATCTTCGAGATGGACGACCAGGCCCGCGTGCTGTCGTCGCGCATAGCGCGCACCGTCATACGCAGCGACCGCCGCTTCGCCTACGAGGAGGCTCAGGAAGTGATAGAGACAGGTCGCGGCGACTATGCCAAGGAGATTCTCAAGCTCGACGAGCTGGCGAAGATTCTGCGCAAGGAACGCTATGCCAACGGCTCGGTGGAGTTCGACCGCGTGGAGGTGCGTTTTGAAATTGACGAGAAAGGCCACCCCGTGCGCGCCTACTTCAAGGAATCGAAGGACGCCAACAAGCTAATCGAGGAGTTCATGCTTCTTGCCAACAAGACCGTCGCCACCGTCATAGGACGTCCCGATGGCCGCCGCAAGGCCAAGGCGTTCGTCTACCGCGTCCACGACAATCCCGATCCCGACCGTCTGGCCGATTTCGCCAAGCTGGCACGCAACTTCGGCTACAAGGTCAAGAGCGAGGGCTCGGCCGGCGAGATAAACAAGAGCATCAACCGCATGCTTGCCGACGTCAAGGGCAAAGGCGAGGAAAACTTCCTAAGCACCCTGGCGATACGCTCCATGGCAAAGGCGATATACACGACCGTCAACATAGGCCACTACGGCCTCGGCTTCGACTATTACACCCACTTCACGTCGCCCATACGCCGCTACCCCGACATGATGGTGCACCGTCTGCTGGCGCGCTATCTCGACGGCGGCCGCAGCGTCAACGTGCAGAAGCTCGAGGAGGAGTGCAAGCATTCGTCCGATATGGAGCAGCTTGCCGCCAACGCCGAGCGCGCGTCCATCAAGTACAAGCAGGTGGAGTTCATGCAGGATCACCTCGGAGAATGCTACGCAGGCGTAATCTCCGGCGTCACCGAGTGGGGCCTGTACGTAGAGCTGGACGACAACAAGTGCGAGGGACTTGTGCCCGTGCGCGACCTTGCAGATGATTTCTACGACTTTGACGAGAAGAACTACAGCCTTGTGGGACGCCGCAACGGCACACGCTACCGCCTCGGCGATCCGATACGCGTAAAGGTGGCCCGCTGCGACCTCCAGCGCAAGCAGCTCGACTTCGCCGTTGTGGACGAGAACGACCGCCTGCTCTGCGAGACTACGCGTCGTCAGGGCGGCGCCCCCAAGGAGCATAAGTCAGCCGGCAAGGGTTCCCGAACCGTTAAGAAGCAGCGCGCCGGGCGCCGTAAGTGATGGCAGAGCGTTACACCGTCGAGATAGAGGGGCTGATGCTCCGGGCGCGTCATGGCGTGGCCGACGTGGAACGCCTCGCCGGCAATGATTTCCGCCTCGACATCAGCCTCCGCTACGACGCGTCAGAGGCAATGCGGACGGACTCGGTGGACCGTGCGCTGAACTATGCCCGCGTCATAGAGATAGCCCGCGATGTGATGGATACGCCGTCGCGCCTGCTGGAGCATGCCGTCGCGCGCCTGCGCGACGCCCTGTGCAGCGAGATGCCGGCCATCACCGCCGGACGCATACGCCTCGCCAAGCTGTGCCCTCCCGTGAGCGCACAGCTTGACGCCTGCGCTTTCATCCTCGAGTGGGGCGAATGAACAGCCGGCGTATTCTGTAATAATTGTGTGGGGATAGCCTGCCGATGAGCCGGTCGGCGCGTGTTTATCAGGCGCAGAGGCAGGACTTTTGTGATTCGGAGGGGATTCGAACCCCTGACCGTCTGCTTAGAAGGCAGATGCTCTATCCAGCTGAGCTACCGAACCTTTTCGCGTTTGCTTGTGCAAAGTTAGGCTTTTTTCGTGATTTATGCAACGGTGGGCTGAACTTTTGGCACGATATTTGAGTTGTTACCATAAACCACGTAATCAATATTCAAGAGATATGAACGATTTCAACGAGATTATCAACAGCGAGAAGCCCACTCTGGTCGACTTCTTCGCCACCTGGTGCGGCCCCTGCCGCATGCAGGGCCCCATTCTGGAGCAAGTCAAGAAAAATGTCGGCGAGGATGCCAACGTGATAAAGGTTGACATAGACCAGAACCGTGATGCCGCCATGCGCTATCGCGTTCAGTCGGTGCCTACGCTCATCGTCTTTGTCAAAGGCGAGGCTGTGTGGCGCGGTGTGGGCGTGCATCAGGCCGACCAGCTTGAAGCCAAGCTGCGCGAGCACATGGCTAAGTAGCCGGAGCTCTATATCTTACCGTGGTCGTGGAATGACCAGTAGCCGCCCGGGGCCACAATGATGTGGTCGTTGAGGCGGATGTCGAGCAGGGCGAGGCCGTCGCGTATCTTTTGCGTGAGGGCTTCGTCCTGTCGGCTTGGCAGGAGGTTGCCGGAGGGATGGTTGTGGAACGCTATCACGGAGCTTGCCAGCTCCTCCACGGCGGCTTTGGCGAGCAGGCGTACGTCGACGAGGGTGCCTGCCACGCCGCCCTGACCTATGCGCCGGACGGATATGATGCGCCCGGCCTGGTTGAGAAACATTGCCAGAAATTCCTCGTGGTCGAGAGCCACGAGGCGGTGGGCTACATGGCGGTAGGCCGATTCGGAGGATGTGATGGGCTCGTCGGCGGTGGTGAGGGCGTCGGCCACGGTGCGTTCACCCAGTTTGAGCGCAGCCAGCAGTGTGAGGGCCTTGGCCGTGCCTATGCCCTTGTAGCGTTTGCAGATGTCCTTGACACTCAGCCGCATCAGGCGCGACATGTGGCCCTGATGGTCGTTGAGAATCTCCTGCGACAGCTGCACGACGCTCTTGCCGCGCAGGCCGGTGGCGAAAATCAGAGCCATGAGTTCGGCGTCGCTAAGGGTGTCGAGGCCGAGCCGCATCGCTTTCTCGCGCGGACGCAGGTCCGGCTCGAGGTCGCGTATGAGTGTGCCGGGTGCAGTGTCGTCGTTCATGTCATTTACCTTTGCGCAGGCGTATCTCCTCCTCCACGTCGCGGCCGCGGCCAAGCAGAATCTTGAGTGTGAACGCCTTGATGAATCCCAGTCCGTAGCCCCACAACTGGATGAAGCTTGCGGGCACGGCTTTCATCGCCACGGCGAGGCTGCGGCTCTGCACAAGCGCCGCTACGAAGATTGCCACTACCCATATGCCAAGAGGCAGCAGCCACCAGGGCGAGCAGAAGATGCCGAGAAGCAGTAGCGCTACGCATCCCAGTACGAACAGGGCGGGCAGGGTGTGTACGGCCTTGAGCGAGCCGGGGTATAGCAGGTGCAGCGTGATGCGGCTCATGCCGAAGACGTAGACCTGGCGGAAGAATTTGCGCAGGTTGCCGCGGCGTTTGTGCCACACCGGCACCTGGCGCAGCAGCGTGATGCGGAATCCCGCGCGGCGTATGCGCGTGCTCATGTCGATGTCCTCGGAGAACATCTCGCGGAAGCCGCCCACGCGCTCCCATACGCGGCGCGAGAAGCCCATGTTGAATGTGCGGGGCACGAATTTCTCCATCTGTACCTTGCCGCCGCGAATGCCGCCGGTGGTGAGGAATGAGGTCATGGCGAAATTGATGGCTTTCTGCGTGGTGGAGAATGACTCGTGGGCTGCGTCGGGGCCTCCGAAGCAGTCGATGGTGCTGTCGTCGGCGAGGGCTTTCTCCAGGGTCTCGAAATAGGTGGGCGGGATGACGCAGTCGCTGTCGAAGAACACGAAGTAATCGCCCGTGGCGCGCTCCATGCTGTGGTTGCGGGCGATGGAGCGTCCTTCGTTTTCCTTGGCGAAGTATTTCACGTCGAGGCCGGCAGAACGGGCAGCCTCGACCTGCGGCAGACACGGCACGGTGGAGCCGTCCTCGGTTATGACAACCTCGAAGTTGCGCACTGTCTGTTTGCCGAGGCTGTCGAGCAGGTCGGCCACCTCGTCGGGTCGGTTGTAGACCGGTATTATTATTGAGAAGAGCATTTCCTTTGGAGTTAGGAGTTAGGAGTTAGGAGTTAGAAGTTAGAAGTCGTATCGGCGCCTATGCCCGTGCCCCCTCTTACCTATAAACTATCAACTTTAAACTTTAAACTAATCAATCAGCTCATGCGCGAACGGTAGTCGTCGTAGGTGAAGCGGCGGAGCATTTCTATCGTGCCGTCGCTGTGTTGCAGGGCTATGTCGGGGTGCTGTATGCCGTTGAACATCGTGGTTTTGACCGTGGTGTAGTGGTTCATGTCCTCGAGAGTGAGGCGGTCTCCGGGCTTCAGCGGACGGGGGAAAGTCCAGGTGCCCATGAAGTCGCCGGAGAGGCAGGAGTTGCCTCCGAGGCGGTATTCGGGTAGTCCGGGCGCAGGGTCCACGGCTTCCGTGATGGCCGGTTTGTAGGGCATTTCGAGGGTGTCGGGCATGTGGCAGGCGAAAGATGCGTCAATGATGGCCGTGCGTATGCCGTCATTCTCCACGATGTCAACAACGGAGGTGAGCAGGTCGCCGGTGCGCCAGGTGAAGGCGCTGCCGGGTTCGAGAATCACCTCTACGCCGGGATGGCGTTCGCGGAAAGCGAGAAGCAGGCTCACGAGCGCGTCGCGGTCGTAGCCCTCGCGCGTCATGAGGTGGCCGCCGCCCATGTTGACCCAGCGCAGACGGTCGATGTGTCGGCCGAACTGGCTCTCGAAGGCTTCCAGCACGCGGCGCAGGTCGCCGGCCGAGCCCTCACAGAGAGCGTGGAAGTGCAGTCCCTCGATGCCTTCGGGCAGACCGTCGGCGAGGGCTTCGGCGTGTTCGCCGAAGCGTGATCCGGGCAGGGCGGGATTGTAGATGTCGGTCTCCACCACGGAGCAGCGCGGATTGACGCGCAGGCCGGGCGACACCCGCAGGTCGGCGCCGTGCGTCGCGTTCCATTCGGCGAGCTGCGGGGCGAAGCGTTCCCACTGGGCCAGCGAGTTGAACGTGATGTGGCTGCTGCCGGCAAGGAACTCGCCGATGGTGTCCGGCGTGTAGGCCGGGGTGTAGGAGTGGACTCTGTCGCAAAGGAATTCGCGGCCGAGGCGCAGCTCGTTCAGCGAACTGGCCGTGCAGACTACGCCGTACTCCCGGAATATGCCGAAAGTGCGCCACAGGGCGTTGGCCTTGAACGCCATGATGATTTTGACTCCGGCGCGCCGGCTTACGTCGGCTATGATGTCGAGGTTGCGCCGCAGCGCGTCTTCTCTTACGAGGTATACGGGGGTGGCTATCATGACAGTATCTTGAACTTGGCGAATTTGAGCAGAAGCACGCGCGGCTCCACTTGGTCGAACTGCACGCGTATGCGGTGGTCGAGGGCGGCTGTGTCGATTTCCAGCACGGTGCCGCGGCCGAAACGCTGGTGCTCGATGACGGTGCCGGGACTGACCTCGGCCGAGGAATGGAGCGAGTAGCCGTCGGCGCCGGCTGATGCCGCTGCGGGAGCCGGGTCGGGGGCAGGCACGGGCTGCGGCGGGGTGGAAACGGTGCGGCGGGGAGCCGGAGCCGGGCTGTGGAAGCTGCTGCGGAACGAGTCGGCGCTGCGCTGCGGCCCGGCTATGGTAGCGCCGGACACCATCTGGAGATAGCGCGGGTCGATGTCGCGCAGGAAGCGCGATGGGCGTCCTATCTTGGTCTGGCCGTTGATGAAGCGTGAGGCAGCGTAGCTTATCATGCAGAAACGCTTGGCGCGTGTGATGGCTACGTACATGAGGCGGCGTTCCTCCTCGATGCCGCTGAGCGAGTCGAAGCTCATGTGCGACGGCAGTAGCTCCTCCTCGGCGCCGACGATGAATACGTTGCCGAATTCCAGGCCTTTAGCGGCGTGTATTGTCATGAGCGTGACGCGCTCGGAGGCGCCGTCGTCGGGGTCCTTGCCGTCCTGGTCGGTGGCGAGGGATACTTCGGTCAGGAACGACGCCATGTCGGCGCCCGCGGCGTCGTCGCCGCTTTCCTCGCGCTTGTCGGCGACGAACTGGCGCACGCCGTTGAGCAGTTCCTGGAGGTTCTCTATCTGCGATATGCTCTCCGGCGTCTTGTCGTGCACGAGGTTTGCTATCAGTCCCGTGGCAGCGAGGATGTACTCGGCGAGCTCATCGGCGGCCATGCCGTCGGCGGCTTTCGCCGTGAAGTCGAGAATGAGGTTGTGGAATCCCTCGAGCTTGGCGCGGGTGCCGCGGTTGACGTCGAGGGAATGGCTGTCCGGGGCGTCGAGCACCTGCCACATGCTGCACGCGTCGCGCATGGCTGCGGCCGTGAGCTTCTTGACGGTGGTGTCGCCGATGCCGCGGGCCGGAGTGTTGATGACGCGCCGCAGGGCTTCGTCGTCGTCGGGGTTGACGCTGAGGCGCAGGTAGGCCACGGCGTCCTTGATTTCCTTGCGCTGGTAGAACGCGAGTCCGCCGTAGATGCGGTAGGGGATGTTGCGCTTGCGCAGGGCTTCCTCCAGCACGCGGCTCTGCGCGTTGGTGCGGTAGAGCACGGCGAATTCCTCGTAGCTGTCGCCGGTGTTCATGCGCAGCTGGCTCAGGCGGTTGGCGACAAGGAATCCTTCCTCGTAGTCGCTGTATGCGCGCACCACTTCCACGCGGTCGCCCGTGGAGCCCGTGGTGAATACCTCCTTCGGAATGCCCTCGGTGTTCTTGGCTATGAGCGTGTTGGCGGCTCCGAGTATGTTGCCGGTGGACCTGTAGTTCTGTTCAAGCTTGAATATCTCAAGCTCGGGATATGCGTTGCGCAGGTTGAGGATGTTGCGTATGTTGGCGCCGCGGAAGCTGTAGATGCTCTGGGAGTCGTCGCCCACGACGCAGAGGCGCTTGGTGCCTGCCGCGAGCTGCGATACTATTAGGTGCTGCGCGAAGTTGGTGTCCTGGTACTCGTCCACGAGCACGTAGCTGAAGAACTCCTGGTAGTGGCGCAGTATGTCGGGATTGTCGCGCAGCAGCACGTTGGTGTAGTAGAGCAGGTCGTCGAAGTCCATGGCGTCGGCGGCGTGGCACCGGTCGCGGTAGGAACGGTAGATTTCGGCCGTGCGCGGACGGCGTGCGCGGCGGTCGGCCTCCATGAGCTCGCGGTCGGCGGCGTAAGCGTCCGGGGAGATGAGTGCGTTTTTGGCCGTGGAGATGTCGGCGGCGACGGTGGCGGGCTTGTAGATTTTCTCGTCGAGGTCCATGGCGCGCACAATGCTTTTGACGAGAGCGCGGGAGTCGGCGGTGTCGTAGATGGTGTAGCTGCTTTTGTAGCCGAGGCGGTCGGCGTGGCGGCGGAGTATGCGCGCGAAGATGCTGTGGAAGGTGCCCATCCAGAGCTGCGAGGCCACCTGTTCGCCTGCCAGCGCGGCGATGCGCTCGCGCATCTCGCGTGCGGCCTTGTTGGTGAATGTGAGCGCCATGATGCGCCACGGCTCAATGCCCTGTGCCAGCAGGTGGGCGATCTTGCAGGTGATGACGCGTGTCTTGCCCGAGCCGGCGCCGGCAATCACCAGCTCCGGACCGTCGGTGTAGAGCACGGCGCGGCGTTGCGCTTCGTTGAGGCTTTCGAGATATTTCTCAGTCATTTACCAGAAGCGCTTGTTTTCGGGAGAATATTCAAATCCGGCGGCGGCCAGCCTGGCGGTGAGCTCGTCGCGGCTGATGCCGAGCGCGAGGCACATGTCGTCGAGCGAGTCGAAGTCGTCGCGCAGCCTTGTGTTGACATAGCTGAGCAGCATGGCCGGATCCTGTGGCAGTTCGTTCATATCGGTATGGTGATTTGTCTGCAAAATTACGAAAAAATGCTTAACTTTGCATCAAAACCCATAAATATGGATACCGGAGAAATTTCTGAAGAGATAGAACGGCGCATAGCGTCGGTCGAGATGCCCTCGCGGCCTGCTGGACTGTATGAGCCGGTGCGCTATGCGCTGGCCTGCGGCGGCAAGCGGTTGCGTCCGCTGCTGTGCGTTCAGAGCTGCGTGGCCTGTGGCGGCAATGCCGACGACGCCATGAACGCGGCGCTGGCGCTGGAGATGTTCCATAACTTCACGCTCGTGCATGACGACATCATGGACCACAGCGATGTGCGCCGCGGGCGTCCCAGCGTGGCTGCCCGCTACGGCGAGAATCAGGCAATACTCAGCGGTGACGCCATGCTTACTCTCGCAGGGCGTCTCGTCACACGCGTTCCACGTGAAGTGGCTGCCCGCGTTGTGGACGAGTTCAACGAGATGGCTCTGCGCGTCTACGAGGGCCAGCAGCTCGATACCGAGTTCGAGAGCCGCAAGGATGTCAGCATCGACGAGTATTTCGAGATGATAAGTCTCAAGACCGGCGCGCTGCTGGCGTCGGCATGCCGTATCGGCGCCATCATAGGCGGCGCCGACGACGCCACCGTGGACGCCCTCGGCGACTACGGCATGGAGCTGGGACTTGCCTTCCAGCTGCGCGACGACTGGCTCGACACTTTCGGCGACACCGCCACTTTCGGCAAGCCCATAGGCGGCGACATCGTCAACGAAAAGGAGACCTGGATGCTGATAACTGCCCGCCGCGACAGTCATGGCGCCCTTGACGCCATACTCGAGGAGGACCTGGACAACGACGAGAAGATACGCCAGGTGACGCGTCTGTACGAGCGCCTGCGTGTGGGCGAGCGCTGCGACGAGGCCGCCGCGGCGCATCATGCGCTGGCCATCGCGGCTCTGGACCGTGCGCGGCTGCTGCGTCCCGGGATGCGTGAGTTCTTTGTCGGAACGGTCGACCGCATGGCCGCGCGCAATATCTGAGGCGATGCGCATATTCGACACCCACACCCACCTCTACGAGTCGGATTTCGACACGGACGGAGGCGGAGAGGCCGCTGTACGCCGCGCCTTTGACGCCGGAGTGGGCGCCATGCTCATGCCCAATGTCGACCTTGCATCAGTGGCGCCGCTGCGGCGGCTTCAGGAGGCTTTCCCGGGACGCGTGTTCGCCGCCATGGGACTGCATCCCACCGAGGTAGGCGATTCGTGGCGCGATGACGTGGCCGCGGTTCTGGCCGAACTGCGGCCGGACGATGTGGCCGTGGGAGAGGTCGGCGTCGACCTCTACTGGGACAAGTCGCGCCGCGAGCAGCAGATGCAGGCGCTGGAGGTGCAGGCACGCCACGCCCTTGCCGCCGACCTGCCGCTGGTGATTCACTGCCGTGAGGCCCTTGACGAGACGTTGGAGGTGCTTGAGGGCGTGCGCGGCGTGCGGGGCGTGATGCACAGCTTCGGCGGCACGCCCGCCGATGTGGACGAAGTGCGCCGCCGGCTCGGCGACGACTGGTACTTCGGCATCAACGGCATCGTCACGTTCAAGAACAGCCATGTCGGGCAGTCGCTGCCCGCAATCACTGTCGACCGGCTGCTGCTGGAGACCGATTCGCCGTACCTGGCGCCGGTGCCGCATCGCGGCAAGCGCAACGAGAGCGCTTTCATCGTCGCTACAGCGGCTTGTGTCGCCCGTTTCCTGAATCTCGACACGGATGTCGTCGCAGAAAAAACATTCCTCAATTCGTTGAATTTTTTGAGAATAAATGACGAATTTAACAAATTTTAACGGGGGGGGGTAGAAATCATTTTCATAATTTGTAATTTTGCAGCGATCTATTCCGGCGGCCAAAAGCCGCGTATAAAAAACATAATTCAGACGCGCAACACTCTATCCGGACCTTGCCCGTCGCACTCCCGTCTCCGGCTTCTGCTTCGAGACGGGAGTGTTGCTTAGATCCCGTTCCTTACGAACAATATCATGACCGCCATCGTTGTAATTAAAACAGACAACGATGTCATATACCAAACGTTTCGCTATTATTCTCTGCGCCATCGCGGCATTCCCATGCGCGCATGCCCAGAGCAGTGTCGACCGCCAGCGCCACGCGGCGGCGACCGATGTGCAGGTGTTCGAACTCGGCGGCTCACGCTATAGCCGCGAGCAGGCCGACAGCATAAGCCGTATGCTGTCGGAGTATTATTACGATCAGTTCCGCAGCCATCAGGACCCGGAAGCGCCTTATTTTCAGTTTCTAAGCCGTGACGGCGCACTGTCGATGGGCGTCGGCGGCATGGTGAGACTGCGCGGATGGTACGATTTCGGCAATGTGGTGCGCGATGATGCTTTCGTGCCATACCTCATTCCCATGACAAAGCCGCGGCCGGACAGCCACAGGCTCGGCACAAGTGCCTCGCACTCGGCGATATTTTTCCGCCTGCTGGGACATAACAGGATAATGGGGCACTATCAGGTGTATGTGGAGGGTAACTTTACCGGTGGCAACGGCGTGGATTTCAAGCTGAAGAAGGCCTATGCCGCCTTCCGCGGCTTCACGGTGGGTCTTGCGCCGTCGACTTTCGGCGACCCTCTGGGCTACGCCCCGTCTATCGACCCGCAGGGCGCCAACAACACCATATCCAACAGCGATATACTCGTGCGCTATATGCACACGTTCCCCTGCCGTGTCACTGCCGGAGTGTCCGTCGAGTCCATGCAGCCGCAGGTGGGCGCCGACGGGACAGGCACCGGGAAGATAGATTACTCGTGTCCCGACGTGGCGGCTCTGGTGCAGTACGCCTGGGGGCCGACGTCGCACGTGCGCCTCAGCGGCGTGATGCGCCGGCTGGGCTACCGTGACCTTGAGACGCTGACAAATCATCACGAAATAGGGTGGGGCGCTCTGCTCAGTGCTACGGGTCATCCTGCCGAAGCTGTCACGCTATACGGCTCTGTGAGCTACGGCAAGGGCTACGCCAGCCTGACGAGCGACTTGAGCTATGGCGATTACGACCTGCTGAACTGTCCCGACAAGGCAGGACGGATGTATGCGCCGGGTGTGCTGGGCTATAACGTGGGCGTGCAGTACAATTTCCGTCCCAATCTGCTTGCGAGCGCATCGTTCAGTCAGGTGCGCCTGTACTCCCGTGCGGGTACGGTCGGCAGCGAGTATAAGTACGCACTGTGGGCCGGAGCCAATGTGCTGTGGAATATAGTTCCCCGTATCCGGCTGGGCGCGGAGTTCACATGGGGACTGCGGTGTGATGTCGACGGCTATGCGCGCTCGTCGCGCCGTCTGGCGGCACTGGCGCAGTTCTCGTTCTGAGCTTACCTGCTCCCGAGCACAAGCAGGCCGAGGCTGACAAGGAGGACGCACAGGTCCGCGGCCTTGGCCCGCACGTGCTGCTCGCGCAGGATGACAACACCGTATAGGAAACTTACGAGCACACTGCCGCGGCGTATCATGGAGATGACCGAAATCATGGCTCCCGGCAGCGACAGCGCGTAGAAGTAGCAGAGGTCGGCCCCCGTCAGGAACAGCGATATGCACGGTATGCTCCAGCGCCACACAAATGGTGCTCCGGCACCTGCCGCACGCGGCGCAAAGCGACGCATCAGCACTATGGCCGACGTCATGATGACACACTGGTAGAGCGAGTACCAGGCCTGTACCTCCAGCGGCCGGAAGCGTGTGAGAAGAAACTTGTCGTAGAGCGCGCTGACTGCGCCGAGCACCGTGGCGCCGACGGCCATCCACAGCCACCGCGAGCTGCGCGGCGAGAAACCCTCGCTGGCGCCTATGCGCGAGATGAGAAACAGCGACACGAAGCCCAGGAGCACACCGGCCCACTGCAGGGCGTTCAGCCGTTCGCCGAAGACGATGAGTGCGCCTACCAGCACCAGTACCGGCCGGGAGGCGTTGACGGGACCCTGAATGGTGAGGGGCAGATGCTTGATGGCGAAGTAGCCCAGCAACCACGAGCCCAGCACGATGAAGGCCTTGATGACGATAAGGGCATGACCGGCGGCTGTGTCGCCGAGGCCGAGGCGCCCCTCGGCGAGGCACTGCACCAACACCGGCGACATGAGCAGGGTGCCGAATACGGTGTTGAGCATCAGTACCAGCAACACGTTGTTGGCACGAAGCGACAGTTTCTTGAACACATCATAGAAGCCCAGACCAAGCGCCGAGCATACAGCAAGCAGAATCCACATAGGTAAACGTCATATACCGATGCAAAGGTACGGAAAACGCACTCTAAAACATGTTTTATAACATAATTTAAGTGTCTATTTCCTAAAAATGCCAATATAATGATATATTCGACATATATTCCTCTGATAAAAATGAGTAATTTTGCAACGAAATTACCAAAGCCGTCGGTGTGTCATTACTGCCGCGGCCTCACGCTTCAACAGACAAATCAAAATTCCATACAATAATAGTTTTATGAAGGTACAAATGTTCAAGACCCTGAGCATCGGCCTCGCCGCCGTAGGCGCTGCCGCTGCGTTGAGTTCTTGCGGCGGCAAGCAAGAGGCTCCCGCCCAGCAGGCTCCCCAGGTGGCTGTAATGACCGTTGAAAGCGGCAGCAGCGACCTGAGTTCGTCCTATCCTGCCATTATCAAAGGTAAAACTGACATCGACATCCGTCCGCAGGTGACGGGGTTCATCACAAAGGTTCATGTCGACGAGGGCCAGCGCGTACATAAGGGCCAGGTGCTCTTCACGCTCGACCAGGTGCAGTTCCAGGCCGCCGTGGAGCAGGCTCAGGCTGCGCTGAATTCGGCTCAGGCAGCCGTCAACACCGCTGCCATCACCGAGGCCAACAAGCGCAAGCTCTACGAAAAGAATATCATCAGCGAGACGGAGTGGCAGCTCGCCGCCAACAGCCTCGCGCAGGCCAAGGCCGCCCAGGCTCAGGCACAGGCAGCCCTCACCAACGCCCGCAAGAATCTGGCCTATACGGTAGTGACGGCTCCCAGCGACGGCGTAGTCGGCACTATCCCCAACCGCGAGGGCTCGCTGGCCTCTCCTTCTTCGGCCCAGCCCCTCACGACCGTCAGCGACAACTCGCAGGTATATGCATATTTCTCCCTCAACGAGAAAGATCTGCTCGAACTCACCGACGGAGGCCAGCACAGCATCGACTCCCGCATCGCCCAAATGCCGGCCGTGAAGCTCCAGCTCGCCGACGGCAGCATCTATCCGATGGAGGGCAAGGTGAGCACCGTCAGCGGTGTGATCAACAACAGCACCGGCGCTGCCAGCGTTCGCGCACTGTTCCCCAATCCTTCCGGCATGCTGCGCAGCGGCAACACCGGCAATGTGGTGATTCCGCAGCACAACGACAGCGTGATTGTGATTCCGCAGAAGGCATCGTTCGAGATCCAGGGCCTGCGCTATGTGTATGTGCTCAACGACAGCAACATCACGCAGACACGTCCCGTGCAGGTGCTTGACATCAGCAACGGCAAGGACTTCGTAGTGCTCGGAGGCCTGAAGCCCGGCGAGCGCATCGTCACCGAGGGCGTGGGCACTATCGTGCGCGACGCCATGCCCGTACAGCCCAAGGCTTCCGAAGCTCCGGAGGCTCCTGAGGCTGCCAAGTGAGTGACGGATAAATAACTAATCATACATCCGAAAAATGAAGTTAGATACATTTATAAACAGGCCGGTACTGTCCACGGTGATCTCAATCTTCATCGTGCTGCTCGGTATCATCGGCCTCGTGTCGCTGCCTATCACGCAATTCCCGGACATAGCGCCGCCTACCATATCCGTAACCACCACCTACACCGGTGCGAACGCGCAGGCCGTGCTGAATTCCGTGATCGCGCCTCTGGAGGAATCCATCAACGGCGCCGAGGGCATGACCTACATGGAGTCGACAGCCACCAATACCGGCTCGGCAACCATCAACGTATATTTCCGCCAGGGCTTCGACCCTGATATGGCCGCCGTGGACGTGCAGAACCGCGTGGCAAAGGCTGCAAACCTGCTGCCCTCGGAGGTAAACCAGGTGGGTGTGCTGACGCAGAAGCGCCAGACTTCGATGCTCGTGGGTGTGGCCCTCGTGGACACGACTGATACTTATAGCCCCGAGTTCCTGGACAACTATATGAAAATCAACATCGTGCCCGAGCTGCAACGCGTAAGCGGCGTGGGCGATGTGATGAGCTTCGGCGCCGACTACTCGATGCGCATATGGCTGAAACCCGACGTGATGGCGCAGTACAACCTCGTGCCCTCCGACGTGGCCGCTGCCCTTGCCGAGCAGAACGTCGAGGCTGCGCCCGGTGCCTTCGGCGAGCAGGGCGACCAGAGCTTTCAGTACACTATGCGCTACCGCGGCCGCAAGGTGACGCCCGAGGAGTTTGGCGAGATAGTGATCCGCGCGTCGTCCAACGGCGAGGTGCTTCGCCTCAAGGACGTGGCCGAGCTTGAACTGGGCCGTGTGACCTACGGCTTCAGCAACGCCGCCAACGGCCACCCCTCCACGATGGCAATCGTGTTCCAGAGCCCGGGCTCGAACGCCACACAGATCATCAACGACTGTCTGGCAACCGTCGACAAGCTTAAGAACGACCTTCCCAAGGGCCTGGAGATGGAAGTGCCGATGAACAACAACGACTTCCTCTATGCCTCCATCGACAATGTGATCCACACGCTCATCGAGGCCTTCGTGCTCGTGTTCGTCGTGGTGTACATCTTCCTCCAGGATTTCCGCAGCACGCTGATTCCCGCCATCGCCATCCCCGTGGCCCTGGTCGGAACGTTCTTCGTACTTAACATCATAGGATTCTCACTCAACCTCATCACCCTCTCGGCCCTTGTGCTCGCTATTGCGATCGTGGTGGATGATGCGATAGTGGTGGTGGAGGCCGTGCACGCCAAGCTCGATCAGGGCTACCGCAGCGCGCGCCGCGCCTCCATCGACGCCATGAACGAGATAGCCGGCGCTCTTATCTCCATCACGCTGGTGATGATGCTTGTGTTCATCCCGGTATCGTTCATGCCGGGTACCAGCGGCGTGTTCTATCAGCAGTTCGGCATCACGATGGCCGTGGCTATCGGCTTCTCGGCCGTGAACGCCCTGACGCTTTCGCCGGCCCTGTGCGCGCTGTTCCTGAAGCCCAAGCAGGGCGAGGAGCATAAGCCTCTGAAGGAACGCATGGGCGAGGCCGTGAAGGAAGCCGCCGCCACCATGGGTGCCAGCTACAAGCGCCGCTTTACGCTCAACATCCATCCGGCCATCACTACCGTATTCGTGGTGGCAACCATCCTGCTGATGATTCTCAAGGGCTTCAGCACCGAACGCCCCGTGCTGCTCGCATGCTCCATCTTCTGCGCCATCGTGGCTCTGATGGGTATATTCAGCCCCCGCTTCCACGCAGGCTTCGAGAAGGGCTACGGCGCTCTGCTCGACAAGTACCGCAAGATGGTAAAATTCGTGTGCGCCCACAAGGTCACGGCTTTCGGCAGCGTTATCGTCAGCATCGGCGTGCTCGTATGGCTCATGTCAATCACTCCTACGGCCATGGTGCCCAATGAGGATACGGGCGTAGTGTTCGTGATGGTCGACATGCCCGCCGGCACATCGCAGGAACGTACCCTTGAGGTGCTGCACCAGGTGGACGGCATCATGGCGAAGATTCCGGCCATACAGACCCGCGAAATGATTGCCGGCTACAGCTTCATCGCCGGTCAGGGCGCCACCTACGGCACATTCATCGTCAAGCTCAAGAACTGGAGCGAACGAGGCAAGGGTGAAAGCTCGACCGATATAATCAAACAGCTGTACGGCATGACCGGACAGGCCGTGAAGGACGGACGCGTCATGATATTCGCGCCGCCTATGATTTCCGGTTACTCGGCCACCAACGGCTTCGAGATGAAGATGCAGGACCGCACCGGCGGCGACATCAACCAGTTCTTCTCCGTGGTGCAGGGTTTCCTGGCGCAGCTCAACGCCCAGCCTGAGATTCAGACCGCCTACACCACGTTCAACCCCACCTTCCCGCAGTACATGATCGACATCGATGCCGCCAAGTGCAAACAGGCCGGCATCAGTCCCTCGGCCATTCTCAGCACCCTGCAGGGTTACTACGGCGGTATGTACGTGTCGAACTTCAACCGCTTCGGCAAGATTTACCGCGTGATGATGCAGGCTTCGCCCGAGGCGCGTGTCAGCCCCGAGACGCTCAACAGCATCAAGGTGCGCAGCGGCTCGGAGATGGCTCCCGTAGCCAACTACGTGAAGCTGACTCGCATCTACGGTCCTGACCTGCTGAACCGCTTCAATATGTTCACGAGCATCAGCGTCACCGGTCAGCCCGCCGCGGGCTATTCGTCGGGCGACGCCATCGCCGCCATCCAGCGTGTGGCCGCCGAGACTCTGCCCCAGGGCTACGGCTATGAGTACGCCGGCATGACGCGCGAGGAGGCCGGCAGCAGCGGCGGCAACGCCACGGCCATGATCTTCGGCCTCTGCCTGCTCTTCGTCTACCTGCTGCTGTCGGCACAGTACGAGAGCTATCTGCTGCCCTTCGCAGTAATTTTCTCGATACCGTTCGGTCTTATGGGTGCCTTCGTCTTCGCAAGCATCTTCGACATATCGAACAACATCTACCTGCAGATCGCCCTTATCATGCTTATAGGCTTGCTGGCTAAGAACGCCATCCTCATCGTGGAGTTCGCGCTCGAACGCCGCATGACGGGCATGAGCATAGTCAACGCAGCCATCGCCGGCGCCGCAGCCCGTCTGCGTCCTATCCTGATGACGTCGCTGGCTATGGTGATAGGCCTTCTGCCCATGATGTTCGCCAGCGGCGTTGGCGCCAACGGCAACCGCGCCCTCGGCACAGGCTCCGTAGGCGGCATGCTCATAGGCATGGTGCTCCAGGTGCTCGTGGTGCCCGCGCTCTTCGTGGTGTTCCAGAAGCTCCAGGAGAAGGCTCGCCCCATACAGTGGCAGAACGAGGAGAAGGGTGGCAACATCGAGAATGAAATCGAACAATACGCACGCTAATATGAACAAGATATTGAAAACAGCCGCCGCCGTCGTATTGCTGGTAGCCTTCAGCGGATGCGGCATATACAAGAAATACGAAACGCCTCAGGACACGCCCATCACCAAGGCATACGCCGAGGCGCGCGCCGAGGCTCCGGACAGCACCTCGTTCGGCAGTCTGCTGTGGGAGGACGTGTTCACCGACCCCATCCTGGCAGGCTACATCAACACGGCGCTGACGCAGAACACCAGCCTGCGCAACGCCATGCTCAATGTCGACATAGCCCGAGCACAGCTGCGCGGAGCGCGCCTGAGCTTCCTGCCGTCGGTGGCCCTCGCCCCCAACGGCGCGGGCGCCAGCTATGCCGGCAGCGACATCAACTGGACCTACCAGCTGCCCGTGCAGGTGAGCTGGGAGATTGACATCTTCGGCAAACTGCTCAACAGCAAGCGCGGCGCCCAGGAGAGCTTCTACCTGAGCGAGGCCTATGCCCGCGCAGCACGCTCGCAGATAATCTCAGCAGTTGCCAATACGTACTATGGCCTCTCGGCAACCCGTGCCCAGCTCGCCCTGGCGCGCAGCACGGCCGAGGTGTGGAAGGAGACCGTCAGCACCATGGAGGACTTCAAGCTCGTGGGCAACGTGACCGAAGCCGCCGTAGTGCAGAGCCGCGCGCAGTACTACAGTATCCTGGCAACCATCACCGACCTGGAGCAGGCCGCCGATAACGTCAACAACACTCTGTGTCTGCTGCTCAACATGATGCCGGGCACTGTACTGGAAACTGCGGCCGACGTGGACCTGCAGGTGGGCTTCAACCCCATCGACGGCGTGCCCATGCGTCAGCTTGCATGGCGCCCTGACGTCGAGGCAGCCGAGCGTCAGCTCGCCGTGGCCTACTATACCACGGCCGGTGCACGCGCAGCGTTCTATCCCGGACTTACCATCAACGCCGCCGGAGGCTTCACCAATCTGCTGGGTAGCTTTGTGCAGAATCCCGGCGACTGGTTCTATCAGCTGGCCGGCTCGCTCGTGGCTCCTCTGTTCGCCCGCGGACAGAACATAGCCCGCCTCCAGGCCGCCAAGGCTCAGCAGCAGCAGGCCATGAACAACTTCGAGTACACGCTCATGAGCGCCGCCGCCGAGGTGAGTGACGCCCTCGTGGTATACGCCAAGAGCACCGAGAAGGAAGGCTATCTGGCCGAGCAGGTGAGCAACCTGGAGAAGGCCGCTGAGTACAGCATGGACCTGTTGCGCTACAATCAGCCCGGCACCACCTACCTGGACGTGCTCACGGCGCAGAGCAATCTGCTCCAGAGCCGCATGAACGCCATCAGCAGCCGTCTGGCTCAGGCCCAGGCCGTAATCAATCTCTATCAGGCCCTCGGCGGAGGACGTTAATCTAATACCATATAGCAATGATAAGCAAACTCGCACATGTCGACCCCTCGGCCAAGATAGCCGACGGTGTCACCATCCATGCTTTCGCCTACATCGACAAGAATGTCGAGATAGGCCCCGGTTGTGAAATCATGCCGTACGCCAGCGTAATACGCGGCACGCGCATGGGCGCCGGCAACAAGGTGTATCAGGGCGCCATCGTCGGCGCCGACCCGCAGGACTTCCGCTGGAAGGGCGACGAGACATACTGTTACATCGGCAACAACAACGTCATCCGCGAGCAGGTGATAATCAACCGCGGCATCACGCCTAACGGCGGCACGCGCATCGGCGACGACAGCTTCATCATGGCCGAGAGCCATATAGGACACGACTCGCACATCAAGAGCAAGTGCGTGCTGGGCAACGGCGTCACCGTGGCCGGCGATGTGGAGATTGACGAGTGCGTCATCATCTCCAGCAATGCCATCGTGCACGAGGGCTGCCACATCGGTCGTTTCTCGCTCATCAAGGGCGGCACGCGCATCGGCTCCAATGTGCCTCCGTACGTGATTATAGCTCACAACCCCGCCACCTACTACGGCGTGAACGCTTACATCATGCGCCGCGACAACCGCTTCACCGAGGAGCTCGTGGACGATGCCGCCAAGGCCTACCGCCACATCTACCAGTGCGGGACGTCGGTGTTCAACGCCCTCAAGCGCATCGAGGCCGACATCGAGCCCAGCGAGTTGCGCGACAACATCCTGCGCTTCATCCGCGAGAACAATATGCGCATCGTGGGCGACACGTTCAACGACTATTGAGCGAAATTCGCAAAAACGACAAAAATAAGTCGGCCAAAATTTGGCCGACTTATTTTTTATGTCTAATTTTAGGGCGATGACAGATGAATTTCTGAAATATCTCGAGTGCGAAAAATGCGTGTCGCCGCACACGCTCCGCGCCTACGCCACCGACCTGCGCCTGTGGTGCGAACATGCCGGCGGCGAGCCCGACCTGCGCGACGTCAGCGTGGACGACCTGCGCTCGTGGGTGGTCAGCATGAGCGCAGACGGCGTGAGTCAGCGCAGCATACGCCGCCGCATCCAGGCCCTGCGCGCCTACTTCGCCTGGGCCATGCGCCGCCGCGGCCTGCGCACCAATCCTGCCGCCGAGCTGAGCCTCGCCAGGCTGCCGCGGCGTCTGCCCGACTTCATACGTCCCGACGAGACAGCCGCCGTGCTCGATGCTCCGTTGCCCGTGCCGGACGACTTCACAGCCGTGCGCGACCACGCCGTGCTGCTCCTGCTTTACGCCACCGGTATGCGCTCGGCCGAGCTGATAGGACTGCTCGATGCCGATGTGGATACTGCGCGCTGTGAACTGAAAGTGCTCGGAAAACGTAATAAAGAAAGAATAATCCCATTCGGCATGGAAGTGAGACAGACCATAGATACCTACCGCCGACTGCGCGACGCCACCGTGGGCTTCACGCCCGAGACGCTGTTCGTGCGCCCCGACGGACGTCCGCTGTACTATGGCCTCCTCAACAAGATAGTGCACGGCAGTCTGGACGGCGCCGTACACTCGCGCAAGCGCTCGCCCCACGTGCTGCGCCACTCCTTCGCCACCGACATGCTCAACAACGGCGCCGACATCAACGCCGTGCAGCGCCTGCTGGGCCACTCTTCGCTCGCTACTACACAGGTCTATACCCATCTGACCTATAGAGACATACAAAACAATTACGAACTCGCACATCCTCGTGCACAAAGAAAAGGAGGATAACATGGACATCCGCATTCAAGCAATCCACTTCGACATCGCCGAAGCCCTCACCGCGTTCATCAACAAAAAAGCCGAGCGTCTCGCCCGCCGCTTCCCCGATATAAGCGCCATAGACGCAACCCTCAAGGTCGTGAAGCCCGAAACGGCCATGAACAAGGAGGCTGTCGTGAAGGTGACAGTCCCCAACCGCGAGGATCACGTAGCCACCAAGGTGGCCGATACCTTCGAGGAGGCCATCGACCTCTGCCTCGAAGCCATCGAGCGCCAGCTCGAGAAGAGCAAGGGCAGATAAGCTCCGAACAGACGTCAAAAAAATAGGCAACTAACAAAGGAAATGTCCGATTATTTTTCGGGCATTTCTTTTTTTGCTATTTTTGCATGCGAAATCCTTTATCCTATGGCAGAGAAGATTATAAACCGATACTTTTTCCAATCTTTCCTTATCTTGACTTTCGTTGCCGTGGTAGTGTTTTTTGTTACGAACAGTACTCCGTGGCTTGGTGACGATACGATGTATCGCTTTAAAATTAATAAGGAGTTGGTAGTGTTTGAACGATATGGAGAACTCGTCACGTCTGATGAGAGTATTGAATTTGTATCGGATGTTAAGTCGTTGGTCGAGTCGCAGAATGAGCATTATATGCTGATTAACGGACGATATAGCTCGCATCTGATGGTTCAGACCGTATGCGGATTTATGGGACAGACTGTTTTTGCAATTTGTAACGCCATCGTGTGGATGTTGTTCATCTGTATGCTCCTTAAGCTATGTGGCAAAAATTGCGGGGATTGGCGTTCACTCTTTATGGTTGTCGTTCTGTCGTTTGTTTCATTTGTGTTCAAGTTTACTCCTTCTGTTCAGATCGGATATATCTGGATATTTACCCTGGCCCTGTGGTTTCTCAAACTATTATTTGGAAAAGAGCTTAACCGATGGTGCTCTGTTCCACTTTTTTTGCTGGGACTGATCGCCGGCAACGGAAACGAAACACTTTCGATAGGCCTTAGTGGAGCCTTGCTGCTATATCTCATAAAGAATGGTCGACATCTTTCCTTCCAGAAATGGCTTATGATTGCAGGCTATGGCCTCGGGACTCTTGTCATATTGTGCTCGCCCGGTTCATGGACAAGAGTGGGAGAGCTGGAGCCTCAGCCGTTCAGTAAGCTCGTAGGAGACTTTTTGCTTCACATCCCTGCGCTGTACGTTATGCTCGGAATCGTCGTTTACAGAAGTATTAAGCATCGGGAATCTCCTGTGTCGGTGATAGGTAAGTATTATGTGTTTTTTACAGCGTTGCTTCTGTGCATTGTGTTCTGCTGTATGGCACGAACCTTTGATTCCAGATCGCTTGCAGGAACCAACCTGATGGCGCTGGTTATAGCTGTGGCGATGCTGAAAGAAAAAAATATCAATTGTTCATGGATTGCATTGGGATGCGTGGCTCTCGTTGGTATATGCTACGTCCATTATCTGACAACAATCGGTCAGCGACACATTTTGGAGGAGGTTGAAAAACAATATTGCGCATCGGAGGATGGCTCGGTGTATGTCGATACCTGGCCGACTACGCCTTTAGTTACCAAGATTTTATATGTACCTCACCTATCGCTGTACTCGTATAATTCATGTAAGGACAGTTTTTATCGGGATTTCGCCCTTTTTGAAGCATATCTGCAAAAGAAATATGATGCGAAAAAGCCTTTGCGAATATATCCGAAATACCTTGAGGGACGGAAAGATGAATCGTTGAGATCGCAAATCGTAGAGTATTATCCGGGTATATATCTTGTGATTCTCCGTAAGGGTGATGAGCGTAAAGTTCATGTAGGCCGAGGCTTCGACTTTGGGTTGCTCGTTTTGCCTTACGACGTTTTTCAGCCTGTTCTCAACACGCCGGTAATGCAGGGATGCGACTGGAAAGCATACATTGTGTATGATGACATGTATCTTGTGCATAACACGCATGCTTACTTTGAATGAAGAGGGTGAAAAATGTATAAACAACCTCTGAATTTTGTTTTTTTGTTGTACCTTTGTATTGTTATGCCTGAGCTATGAAAAAACACAAGGTGCTGTTTGTGATTGAATCATTAGGTGGAGGCGGTGCCGAGAAGGTGCTGACGACGCTGTTGCGGCATCTTGACTATTCAAAATTTGAGGTAGGATTGCTGTCTATTGCCGATGGTGGAATTCATGAGGCGGAATTACCAAAAGATGTAAATTATTATAGCGCTTTGTCCCGTGAAAGGCAATCACACTGGTGGTATCGGCTGAAGCATCGCCTCATTCATCGTATTTTGCCCATGTGGCTCGTGAACAGGTGGATAATGCCACGTGGTTATGACACACATGTTGCTTTTGTAGAGGGTTTTGCAACAAAACTGGTTGCTGCCGGTCCCTCGTGCATACGCAAGATTGCCTGGGTGCATATCGACATAACTCTATTTCCGTGGACTGTGTCGACCGGTATATTCAAGGATAAGAGAGCCGAGGCTACGGCTTACTCAATGTATGATCGAGTCGTTACCGTCAGCCGTCAGCTGCGTGATAATTTTGCTGCCGCTTATGGAATCGATGCTGTTGCTGTATATAATCCATTGGACATAAAGGAAATATTGAAAGCTTCTGAGGAAGCGGTGGATTTCCCGGCGAAAAAAGCATTGCGCATCGTATCGGTAGGGCGGCTTGTAGTGCAGAAAGGATACGATCGTTTGATACGTTGCATGGCGCGTATGCGTGAGCGTGGCATGGATGTAGAGCTTGTGATTCTTGGTGAAGGTAACAGACGTCAGACGCTTGAACGGATTGTTCAGGAGGCCGGCCTGAACGGCATTGTTCATCTTGCGGGTTACAGGAACAATCCCTATCCGATAATGAAAACGGCTGATGTGTTTGTCTGTTCGTCTTTGCAGGAGGGGTTTAGCCTTGCGATAGCGGAAGCTATGGTGCTCGGACTTCCTGTCGTCAGCACGCGTTGCACGGGTCCCTCCGAATTGCTCGGAGAAGGGGAGTACGGATTATTGACAGACAATAGTGAGGACGCGCTGATGGACGGGCTGATAAAAATGGTTTCGGATGCTTTGTTGCGTGAGAGTTATAGCCGTCTGTCGCTTAGACGAGCTGCTGTTTTCGGTGTCGACGCGTCTGTCAGGCTGGTCGAGAGCATTTTAAAAGGAGATAACTTATGAAAATAGGAATCCTTACTCAGCCTCTTGGCCGCAACTATGGCGGTGTATTGCAGAACTGGGCGCTTCAGCAGGTGCTTGCCGACATGGGGCATGAGCCTGTGACGTTGCGCTTGCGCGAATTGCCACGTCGGAAGAGTCTGTATTATGCTGTGGACGCCGAGCTTCGTTATTATCTGAAAAAAGTATTCAGGCTTCCGGCGCATGATGTCGAAATAAGACAGCGCAAGCTGTTGCTGCCTTATCAAGAAATTATGCGTTTTGTGGATAATAGGGTGGCAACAACAAAGTGGTTGGACGGCCCTACGGAGAATGAGTTGTCGGCATATAGTTTTGATGCATATGTGGTGGGGAGCGATCAGGTGTGGCGTCCTATTTACAACAGAAATAATATGGAAGCCATGTTCTGCTCGTTTCTGTCGGCAGATAATCCTGCCGGACGTGTGGCATACGCCGCATCCTTCGGCGTGGATGAATGGGAGTATTCGGATACGCAGACACGAAAGATAGCAGATTGGCTGTCGTGCTTCTCTGCTGTTTCGGTTAGAGAGCAGTCGGGTGTGAATCTGTGTAAGATACATTTGGGCATAGACGTCACTCATGTTTTTGATCCGGCTCTATTGCTCGATTCAGATAGATATATCGGTCTGATAAATGAATATCCGGAATGTAAACTTCCCGAAAAACCATTTGCAGCTGTGTATATCCTGGATGATAACGAAAGCGTTAGTCGCAAGGTCAATAACTTGTGTACGGCACTGAATCTTGAACGTTACGACATCGGTTCGCGGCGCGATGGCAAGTATCCGTCTGTAGAAAATTGGCTTGCCGGAATTTCAGGCGCTTCATATGTGATTACGGATTCATTTCATGGTACAGCTTTTTCTTTGATTTTTCATAAGCCGTTTGTGATTTTGGAAAATAGCACGCGCGGCAATGACCGTATCCTTTCGTTATTGAATGCAGTTGGTGCCAAAGATAGACTGATTGGTGGCGACGTTATAGAGCTGCCGGTGTCGGCTACTACCGATTGGGATGCCATCACAGCTAAAATGTCGTCGTGGCGCAAACGTTCGGTTGATTTTCTTAAAAATGCACTGAAATGAATACGCCTAAGGTCTCGGTCGTGGTGCCGGTGTATAATGTCGAGAGATATATAGAGAAATGCGCACACAGCCTTTTCTCTCAGACCCTTGATGACATGGAGTATATTTTCGTGGATGACAAGAGCCCGGATAACTCTATTGCTTTGATGAAATCCGTTCTTGAGAAGTATCCACACCGCAGCCATCAGGTGCGTGTGATAACGATGGAACAAAACTCAAGGCAGGCGGCTGTCAGAGACCGTGGCGTATGGGCTGCCACAGGAGAATATATAATACACTGTGATCCTGACGACTGGGTCGATCCGGATTTTTACAGACGCCTGTATGATACGGCTAAGACCGGCGATTATGATATTGTGTGCAGCAATTATATTATGGAATGGGAAGGAAGGACTTGTCGGCCTGATGAAGAATTTGATTTGAAAAATCCGCATGAGGCGATATTTACTGACAGGTATTCATTCTTTTCGCTATGTATGTTTTTGGTGAAATCCGGATTGATTAAAGATAACAATATCCATTTTTATCAGAATGTGAATCTGATGGAAGACTGGGGTTTTCTGTTGCGCGTCCTTTTCTTTGCAAAGTCGGTTTCTTATGTCCCGGATGTTTATTACCATTACAGAAAAGATAATCCGGGATCGATAACAGCTCCCGGCAGGATGGAAGCACAGATAGATCAGCAACTGGATTGTATCGCCCGTCTGGATTCTTTTTTTCTGAAGCATGGAATTGGCAGAAATAAGGTTCTTGTGCTGATGCGTATGAAGCGTGATCTTAAAAATCGCTATCTGCATCGGGATAGTATCCGGAAATGGCGCAGGCTTTTTCCTGAGACGGCATACTATGAGTTCAGGCATTCGGAAGGTGGCACAGCTTATCGGTGGGCTTTTCTCTTGTCGCATATTTTTGGTAGCAATGTGATGAAACTGTTTTTGAAACTGAAAGGCTTATGATACCCAAACGCATTCATTATACATGGTTCAGCGGCGAAGAGATGCCGCCTAAAATCGCGGCCTGCTTAGAGTCCTGGAAAAAGCATCTTCCGGATTATGAATTTGTGTTATGGGACGCGGCTGCGGCGGCCGGGATCGGTTCCGTATTTGTGGACGAAGCTCTGTCGCATAAGAAGTGGGCCTATGCGGCTGATTATGTAAGGCTCTACGCTATTCATACTTATGGCGGAATATACCTTGATACGGATGTGATGCTTTACAAAAGTTTTGATTCCTTTCTTGATTGTGACGCTTTTATAGGTAGAGAAAATTCCGTTCATTTTGAGGACGGCATTACAGAATGCTACCTCTCTTCCCACTGTTTCGGCGCTCATGCCGGCAATGCGTTTATTAAGAAATGTCTTGATTATTATGCTGACAGGCATTTTGTACAGAGTCATGACGAATCTATGCCCAAAACATTGCGATACAATATGGTGCTGTTGCCATACATACAGAATGAGATTGCCAAGACTATGGGGCATGATGCTTCTGCGACTAAAAAGAATCAAATGGAGAAATTGCCGGGCCTGACAATATTTCCAAACCGTTATTTTGACCCCGGAAATTATGACCGCGACAGCTATTGCCGACATCTGGCACTCGGCTCCTGGCGTGAATATGAACAATATAATCCGAAACCTACGTTGGCGTATAAATTCCGTTGGCGTTGGGTCCGTCTGCTCCATGCGCTGCTTGGAAGAGACAAGTATGCTATAATCCGGCTACACTGAGAATATACTGCATGAGAACGTCCAATTCAGCCAAGAATTTAGTTGCGAGTATCTCGATATCCGTGGTGTCGATTATGCTCGGCTTCATCACCCGCAAGATATTTGTGGATGAGGTGGGTGTGGAATATCTTGGTTTGAACGGTCTGCTGTGCAATATATTGGGTGTCATGACTCTGATTGAGGGTGGTTTTGCAGGAAGCGTGACGTATCATTTATGTAAGCCCGTGGCACAGGACGACCGTCCGGCTATTCTTGCGCTGCTGCAACTGTATAAAAAGGTATACCGCTATATAGCGATAGGTGTCGCGGCTTTCGGTGTGGCGCTCTATCCTTTTCTTAAGTATTTTATCGCCGATATTTCGCAGCTTCAGTATGTAGGGATTGTATATGCGATTTTTCTGTTCAATTCGCTGATACAGTATTTCACAGCCTACAAATGGTCGTTAATCAACGTCAGCCAGAAGAACTACAAGCTCGCCGGTATTAATATGATATATCAGGTTGGCCTGAGTGTCGGCAAGATATTGGTGCTGTATTATACGAAAGACTATATATTGTATCTTGTGGTCGAGTCAATATTTGGAATAGGCCTCAATGTGGCGATGGTCAGAAAATGTAATAAAATGTATTCTTACGTCGTCAATGCTCCAAAGTATAAGGTTGACAAAAAGGTAAAGAACAGCATAATTACAAACATGAAGGCTCTGTTCTGGCATCAGCTGGGAGGATACTTCGTGCATTCTACTGACAATATCGTGATTTCTGCATACATTGGCGTAGGTATTGTCGGATTGTATTCCAATTATACGTTGCTCATTTCCACAATCAAAGGGTTTGCCTCGCAGGCGCTGAGCAGTTTTTCGGACAGCGTGGGACACCTTATCGCTTCTGAGTCCAATGAATATGCCTATAATATATTCAAGACTATTTTCTTTGTGAATTTCCTGTGTACCTCTGTCCCCATCATCATTATATCGACTTCAATTCAGCCGTTCATCTCGTTTTGGCTCGGCTCTGAGTATCAGCTGTCGACTGCAATATTGGCCATAATATTGGTTAACTTTTATGTTGAGGGAATGCGTCGCGCATCATACATATTCAAAGTCAAGAGTGGCATCTTTACGCAAGACAAATACACCCCGCTGATTCAAGGCTTGCTCAACTTCGGAATGTCGCTGTTGTTTGTGCGTTACTGGGGGCTGGCCGGTGTGTTGGCGGCTACGGCTATCAGTATGTTTGCCATCTCTTTCTGGCAGTGGCCGCGCCTTATCTACAAATACACTTTCCACCGCAGCGTCTGGCCATATTTTCGCCGTTACGCCGCCTATACGGCTGTATTCGGCGTGGCTTTGGGCTTGTCGCTGCTGATATGCAGCTTCGTGCATATGGGGCCGCATCTCTTGCAGGCCGTTTGCAACGGAGTCATTTCACTGCTGGTTACGTGTGCGCTGTATTTCGTCGTCTTCCGGCGGACGGCGGAGTTCAGGTCGCTTAAGGCGCATGCCGCCATGCTGCATATCCCGTTCCTGCATCGCGGCTGAATTCTATTTTGATACTCTGAAAATAATCCGTAATTTTGCAGCTGTATGAAAAACAGGTTTCTGATGCTGTTTCTGGCGGCCATAGCCGCCGTTTCGGCGTATGCTGCAAAGGTCGACACGCTCAGCGTGCCGGCGAAGTTTATTCCCGGACCGATGAAGGTGAGCGTGGTGGTGCCCGATGCGGCTGCGGCCGACACGGCGCGGCGCTTCCCCGTGGTGTTCATTCTTAACGGTCATGGCGGCGACTATTCGTCGTGGCTTAAGATTACGCGCAAGGACCTCCCGGACCTTGCCGACCGCTTCGGCATGGTGTTCGTGCTGCCCGACGGTCGCAATTCCTGGTACTGGGACAGCCCGGAGCGCCCCGAGATGCAGATGGAGAGCTTTTTCGTGAAGGAACTCGTGCCCTTTGTGGACGCTACGCTGCCAGTGATACGCCGTGCCGACAAGCGGGCCATCACCGGCCTGAGCATGGGCGGCCACGGCGCGCTCATGCTTGCGATGCGCCATCCCGACATCTGGCGCAATGCCGGTTCAATGAGTGGCGGAGTCGACATTCGCCCTTTCCCCAAGAGTTGGAACATGGCCGAGCTGATCGGTCCGCTGTCGGAACGTTGGGACGATTACACAGTGGTCGGACAGATCGGGCGGCTTAAGCCCGGAATGCTGAACATCACCTTCGACTGCGGCGTGGACGATTTCTTCGCCGCCGTGAACCGTCAGCTCCACCAGAGCTTGCTTGAAGCCGGAATCCCCCACGACTATACCGAACGTCCCGGCCGCCACAGCCATGCCTACTGGGCCAACTCGATTCTCTATCATCTTCTTTTCTTCAACGAGGCCTTTGCCCGCGCCGACGGCAGAAAATGATTCTACGCGAGCTTGACATAACGAATTTCAAGAACATCGCGCGGGCGCGCCTTGAGTTCTCTCCGAGGGTCAACTGCCTGCTGGGCGACAACGGCATGGGCAAGAGCAACCTGCTCGACGCGCTGTATCTGCTCAGCTTCACGAAGAGCTTCACCGGCGCGCCGGACCCCATGCTGGTGCGCACCGGCGAGGACTTCGCCATCGTGCGCGGCTGCTATGAGCGTCTCGGGCAGCCCGAGGAGATAATCGCCGGCCTTCAGCCCGGACGCCGCAAGAGCTTCAAGCGCGGCGGAAAGGAATACCGCCGCATAAGTGCCCACATCGGCCTGCTGCCGCTTGTGATGGTCAGTCCGGCCGATATGGAGCTGATAGGCGGCGCGGGCGACGAACGCCGCCGCTTCATGGACATGGTCATCAGTCAGAGCGATGCCCGCTACCTCGACGCCGTCATGCGCTACGGTCGTCTGCTCGAGCAGCGCAACCGCCTGCTGCGCGACGGCGCCAACGATGCCGGACTTTTCGAGGCGATAGATTTCCAGATGGACGCTGCGGCTGCTGTCATCTCCGCCGCGCGCCACGCGTGGGTGAAGGAGCTTGGCTCAGTGTTCTCGCGCTACTATCGGGCCATTTCCGGCTCGCCGGAGCAGGCAGCCGTCGGCCTTCAGAGCCATCTGCAGCCCGACGGCCCGGGACTGGAAGCATTGCTCCGCGAGAGATTCTCCCGCGACACCATGCTGCGCCACACCTCCGTCGGGCCGCACCGCGACGACCTCGAACTAACCCTCGACGGCCTGCCCGTGCGCCGCACGGCCTCGCAGGGGCAGTGCAAGACGTTCACCATCGCACTGCGTCTCGCGCAGTACGATTTCCTGCGCCGCGCCTGCGGCCTGCGGCCTCTGCTTCTGCTTGACGATATTTTCGACAAGCTGGACGCCGGCCGCGTCGGCCGCATCATCCAGACGGTGGCCGCCGAAAGTTTCGGACAGATATTCATTACCGATACCAACCGCAGCCACCTCGACGAGATTGTATCCTTCATGGACAGCGACCACCGCCTCTGGCATGTGTCCGGCGGCGAATTCAGCGTTATCGACTCATGAAGCGCAGCGAACCCGAAAGCATAGGCTGCCTCTGGGAGCGATATGTAGAATCCTGCGGCCTGCGCGACAGCTATGAGCTGCAGCGCGTCAGCTACCTCTGGCCCGAAGTCATGGGGCCGGCCGTCAACCGCCGCACTGCCCGTCGCTGGACCGACGGCTCGGTGCTCCATGTCGTCATCACGTCGGCTCCCCTCAAGAGCGAACTCGGCATGATGCGCAGGGACATAGTTGCGCGGCTCAACCAAGCCGCCGGCCGCGAAGTACTCACCGATATTGTATTTCACTGATGAGCAACAAATCACCCGAAGCCGCCTTCGGCTTCCGCCACCGCCAGTCCGTGCAGCTGCGCTTTATCGACATCGACCCCCTGGGTCATGTCAACAATGCCGTGTATTTCCAGCTTATGGATTTGGCGAAGTACAAGTATTTCAGCGCCCTGGGCGGCGTACTCGACGGCGACATCACCGTGGTGGTAGTCAACGTAAACTGCGACTTCTACAGTCCGGCCTACCTTGACGAACCTCTTGAGGTACTGACGGCGGTCGAGAGCATCGGCGACAAGTCGCTGCGCCTGGAGCAGCGTGTGGTCGACCCCGCCTCGGGCGACGTCAAGTGCGTGTGCCGCACTGTTATGGCCGGTTTCGACCGTGTTGCTGTGCGTGGCGTCGAGATACCCGCCGACTGGCACCGCCGCATTTCAGCCTTTGAAGGGCGCGAAATGTAGGGCGTATCTGCCTGTATATTGCCATTCGTTTGCGTTTCTCGCGCGAAATACTTAATTTTGCGCGGAGAAACGCAATATTTATATCATTTTACTCTTGCTCTATGAAGAAAACTCTACTCATTGCTTTTATGGCCGCCGCGGCCGTGCCGGCTTATCCGCTGACTGCGGCATTCTCCTCCGATGCGGCAGACCGTCAGGTCTACGTCAACGGCTTCGACAGCGAGTCCGACCTTGAGGGCTGGACACTCGACCCCGCATGGAGCCTCACGGAAAATGTATCCATCTACGGCGCCGACGTCAAGCCGTTCAGTTCGGTTGACCCGTCGAGCAAGCTGTCGGCCGGCTGCGACGTCTGGAAAGTGACTAAGGCGGCCATGACGTCGCCGCTGATCGAGGTGCCGGCCGGAGCGTTCCTGAGGTTTTACGCCGCATTCTCCGAGATATGGGGCGTTTACGGCCATTTGGAAGTTACCGTGATTGACGGCACGGACCGTAAGCTGTTGCTCAACTCGTTCCTGTGGAGCCAGGAGGACGGCAACGACGGCGACCGGTGGGTGCCGTTCAAGTACGACATCAGCGCCTACGCCGGACGTAAGGTGCAGTTTGAGTTCTGCTATGTCGACGCGGGCGGCGGTGAGAATGTCTATGTCGACGGTCTCGCCATCACCGTTCCCGACACTTCGGCCGACTCGTCCGTGACGATATCCGAGGGACAGAGCGTCACGTTCGCCGACCTCTCCGACGGCGCCACCGAGTGGCACTGGACTTTTGCCGGAGGCACACCTGCCGAGAGCAACGAGAAGAATCCCACCGTCACATACGCCGTGGGCGGCGACTATGACGTTACGCTGACCGTCGGCGACGGTTCCGGCGCCACCGCCACAGCCGAGCGCAAGGCCTATGTGCATGTGCGCAAGGAGCAGGCCAAGGCTCTGATTGGCCGTCCCGAAGGCACGTACTATTCGCCCTGGGCCATGTACTATGTGCCCGTCGGCACTCCTGTCACCTACCGCGACCTCAGCACCGGCAATCCCACCGAATGGCTCTGGATGCTGCCGGGCACCGAGGAGGGCACCTGCACCGAGCAGCATGCCACTGTCACCTATAAGGAGGAAGGCCTTTTCGGTATCAAGCTGCATGCGGCCAATGAGGCCGGCGGCACGGATGACGAGTACGTGGACGCCGTGCAGGCTGGCGGCTCGCAGTACGTATGGAACATAACCCCGCAGGAAAATCCTGATATAGACGTGATAGCTCTCGGCTGGTATGGCAATTACGCCGGCAGCAACTACCTCGGCATGGACCGTTTTGCCGAGCACTTCGAGGGACCTGCGGCTGCCGCGACTGTCGACGGTGTTCAGGCTTACTTCGGCAAGGCCACGGTAGTTCCGGCCAGCGCTGATTATCCTGTGACTGTGAGCATCGCGTTCCCGGCAGCCGACGGCACTCCCGGCGAAATCGTCGCCACGGCTTCGCTGAAAGCATCCGAGCTTGTCGACGGCAGTGACGACTACAGCCCCACTACTTTCACTTTCGCCTCGCCTGTGGCAATCGCCAAGGGTCAGGACTTCTTCGTGGTAATAGGCCCGTTCCCGACCAACGAGAATCCGGACGACTATTCCACCGACGATATCGCGCTCTATTGCTCGCCGCGCGTCGACGACCCTTCGGAGCGTGAGGCCACAATGTGGCATTTCCTGCTCGACGCGAATCCCGACTATACCTTCGCCGAGACCGGCAAATGGATTAAGCAGAGCGATGACCCGGGTTCGATTGCCATCACTCCCCATCTCACGTTCGAGCGCAAGCAGGATGGAATTGTCGACATATTCCACGACGCGTCGGAGCCTGTGCGTGTGGTCCGCGAGGGCGATAATCTTGTGGCCGACGGCCCCATCGCCGTCTACACGGTCGGCGGCGTTATCGTGGCCCGCGGCGAAGGCCGCGTTGGCATAGCTTCTCTGGAGCCGGGCGTCTACATCGTTCGCACCGCCGCCGGAGCCTGCCGCATAGTCCACTGACGGATATCCCGTTAATACAGAAGCAGGGCTGCATCCCGAAAGATGCAGCCCTGCTTGGTATTTGGGAGAATTCAGTTCTTAGAGATACTTCGAGAAGTCGGCGTTGCGCATGTCGCCGGTCTCGTTGAAGGCATTGTGGAACTCGTAGGCCGCGCGCAGCGTGTGGGGTGTCTGTCCGTTCTTGCCGGCGTGCAGGTAGTCGAGCAGCAGCGGGCGGTAGTCGGGATGCGCGCAGTTGTTGATTATGGCCTCGGCGCGCTGTATGGGATCCTTGTGGCGCAGGTCGGCGATGCCCTGGTCGGTAACGACGATGTCCACGCTGTGCTCGCTGTGGTCGCAGTGGGCCACCATCGGCACGATGTTGCTTATCACGCCGCCCTTGCTGACGCTGGGGCAGGAGAAGATGCTGAGGAAGGCGTTGCGGGTGAAGTCGCCGCTGCCGCCGATGCCGTTCATCATGCGTGTGCCCAGCACGTGCGTGGAGTTGACACAGCCGAAGATGTCGGTCTCGATGGCCGTGTTCATGGCTATGACGCCGAGTCGGCGTATCACCTCCGGGTTGTTGCTTATCTCGGCCGGACGCAGCACGATTTTGTCGTGGAAGTATTTCAGGTCGTGGAAGAGCTCTTCCTCGGTCTGGTCGGAGAACGTCATGGAGCACGTCGAGGCGAAGGTGCACTTGCCTTTCTTCAGCAGTTCGAGCACGGCGTCCTGTATCACCTCGGTGTACATCATGAAGTTGGGCAGACGTGTGCTTTCGCCGAGGTCGTAGAGCACGGCGTTGGCAACATTGCCCACACCACTCTGCAGGGGCAGGAACTCCTTGGGCAGGCGTCCGCTTTCGTACTCGCTGATGAGGAAGCGCACCACGTTGCTGCCTATCTGCTTGCTTATCTCGTCGGGCGCGGTGAAGGGCTTCACGCCGTCGTAGCTCTCGGTCTTCACGATGCCCACGATCTTGGAGGGGTCGACTTTGAGCACGGGCGAGCCGATGCGGTCGTTGGCCTTGTAGATGGGTATCTCGCGGCGCAGAGGCGGGTCCAGAGGCGTGTAGATGTCGTGCATGCCCAGCAGGCTCTCGGGAAGCTTGCTGTTCAGCTCGATGAAGATGCGGTCGGCCAGTGCGGCGTATGTCGCCACGTTGCCGCATCCGCATCCGAGCACGATTTCTCCGTCGGGGCTTACGTGTGCGGCTTCGATGATGGCCCAGTCGAGCTTGCCGTAGAATCCGTAACGCATTTCCTGTGCCATCTCGGAGAGGTGACGGTCGAAGTAGTGCGCGTCGTGCGCGTTGATGCGTTTGCGCAGGTCGGGCAGGTTCTGGTAGGGGGCGCGCATATTGATGGCGTTCGCGCGGGCCAGCATGCCGTCATATTTGTCGCTTGTGGAGGCGCCGGTGAAGATGTTTACTTTGAAAGGACGCCCTTCGGCATGCTCCTTTTCTGCCTTGGCGGCGAGTGCCTGCGATATGAACTTCGGCGAGCCGGGGGCGGTGAAGCCCGAAGAACCTATGCTGTCGCCATCCTTGATCAAAGCGGCAGCTTCTTCTGCCGTGATGTAGTTAAAAGCCATTGGAGAATGTGAGTTTTCAAGGTTTACACATTGTGCGTACCGCACATTTTTTGTAATTTTGCGCAAAAGTAATAATTATTGTGTTACTGCACAAATATTTTGTCCTTAAATGACAGAAAATCATCCTTGCGGCATAACTCCGCATCGCTTATACATAGAGACTTACGGCTGCCAGATGAATGTGGCCGACAGTGAAGTTGTGGCCTCCGTCATGCAGATGGCAGGCTATGAGCTTGCCGACGACGTGGCCGATGCCGACGCCGTTTTGCTCAACACTTGTTCCATACGCGACAACGCCGAGCAGAAGATTGTCGCCCGCCTGCAATATCTCGCCTCTCTGCGCCGCAAGCGCCCCGGTGGTCTGATAATCGGCGTCATAGGCTGTATGGCCGAAAGACTTCAGCAGGAGCTTATCGAGCGCCACGGCGTCGACCTGGTTGCCGGACCTGATTCCTATCTTGACCTGCCTGCGCTCTTTGCCTCGGCCGAGGCCGGAGAGAAGGCCATCAACGTGGAGCTGAGCACCACCGAGACCTACCGCGACATAGTCCCCGTTCGCATCGGTGGCGCAAGGGTGGGGGGCTTTGTCAGCATCATGCGCGGATGCAACAATTTCTGCTCATATTGCATCGTGCCCTATACCCGAGGCCGAGAGCGCTCGCGGCCCGTCGAGAGTATTCTCCGCGAGATTGCCGACCTGCGCGCCCGTGGATTCAAAGAGGTGACTTTGCTCGGGCAGAATGTCAACAGCTACTGCGCCAAGGGCGAAGGCCCCGACGGTGCCGACGTCAGCTTCGCCGCGCTGCTCGAGGCCGTGGCCGATGCTGCTCCCGACATGCGCATACGCTTCACCACATCCCATCCCAAGGACATGAGCCACGAGACTCTCGTTGCCATGGCCGCGCATCCCAATATCTGCCGCCACATCCATCTGCCCGTGCAGAGTGGCAGCAACTCCGTGCTCAAGGCCATGAACCGCAAGTACACCCGCGAGTGGTATCTCGAGCGTGTGGCCGACATACGCGCCACGCTCCCCGACTGTTCCATCACCACCGATCTCTTCACCGGTTTCCACGGCGAGACAGAGGAGGACTTCGGCCAGACCCTCGACCTTATGCGTAGCGTCGGCTTCGACTCGGCGTTCATGTTCAAGTACTCCGAGCGTCCCGGCACACTGGCCGCCCGCACCATGCCCGACAATGTGCCGGAAGAGGTGAAGATTGACCGCCTCAACCGCATGATTGCCCTTCAGAACGAGCTGTCGGCCGAAAGCAACCGCCGCGATGTCGGCCGTGAGTTCGATGTGCTTGTGGAGGGCGTGAGCCGACGCAGCACCGAGCAGTGGGTGGGCCGCACGTCGCAGAACAAGACATGCGTCTTCCCCCGTGGCGGTTTCCGCACAGGCGACACCGTGCGCGTCAGGGTCGTGGACTCCACCTCGGCAACCCTTATCTGCACTCTCGTATGAAGATAGGCAGCGTCGACCTTGGAGAGCGCCCCGTGGCTCTGGCGCCGATGGAGGACGTCACCGACGCCTCTTTCCGCCTTATATGCAAGGAGATGGGCGCCGACATGACTTATTCGGAGTTCGTGTCGGCCGACGCCCTCATCCGCAATATCGCCGCCACGACGCGTAAGCTTGAGATTCATCCCGCCGAACGCCCAACGGCCATTCAGATCTATGGCCGCGACGTCGACTCGATGGTGGAGGCCGCCCGCATAGTTGAGCAGGCGCACCCCGACATCATAGACATCAATTTCGGCTGCCCCGTCAAGAAGGTTGCCGGCAAGGGCGCCGGAGCCGGCATGCTCCGCGATATTCCGCGCATGCTGGAAATCACCCGTGCGGTGGTGCGGGCCGTCGCCCTCCCTGTCACGGTGAAGACACGTTTGGGCTGGGACCACGATTCTCGCATCATCGTCGACCTCGCCGAGCAGCTCCAGGACTGCGGCATCGCCGCGCTGACGGTTCACGGCCGCACGCGCTCGCAGATGTACACCGGTCAGGCCGACTGGGAGATGATGGCTCGCGTCCGGGAGAATCCCCGCCTGCGCATCCCCCTCATAGGCAACGGCGACATCTGCACCGGCGAGGACGCCCGCCGTGCTTTCGACGTCTACGGCGTCGACGGCATAATGGTGGGACGTGCATCCATCGGTGCGCCGTGGGTGTTCCGCGACATCCGTCGTGCGCTCGCTCCCGCCGGCGCCGACGTGCCTCCGCCACTATCTCCTGCCGAAAAGCTCGCCTGCCTGCGCCGTCAGATATCCGAGAGCATCGAGCGCATCGACGACTATCGGGGCATCCTCCATATCCGCCGCCATCTGGCCGCATCTCCGCTGTTCAAGGGCATTCCCGACTTCCGGGCCACGCGCATAGCCATGTTGCAGGCGCCCACGCCCGACGCTCTCGAGGCCATACTTACCCATATCGAAGAAAATATATTACCCACACTTCAATGATTTTTAAACACTTATATGCCGTCCTCACGGCGGTAGCCTTTCTGCTTGCCTGTCCGCAGCGCGCACTGGCTGCCGACCCCCGCACCACTGCGGCCGGCAGCTTCAGCGCCGTGCAGGTGGCAGGAGCTTTGCCCGTAGAGCTTCGTCAGGTGCCCGACTCGGCCGGAATAGTCATCATATCGGCTTCCGAAAGGGCGCTTCCGTTTGTGAAGGTGTCCAATACTGACGGTACGCTTTGCATACATTTCGACGGCCACGGCCGCGACCTGCCTCTCGCATCGGAGGTGCGCGCCATACGCGCCTACTACGGCCACGACATGAGGCAGCTCCTGCTCACGGGCAGTTGCCGCGTGGCAGCCGCCGGCATGCACACGTCCGACGACCTCACCGTAGTAGTTACGGGAGGCGGCTCGCTGACACTCGACCGCATTGACTGCCGCAACTTTACGGCCAGCCTTACCGGCAGCGGGCGTATCGGCCTGAACGGTCTGCGCACGCGCAATGCCGGCACATCCGTGGCCGGCAGCGGCTCCTTGTCGGCCGCCGGTATTGACGCCACGGCCTTCAACTGCACCATCAGCGGCAGCGGCTCGGCGTCCGTGGAGGGACATGTGGCCGATGCGTCGCTGGCTCTGCGCGGCAGCGGACAGCTGAATGCCTCCTCTCTCATGGCCGGCGCTCTTGACATCAGCGTCACCGGCAGCGGTACGGTCAGCTACAATCGCGTCGCAAAAGAAGTGAAAATAATATCCGGCCACGATAACGGTGGCACAGTAACCTATCGGCAATGAAGCGATTACTACTTACTCTCGCGGTGCTCATGAGTATGCTCGCAGCAGCCGCACAGACCAAAAACTATGCCCTGAAGCTTGACGATTTCGCCGAGCTCAGCGTCACCGACGGCATCAACGTGGTGTATCACGTCATGCCCGATTCGGCCGGCTACGTCACCTTCACGTGCGACCAGCCTATGGCCGACAAGCTCATGTTCACAAGCGGCAAGAAACGCCTGAAGATACAGGTGGCTTTCGACGACAGCGGCCCCATTCCGGGCCTGCCTACGGTCCACGCATATTCTTCGGCTATAGACAAGATTGAGAACGCCGGCGACAGCACCCTCGTGGTGCGTCTGGCCGGGCCGCAGACCAAGCTGAAGCTGCGCGTCGTTGGCAACGGCACCATGATTGTCCACGACATCTATGCCAACAGCGTCGATGCCGGCATATCCACCGGCCACGGCCATCTGGTGCTCAACGGCCGTGCCGCGCGTCTTAAACTCGTCAACATCGGCACCGGTCCCATCGAGGCCGGCGGTGTCGACGCCAAGGAGGTGCGCTGCTGGGCAGTCGGCACCGGTCCCATCGACTGCTCTCCGTCCGAGAGCCTTACCGTGCTCGGCGCGGGCTCAGGCAAGGTCTACTACAAGGGCAAGCCTGAAAAAATCACCAACAGGTCGATCGGCGTGAAGACCATCCCGGTGGATTGAGTGCAGGAAGGAGGTTGAGTTGAGCACGCTGAAGCAACGCACGGCCGGCACGCTGAAGTGGAATGTCATAGACAGGGTTTCCACCCAGCTGCTGTATGCCGTCACGGGCATTGTCCTGGCGCGCGTGCTCTCGCAGGAGGACTTCGGTCTGGTGGGTGCCGTGCTTGTATTTCAGGCTTTTGCGTCGCTGCTTGTCGATTCCGGCTTCGGCCACGCACTCCTGCAGCGCAAGGCTCCGACACAGCTCGACTACAGCACCATCCTGTGGTTCAACATGCTCATGAGCGTATTGCTCTATGCCGTGGCATGGGTGTGCGCCCCCCTCATAGCCGACTGCTTCGGCGGCGACAGGCGCATCGTCGGCCTGACGCGTGTCATGTTCCTGGCGCTCCCGGTCAACTCCTCGTCGTCCGTGCAGTGCTATCGCCTTATCAAGCGCATGGATGTCAAGATGATAGCCGTTGCCAATTCGCTCGGCATCATGGCGGGCGCCATCGCCGGCATCTCCCTTGCGCTTAAAGGCTTCGGAGCATGGGCCATCGTGTGGCAGACCATCGTCCTCAGCGTCGTCAAAAGCGGCACCCTGTGGCTCACCGAGCGCTGGAGGCCGTCTATGGTCCTGCGTCTCGACATTCTGCGCAGCTACTGGACCATCGGCAGCCGCATGCTCTTCACCTCCTTCATGAACACGCTGTTCCAGAACGTCTACTCGTTCTTCGTCGGCAACCGATCGGGTCTTGTCTCGCTGGGCTACTACACTCAGAGCGACAAGTGGAGCAAGATGGGCGTCTCCAGTATCTCTCAGGTGCTCACATCGTCGTTCCTGCCCACACTCTCGGCCGTGCAGGACGAGCCGGAGCGTTTCCGCCACATCGTGGCGCGCATGAACCGCTTCACGGGCTATCTGCTCTTCCCGGCCACCCTCGGCCTGGCAGCCCTCGCCACTCCCGTGTTTCATACTTTTTTCGGCACCAAGTGGGACCCATCCATCGTGCTGTTCCAGATGCTGCTCGTGCGCGGCATCTTCACGGTGCTGAATGCGCTGTACACCAACTATCTCCTGGCTCTCTCGCATGCCCGCGCCATCTTCTGGCTCGAGGTGCTGCGCGACGGCACCGCCCTGGTGGCTCTGGCCGCCACGCTGCCGTTCATGGCCTGGAGTACGCCGGCCGACCCCGTGGCCGGTCTGCGCATCATGCTCTGGGGGCAGCTGGCTGCTTCGGCCTTAACGTGGGTCGTGACGCTTGTCGTCACCTGCCGCGCCGTGCATACCGGCGTCTTCGCCTTCGTGCGCGACCTCGCCCCCTACGCCACGCTCACGCTCGCAATCATTCCCGTGCTGTTCCTCGTCGGCGGACTTGTGCCGACTCCGGCCGGACGCTTTGTGACTGAGACTCTCGTGGCCGTGCTGTTCTACATCGGCGCCAACGCCCTGGCCGGCTCCGTGATCCAGCGCGAAGTGTTCGCCCACTTCTCCCGCTGAAATGTAGGCATGCACCACTCAACAAAACGAAAAATGTAATAAACTGAAAAAATGGAAAAGAAAGACCTCCGCATAGTATTCCTCGGCACTCCCGAGTTCGCAGTAGAAAGCCTCCGCCGCATCCTCGACGAAGGCTACAACGTCGTCGGCGTCGTCACCATGCCCGACAAAATCGCCGGACGCGGCCACAAGCTTATTCACTCTGCCGTCAAGGATTTCGCACTCTCCCGCGGCCTGCACATCATGCAGCCCGAGAAGCTCAAGGACGAGGCCTTCGTTGAGGAGTTGCGCTCGCTGCATGCCGACCTCTTCGTCGTCATCGCGTTCCGAATGCTCCCGGAGGTCGTCTGGGGCATGCCGCCGCTGGGCACTTTCAATCTCCACGCCTCGCTCCTGCCTCGCTACCGCGGCGCCGCGCCCATCAACCGTGCCGTCATGAACGGCGACACCGAGACGGGCGTCACCACTTTCTTCCTACAGCAGGGCATGGACACGGGCGACATCCTTCGCCAGGAACGCATCGCCATAGGCCCGGACGAGGACGCCGGCAGCGTTCACGACCGCCTTATGATGCTGGGCGCCGACCTTACGCTCGATACCATTCGCCACATTGTGGCCGGCGACCTCCGTCCCGTCCCGCAGGACGAATTGCTCAAGCACGAACCGGCCACGCCCGCCCCGAAGATTTTCAAGGAGACATGCCGCATCGACTGGACTCTACCGGCCGCCACCCTGCACAACCATGTGCGCGGTCTCGCGCCGTACCCTGCGGCCTGGACGGTCCTCCGCGATTCCGAGGGCAACGAGACGGAGCTTCAGGTGTTCGCCGTGCGTGTCCTGCCCGGCGAGACGTCCTCGCAGCCCGCGGGCACTCTGCTTGTGCGCAACGACGGACGCATGGCCGTAGCCACGGCCGACGGCCTCGTGCTTGAGATACTCGAGCTACGCGCAGCCGGCCGCAGGCGTATGCCCGCGGCCGACTATCTGCGCGGCGCCCGCCTCGGCGGCCCCGCTTGCCTGGTGTAATCCAGGCGTTATAATCCTCCGAGCTTGTTGGCTATCGCCGACACGCCCAGTATCATGCCGGCTATGCACAGCAGCAGCGTTACGCCCAGAAATATCAGTATGGCTTTCGTTGTACGTTTCATTGCTTTGAGAGATAAGTGTTATACATGTCGGCGAGCTCTTCCGGACCCACGCGCAGCAGCTGGAGCTGACGGAACATCCGTTCCAGACCGCCGCCGTCGATGAACTCGCGGCGCCGCATTGCCACGATGTTTTCCGCGGCTCCTTCGGCCACGTAGAAGCCCATGCCGCGCCGGTTGTAGATGATGCCTGCCGCTGCAAGCTGCTCGTAGGCGCGCATCACGGTGTTCACGTTCACCATCACCCTTGCCGCGTATTCCCGCACTGAGGGTATGCGGCTGTCAGGCAGCATTGTGCCCGCTGCGATGGCGTCGGCGATGGCGTCGGCTATCTGCAGGTAAATCGCACGGTTATTGTCGTTGAACTCCATTATTACATTCGCTGTATTATCTCCTCCTCGCGCATGCGGTAGTAGGTGGTGATGTAGGCGAAGAGGGTGCAGATTATCATGTAAACTATGATGCCGGTGTGGATTGCGCTCACGGACATTGTGATGCCGGAGATAATCAGGTGCTCCTTGAACAGTTCTGCCACAAAGCCTGCGGCGAAGCCGAATACGAATTCCAGCACGAAACATGCGGCTATTGTCTTCAGGAAGGCGTTCTTCAGCCACACGGCGCTGCCCAGCACGTAGAACGACTGCCATGTCACGAGCGTCATCAGCAGTATGTCTACGGGAAACAGATTCGCGCCGTCCACCTCCTGGAAACTGCACAGCGCGGTCCACCAGCCCGTTACCGGTACCAGTCCGGCATCGAAAATATATTCGCCGCCGACCACGCGCACAAATTCGGCGATGTACCAGGCTATGATGACGGCCACCGTCACGCCTACGACACTGATGACGAAGCGCGAGGCGAATTTTTCAAGGGTCGACGCCGGCGACATCAGCTGGTTCAGGCGCTCGCCCGGCGTGGCGTAGCCCTGCATGAAGTGCGACGCTCCGAGCGTGGTGAATATCGAGGTGCTCATCCAGCACACATAGGTGATGGCTATGTTCTGGGCGCTCACTGAGTGTCCGCTGGCGTGGTAGACCACCCATGCGAAAAACAGGTTGATTGCGGCCATCACTGCCACCATGGCCAGGATGCGCCACAGCCATGTCGACAGCTCCATGCGCAGGTCGCGCCGAAGCACTGCGCCGAAGCGGCGCGGGCAGAAGTCTATTGAGTTCATTGGTTGTCCTCCTTTCCGAAAATTTCGGCCATCGCGTCGGGACGCGTCGAGGCCAGTTCAAACAGGCATTCCAGGTTTATCTCCGTGTCGTAGCTGCCGTCGTTGAGCAGCACGGCCGAGTAGCCGCCGGGTGCCGGCTGCGAGTACAGCGCGCGCTCGGTGATGGTCGGATCGCTGCTGTGGACGAATGCCAGGCGGCGGTTGATGTCAAGCGTCGACGCGTTCAGCAGCATGCGCTCGCTGTCGGTGATGAGCACGTGGTCCAGCAGCGTGTCTATGTCGCGCACCTGATGGGTGGAGATCACTATCGTGCGGCTGTCGTCAAGACTTGCCGCCACGAAGCGCCTGAATGCCATCTTGCCGGGGATGTCGAGGCCGTTGGTCGGCTCGTCCATCAGCACCAGGCTCGTGTTGCATGCCAGCGCGAAGCTCATGAACACCTTCTTGCGCTGACCCATCGAGAGGTTCGTCAGCTTGTAGGGCATGGCCTCGTCTATCTCGAAGGTGGCGAGATGGCGCTTCAGGTCGTCGTAGCTGAAGTTGGGATACAGCGGCGCGTTTATGCGCACGTAGTCGCGCAGCGAGATTGCCGGCAACTCCATCTCCTCGGGCACGAGAAACATGTCGGTGAGCGTCTGCGGCAGGCGCTTGCGGGTGTCGGTGCCGTTCAGCAGCACGCGGCCGCTGTCGGGTGTCAGCAGTCCGGCTATCAGGTAGAGCAGGGTGCTTTTTCCTACGCCGTTGCGGCCCAGCAGGCCGTACACGGCTCCGGGTGCCAGCTCCAGCGAGAGCCCGTTCACGGCAGCCTTGTTGCGCCCCGGGTACTTGAACGAAAGATTTTCTATACTGACCATATTTGTTAGATTAGGCAGATTAATACCAGCAGCAATACGCTAAGGAAGCTAAGGATTGTGGCTCCGAAGCCGGCGGTGGCGATTATGGAGGCTGCAAGAATCATAATGCGGTGTTGTGGGTTAATAGTGTAATAGTGTCGTATGACACTGCAAAGGTACGAATACTTTTTTATTCACCAAATTTTTTCTCAAATTTTTTTCATTTAATTTTTTTTGTGCTTACAGGGCGCCCCTTTACACTTAATTAATACGGCGAAACGCCCTCTCGGGCGTTTAAGATACAGTGATGCGGGCAGCCGCATCTCCTCATTTGGTATCAACTTCTACATGCCGAGTAGTGATACTGGGTATTTAGGCTCTCATAAATAAATAGTTGAAACGTGGCAAAGGGTGCCCTTCGGGACACCCTTTGTTTACGTATGCGTGCGTTCTTCTTTGTTATGCCAGGCACAGCACTAAGGCCTGGGCGGCCACCACTCGCAGGAACATTGTGAGGGGATATACCGTACTGTAGGCCACGGCAGGCGCGTCGTTCGCCGTGCTGTTGTTGGCATATGCCAGGGCTGGCGGGTCGGTATAGCTGCCGGAGAAGAGACCCATGATGCTCAGGTAGTTGAACTTGTACTTGGCGCGGGCTATGATGCCTATTATCAGCAATGGCACGAAGGTTATCACGAAGCCCCATATCACCCACCACATGCCCGTGGCGTTGAATACGGCGTCGTAGAATCCCGCGCCGGCCGAGATGCCCACTGACGCAAGGAACAGACATATGCCCAGCTCGCGCAGCAGCAGCGATGCCGACGACGACGTGTACGTCACCAGCTTCATCTTGTAGCCGAAGCGGCTCAGCAGTATCGCCATCACCAGCGGGCCGCCGGCAAGGCCTAACTTCATGCCGAAGCCCACGTTTACCGAGCCAAGGATGATACCTAAGATTATGCCGACGAATATCGTTATGAGGTTGGGCTGGTTCAGGCGCTTCATCGAGTTGCCCAGGCGCGACGCCAGGCGGTCGATGTCCTCCAGCCGTCCCACCACCGTTATGCGGTCGCCCATCTGCAGGCGCAGGTTAGGCGCTGCCAGCAGGTCCACGCCGGCGCGGTTCACACGCGTGGCGTTCAGCTTGTAGCCGTTGTGCAGACGCAGCGAGCCCAGGGGCACGCCGTTGTATTCGCTCTTCGTCACGAGGATGCGCCGCGAGTACACCGGCTCCGGTATGCTTTCCCAGTCCATCTCCACCTGCGGGCCCAGCACCGCCCTGAAGCGGTCGGCGTCATGTGCCGAGCACACTATCAGCAGCTTGTCGCCGATGTGGATCTGCGTCGACGATTTCGGGATGGATATGTGCCCGTCCGTGCGCATGATGCGCGATACCACGAAGTTGCACTGTATCACGTCGTGCAGCTGTAGCAGCGTGCGGTCCTCTATCAGCTTGTTCGTCACCTCTATCGACAGCAGGAACGGCTTCAGCTGCGAGTTCTCCTGGTCCTCCTCGATTTTCTTTATCTCGCTCGACGTATTTATGCGGAAGATGCCCTTTATGACGAACATCGCCGCGATTATGCCCACCACGCCGAGAGGGTAGGCGGCCGCGTAGCCCGATGCCATGAGGTTGGCGGCTTCGGCTCCCGTGCCCGTCTGGGTTATGGCCTGCTGAGCCGCGGCCAGGCCCGGCGTATTCGTCACGGCGCCGCTCATTATGCCCACAAGCACGGCCACATCCTTGATGTTGCCCCAGAAGTATATGCACAGCGCTATTGCCACGTTCAGCAGCACGCCCAGCACCGCAAGGCCGTTCAGCGTCACGCCGCCTTTTTTGAAGGATTCAAAAAAGCCCGGGCCCACCTGCAGGCCTATCGAGAAAATAAACAGGATGAGGCCGAATTCCCTGACGAACTTCAGGATGTTCGAGTCCACTACATATCCGAAGTGACCCATCAGAATGCCGACGAACAGAACGAATGTCACTCCCAGCGACACTCCTCCCACCCGAAGCTTTCCGATATAGATACCGGCCGCAATCACGAACGAGTACAGCACAAGAGTGCTCGCAATCGACGTATTGCCTGGAAAAATCAGGTCAGTAATCCATTCCATGATTGAATTGTACTTATTGAAAAGGTTGAATCTTAGCGACTGCAAAGTTAACGCTTTTTTTCCACAGGACAAAACCCGCCACACATATTTATATAATATATCATCTCCCTTTACTTATACACTATCAACTAAACTCAAAGAAGAGGTGCGGGACGCACGAGTCCATGGCCCCCTCGCTCCCTCTTACCGATCCCTATCAACTATAAACTTTAAAGAGGAGAGCGCGGGACGCGCGTATCTATGATTTCCCCGCGTGGAGCGAAGCGGAACACGGGGCGCGGCTATTTTTGTCATCTCTGTATTTTTGTATCTATGACACTCTCATTTCTAACTCCCCACTCCTAACTCCTAACTGTTTTCTGTTCCTTCTGACCTTATGTCCATATGTATCTCGTCAGGCGAGGCAATTTTCTCGTCATCCGTACTGACCTGACACTCAGCAACCAAGGATTTTTCCTCAAAAATTCCTTCAAAAATATTTGGTGGATTCGTCGGAAAGCTGTAACTTTGCACTCGCTTTTCGGAGGAAGGGCGGCGCCAAGAGCCTCACAAAAGGCTACGAGGCACCGAAAGAAAAACAAGTGTTAAAAATCGCACAAAAATTTGGTGGTTTGAAAAACTTGCATTAACTTTGCAGTCGGATTC